>Ga0182745_1001829_pt1 | contig 19781 bp, 11 predicted proteins | sample eDN3rd30CKraftBY_FD_128523 | JGI IMG/M metagenome (GOLD analysis project Ga0182745, IMG submission 128523) | Enriched backyard soil microbial communities from Emeryville, California, USA - eDNA 3rd pass 30_C Kraft BY (version 2) (version 2) | ecosystem: Environmental > Terrestrial > Soil >...
ACCCGCTCAGGCCCGTCGCCAGCCTGAGCGGGTTTTTTCGTTTTTTGACCGCTGCGCGGTGGTTGTTGGTTGTTGGTTGTTGGTTGTTGGTTGTTGGTTGTTGGTTGTTGGTTGTTGGTTGTTTCATCCTGCGACCGTCCTCCGTCCTCCGTCCTCCGTCCTCCGTCTACCGTCCACCGTCCACCGTCCACCGTCCACCGTCCACCGTCCACCGTCTACCGTCTACCTGCTACCCGCCACTTGCAACCCGCTTCCGGCTTGCGCTCGCTTCGATCGGCGGAGCGATCGACGACTCTGCTACCGACTCTTGAATCGCGATGACTGCACGTAAAACCGCAGTGGCAGTTCGACGGCGCGGCTGATGCCGATTCGCGGTCCGCTGGCGACCTCGGCGGCGGACGGCGGTTCACCGGGAACAATGGTCAGCTCGTTCGAGGTGACTAAATCGATGCCGTCTTCGGCGGTCGTAACGCCCAGTGCCTGACAAAGCATCGCGGGGCCACGGGTGAGCCGCCGCGGATCGGTTTGGCCTCGGGCCGCAGCCATGGTTTCAAGGCCCCAGAGCGGCTCGATCGCGCGGATCAAGACGGCGCTGCCGATCCCACTGCGGTCGGTGCTGACATTCATGCAGCATTTGGCATGAATCGTGTAGACGTAGAGTGTTCCAGGTTGTTGGAACATTGAAGCGTTGCGACGCGTTAAACCTCTTGCCGAATGGCTCGCCGGATCATCCTCCGCCAAATACGCCTCGGTCTCGACGATCTTGCCGCCGAGGACTTCGCCGTTGGCTCGGAATCGTACCAACGACTGCCCCAACAGTTCGCGGGCAACTTCGGTCGCGGGGCGTGTATAAAAGTCGCGGCGATAGCGGTTATTGAGTTGAGGAATGTTCATTCCTGCCATCATGAGGCGACCTTGGGAAAAGCGACAGGACCAAAAGCGTGATCGACAAAGTGTTTCGCGGCCGTTGGTTGTTTCCGATCAGTCGGCCGCCGATCCAGCGCGGCTGGGTGTTGACGCGCGGCCATGCGATCTTGGAGCTGGGCGAGCGGAATCCGCCGGCCGGCTATCCGGCCGAAGACCTGGGCGATGTGGCGATTTTGCCCGGTCTGGTCAACGCGCATACCCATCTGGAGTTTTCGGGGCTGTCCGAGCCGCTGGGGCATCCGGGAATTCGGTTGCACGAGTGGATTGGGCTGGTCCTGGCTGCCAGAAATAAGCGCCGGCGAGATCCGGGCAAGATCATTGCCGCTGGACTGGCGGAAAGCCAGGCAGCGGGTGTGCGGTTGGTCGGAGAGATTGCGACGACGCCATGGGCCGGATTGCGCAGCCGCGTGAGCACGGAAACGGTTGCATTTGCCGAGGTGTTGGGACTGTCAGCGGAGCGGGCGACGGAAAAACTCGCCGCCGCCGCGGCCCATTTGGCCAAGGCATCGGTCGCCCCGCATGTTAACGGAGCGATCAGCCCTCACGCGCCCTATTCGACCTCGCTCGATACGGTTCGCCGCTGCGTGCAACTGGCACGGAAGCACAAAGTCGCTGTGGCGATGCATTTGGCCGAGAGCGCGGAAGAGCGGGAACTGCTGGAACGCGGTACGGGGCCATTCGCCGACACGCTGCGCGAGATGGGTCTGTTTCGCGACGAGCAGTTCCCGGTTGGCGACGATGCGACGCTGCAGTTTCTGGAACTCCTTTCACAGGCGCCGGCCGCTTTGGTCGTGCATGGTAATGATCTGCGTCGGCGGGAGCTCGAGTTTGTCGAGCGGCAGCGGACGTTGACCGTGGTCTATTGTCCGCGCACCCATGCATTTTTCGGCCATCCGCCTCATCCGTTTAACGATTTGCTGCGGCGTGGCGCTGCGGTCGCTTTGGGAACCGACTCACGCGCGAGCAATCCAGACCTGTCGCTTTGGAATGAAGTTCGGTGGTTGCTGGAGCATCGGCCGGATGTGAAGTGGCAGGATGTGCTGGCAATGGCCACGATCCATGGAGCCAATGCGCTGCAGCGAAGTGATCTGGGACGAATCGAGCCGGGGACGATCAGCGGTTTGATCGCCGTTCCTGGCGCGGCATCGACTGTGGACGGCCTGGTCGAGGAGTGGATCGCTGGTGAATCACCTAGGTTCCTGACCGAGTAGGCGGGTTTCAGTCGCCGCCGTTGGAGTTCAGCCTTCAGGCTGCGAAGGCCGCGTCACGAAGCTCGCGGGAAAAACCATCAGCGAATCTCCCGTCTTTTCAAAATTCCGCTCAAGAACTGCACTTGTCCTGCCGGGGCCAGTTCAAGCACCATGGGCGCTCCCGGCCAGTGCAGCCGCAAGATGTGGCGACGGTTGGGTTGTTGACCAGACCAGTCGACGTCCAGGGAGGGACGAACGTGGGAAGATTGATTGCTGCTGCCGTAGTTTGTGCGGCCGGTTTGCTGCTTGGAACGAGCGTTCTGCAGGCCAGCGATGCGGTGCTGGTGGAGTTCACTTCGCAGCAGTGCGGCCCCTGCCGGGCGATGCAACCGATCATCCGCCAACTCGCCTCGAGCGGCGTTGCGGTTCGCCGCGTCGATGTCGACCGTGAGCCAGCGCTGACGCGGCGGTACTCCATCAAGCAAACGCCGACCTTTCTGGTGCTCTCCGGCGGCAAGGAACTGACGCGTCTGGTCGGGATGCAGACGGCAGCTCAGTTGCAGACCGCGCTGGCGATCAACCCATCGGGGCCTTGGAAGCAGACCAACGCGACCACCGCCGATTCGGTTCCGCAAACCCGTTTGGCACCGCTGTCGAGTTCAATGGCGGCCCCGTATGATCCGCCGTCGATGACCGCGATGCCGCAGTCCGAAGCGATGCCGAGCGTCGCCGTCGCCAATGCGGTGGAGCGGGCTCAAGCAGCAACGGTCCGGTTGCGAGTGCACGATGGCAGCGGCCACGGCGTCGGCACCGGGACGATCATCGACACCCATGGTGAAGAAGCGCTGGTGCTGACCTGCGGTCACTTGTTCCGCGAGACACAGGGCGAAGGCCGGATTGAAGTCGACTTGTTTATCGGTGGCAGGCCGCAAACCGTCGAAGGACAATTGATCGATTACGACGCCGATGATCGAGACATCGCACTGGTCGCGATTCGTCCCGGGTTTCCCATTCAGCCGGTTCCGGTGATTCGCCACGGGCGGTTGCCCGAAGTCGGCAGCACCGCCTTTAGTTTCGGTTGTGACCGCGGGGCCGACCCTTCGCGCCGTGATACGCGGATCACCGGAGTCAACAAATACAACCAACACAAAGCGGCTTCCAATCTGGAAATCGCCGGAGCGCCGATCGACGGACGCAGCGGCGGCGGCTTGTTCGATGCTGACGGCTTCTTGATCGGCGTTTGCAATGCAGCCGATTTTCAAGGTGACATCGGGATCTATGCCGGTCCCGGAGCGATTCATTGGCAACTCGACCGCCTGCAGCTTGCTCGGTTGTACCGCAACGACGCCTCAGCACCGGTCGCCGCGGCCGCACAGCAGCCAGCGGCACAGCCGGTCGCTCAGCAGCCACCGGCGGACCGTTTTGCCAGCCTCGACGGTCCTTCCGCAGCCGGCTGGCGACCTGAACCGGCCGTGGCTTCCACGCCTGCTCAGTCCGATCAAGAAGTGATCGTGATCATCCGCGACCGCGTCAATCCCGAAGCGACTTCGCGGGTGATGACGCTGGCACGCCCCAGCGGTGAGCTGCTGCGGATGCTCGAAACCCAAGCCGCACGCTAGGATGCGTTGGAGTTCAGGCTTCAGCCTGCCCCGTTGGAGTTCAGGCTTCAGCCTGCGCCGTTGAGTTCAGGCTTCAGCCTGCCCCGTTGGAGTTCAGGCTTCAGCCTGCGTCCTACGTTAAGGGAGAGTTCAAAAGTAAGTTCCCTGTTGTCGTTACTTTCCCCTTCCCTCCCCGCGGGAGGGCCGGACGCGGTAGCGGCCGGGGCTCAACTCTCCAGGAGGGAGAGTGAAATGCGAAAGTTACTTCTGAACGCCTGCTAACTTTCACAAAGTCCCACCGCCTCATTCTGTGCCACTTGCAGGCTACCGCTTCGAAAAGCTTTGCTTTGGAGCGTTACGACGGAGCGTTGGGAACCGGACGCTAACGCGTACCGGCTGATGGAATTTTGCCGAGTTTCACAACCAGCGTCGCTTACTACTGTTGATTTAGCCGCCGGCCATCGCTGCGGCGAGTTGTTCGTAGGTCCGTTTGCTGTTGGGCTCTTCGCCGCGACTGTTGAGTGCGATTTGGTAGAGCGTTTGTCCGCACCGGGTCGGGTAGGTACCCGTGATGCAGGCTTGGCAGAGGCTTGTCGGCGGCAGATCGATGGCTCGAGCGATCGCTTCGACCGGCAAGTAACGCAGTGAATCGGCGCCGAGATCATCCGCGAGGCGCTGCTGAGCGGCCTCGGTCAATTGGCCATCGGGGAAATACTTGGGCGCGATCAACTGATCGATCGTGCTCATGTCGATCCCGTAGAAGCACGGCGCGATGATTGGCGGACAGGCGACGCGGACATGGATCTCCTTCGCTCGGCCGACTTCGCGGATGCGGTCCAGCAGGACTCCCATCGTGGTGCTGCGGACGATCGAGTCTTCGACCAAAATCACCCGCTTGCCCTCGAGCACATCGCGGAGCGGCGTGTACTTGCTGGCCGCCTTCGCTTTGCGCGCTCGCCCATGTTCGATGAAGGTGCGGCCTGCGTAGCGGTTGCGAATCAAGCCTTCGCGGCTGGGAATGCCGAGTTCGTAAGCCATCGAATCGGCAGCGGCTTTGCTGGTGTCCGGGACGGGCACGACGATCGTATCGGAGCGATCGAAGTGAAAACGGTCATCGGCGCGTTCGGCTTTGGCGAGTTCTTCGCCCAGCCGGGTGCGGCTGAGGTAGACGCTGCGGTCATCGAGCGTGCTGGCGACGTTGGCGAAGTAGATCCATTCAAAGAAGCAGTGGGCCGGCGAACAGGGCTCGGCGAACCGTTCCATCCGAAAGCCGTTTTCGGGATCGATCAGGATCGCGTGCCCCGGCGGCAGCGAATGGATCTGCTCCGCTTCGAAGCCGAGGTTCAGCAGCGCCACGCTTTCGCTGGCCGCGGCAAAGAGCGGGCCTTCGTTGACGTAGCACATCGGTTTGACGCCCAGCGGGTCACGGGCGACGATCATTTCGCCTTCGGCGCTGAGCAGCGCCAGGCTGTAGGCTCCATCGAACCGGCTCGTCGCTTGGCGGATCACATCCAGCCAGTCGAGCCGTTGCCGCGATTCGCTCAAGATCCGGCCGATCTCGTGCAGGATGATTTCCGTGTCGGTATCGAGCGACAGGTGATGGTCGCCATCGTTGAGCAACTGTTCCTTCAGCACACTGTAGTTGGCCAATTGGCCGTTGAAGCAGAACGAGAACCACTTGCGCTTGTGGATATGCTGCCGCTCAAACGGCTGGGCATAGCTGCGGTCGTCTTTGCCGCAGGTCGCGTAGCGGACGTGGCCGATCGCCGCAGGGCCGGCCAGTTGTCGCTGGATCGCCTCGCATTTGGCGCGGTGGTTGAGCCGAAAGACTTCGGTAACCGTGCCGACGTCGCGCAGCGTCTTGAGCAGGCGTGGCCGTTCCGGATTGTAGGTGGACATCCCCGCCGCCAACTGGCCGCGATTTTGGATGTCCAGCAGCATCCGCGGCAGCAGTCGCGAAATCTCGCGCGGCCCGTCCGTGGTGCAGACAGGGCTGCGTCCCCGTCCCGACAGATGGTACACCGCAGCGACCCCGCACTCGTGATGCAGCTCACTCATCGACTCATTGGCCTCTGGCGCTTCTCGTTAAACAGGCATACTGGGCAGATTGACCCACTGATGAAGTGTATCGCCCAATTGTGATGTCGCAATTCACCTTTGATTCTCACAGACGCCTAACGACAGGCGGATTGGCTCATTATCATCACAGATCGTTACGAATCACCACGGCATGACGGTGGCTGCAAACCGCGCACAAACTCGCCAACCCCATTTGGTCCACAAGTGTCCCGCTTGAATACTCCTGCTCCTGATACGATCGATCCTGAACGTTTAGGCGTCATTGAGGGAGCGAAGGTCGTGGTCGTCAAGGTTGGCACGCGCGTGCTCACCGGTCCCGACGGGCGGCTGGACCTGCACCGGATTGGGGCGATCAGCGAGCAACTTTGTCGCTTGGCCGACTCGGGACGGCAAGTCGTGATGGTCAGCAGCGGCGCGGTCGGTGCGGGCGTCGGCAAGCTCAAGCTGCCGCGCCGTCCGGCCGGACTGGCTCAATTGCAAGCCGTCGCCGCGATCGGCCAAACCGACTTGATCCAAGCCTATGAACAGTCGCTCAGCCGCCGAGGCCGACACGCCGCTCAAGTCCTGCTGACCGCTTCAGACCTGCGTCGTCGCAGCGGCTATCTTCATGTCCGCAATGCGCTGATCCAAATTCACGCCTTTGGCGCGATTCCGATCATAAATGAAAACGATTCGGTTTCCGTTGGGGAGCTGATGACCACCTTCGGGGACAATGATCGCCTGGCAGCGAGCGTGGCCGGGCTGCTTAGCCGAGCGCTGCTGGTCATCTTGTCGGATGTCGAGGGGCTCTACGATGGCCCGCCCGATTTGCCGCAAAGCAAACGGATCTCGCTGGTGCGGGAACTGAACGCCGATATCTTTGCCCTGGCCCGCGACCGGGTGTCGCTCTCGAGCAAAGGCGGTATGGCCAGCAAGCTACACGCGGCCGAGACCGCGACCTCGCACGGCCATGCGACGATCATCGCTCCGGGCCGCGACGACACGGTGCTCGACCGGATTTTTGCCGGCCAAGACGTCGGCACCCTGTTCCTGCCCAACAGCCGTTGCATTAAAGGCCGGCGGCGCTGGATCGGTTCATCAGCGCACATCGAAGGGACGCTGCTGCTCGATGACGGCGCGGTGGAGGCGCTGGCCCGCCGCGGCCGCAGCCTGTTGGCGATCGGGATTCGGGCGGTCAGCGGCGAGTTCGGCCGCGGTGCCGTCGTCTCGCTCTGCGACAGCCAGGGGAAAGAAATCGCTCGCGGGCTGACCAATTACCCATCGACCGACGTCGACAAAATCCGCGGCTTGTCGAGCGATAAAATCGCCGCCGCGCTCGGCCACTGCCCCTACGAAGTCGTCGTCCATCGCGACAACCTGGTCGTCACCGGCAACTGAGACAATGCCCTTTAATAAGTCGACGCATGGTATACTCGGGCCGGCGCTGGCAAGGTCATTAACCTCGGAACACCGGCGGTTGCAGCGCCCCACATCCTGGACCGGCTGAAGTTCTCGCCGGTCACAACGGAGGCGAACTTCCGCATGCATCGATTGTTGGTCGCGATCCTTTCGGCAGTCGCTCTCGGGATTGCGCCGCGGGCAGGAGCTGCCGATGACTATCGACAGCACATTCAGCCGCTGCTGGAAACCTACTGCATCACTTGCCACTCGACCGACGAGCAGGCCGGGGAGCTTGATCTGCAGCGGCTGAAAACGCTGGCTGATGTCCGTCGAGATCCACTTGTCGGGCAGCAGATGCTCGACCAACTCGGGCTCGATGAGATGCCGCCCCAAGACAGCCCGCAGATGTCGGCGGCGGAAAAACAGCGGCTGATGGAATGGCTGCGGACGACGCTCGATGAGATCGCACTGGCCAGCGCCGGTGATCCCGGTGCGGTAGGGCTGCGCCGATTGTCCAATGCCGAGTACAGCTATTCGATCCGCGACCTGACCGGCGTCGACGCGCTCGATCCGGCGCGCGAGTTCCCGGTCGATGGCGGCGCCGGTGAAGGGTTTACCAATGCCGCCGCGGCGCTGGTGATGTCGCCGACCTTGCTGACCAAATACCTCGATGCGGCCAAGGAAGTCGCCGAGCATGCGGTGCTGCTGCCCGACGCGATCGCATTTTCGCCCAGCACCAGCGCCAACGACTGGGCGACCGAGCGGCTGACACGCATCCGCGCCTTCTATAGCCGCTACGCAAATGCAGACGGCGCGATGGCAGTCGATCTGCAGGGGGTGAAGTTCGACACCAACGCTGGCGGCCGGTTGCCGCTGGAACGTTATCTGGCTGCGCTGGAGGCCGAGCGCGAGCGGTTGCAGAACAGCACCGTGACGGTTGCCGCGGTGGCGCAGGCTTACGATCTGAACGCCAAATACCTCGGCCTGCTGTGGCAGATGTTCTCTCAGCCGCAGGACTCGCTCCTGCTCCGCTCGCTCGGGGAGAAATGGAATGCCGGGACGCTGACGGCCGCCGACATCCAAGCTTGGCAACAAACGCTTTGGCGATTTACCAGCGTCGGCCACATCGGCAAACTCAACGGCCCCAAGCAGTGGCAAGAGCCGTTCTCGCCGCTGGTCGACAAGCACGAAATCCGGCACAAGCTGACCACTCCGGCCGATGGCAGCGACGTGGTGGTGTACCTGGCGGCGGGCGCGGCGGGCGATGGACCAGAGGGCGATGACGCAATCTGGGACCGGCCGCGGATCGTGCTGCCCAGCGGTGACGAACTGCCACTGGAACAGGTCGGGACGGTTTGGCAGCAGCTCATCGCCCGCCGCGCTGCGATTGTCGCCGAGGCCGCCGACTACTTGGCGGCCGCCGATGCACTGGAACGCGCGCCCGACGGCGCCGACGCCGCCGAACTGGCCAGCAGCCGCGGCTTGGACCCGGAACGGTTGGCCGCTTGGCTCGATCTGCTGGGCATCGGCACGGGCAGCGGCATCGCGGCCGAGTCGCTGCTGACCGGTCGCCTCGAACGCACGACCGACTTCGACTTCATCCGAGGCTGGACCGGAGCGGATGCGCTGAGCGTGCTAGCCAATTCCTCGGCGACCGAAGTCCGCATCCCCGGCGTGATGAAACCGCATAGCGTGGCGGTGCATCCGGCGCCTGCCCGCACAGCGATCATCGCCTGGCGGAGCCCCGTCGCCGGCAAGCTGGCGATCGCTGGGCAGGTGACCCACGCGCACCCGGAGTGCGGCAACGGCATCACATGGACGCTGGAGCTGCGCCGCGGCCGCACCCGTGAAACACTCGCCAGCGGCTTCAGCGACGGCCCGCGATCGGTCAGTCTGGGGACGCTCGACGATCTGCCGATCAAGAGCGGCGATGTGGTCGCGCTGGTGATCAATCCCCGTGAGGGCAATCACAGTTGCGACCTGACGCAAGTCGATCTGCGGCTCCGCGTCGGTGACCAGCAGTGGGATCTGGCGCAGGAGATCTCCCCTAACATCTTGCAGGGCAATCCGCATGCGGACGGGCGTGGCAACGCCGACGTCTGGCACTTCTGCAGCGAGCCGACCGACACGCTCTCACCGCCAGCCATTCCGCGACGCTCGCTGCTGGCGGCCTGGCGAGCTGCCCAGTCGAGCGAGCGGCGGCAGACGCTCGCCACCCAGCTCCAGCAGTTGCTGCGAAGCGAGCCTGCGGGCTTGGCCGCCGACGCGCCTGATGCCCTGCTCCGCCAGCAACTGCTCTCCTTTCAAGGCCCGTTGCTGACGAGCCGCTGGAGCAGCCAAGCTCTGCCCAAGAGCGGCGCTGGGCCAGCCAGCGACTACGGACTCGATCCCACTCGCTTCGGCAAGCATCCAGCAAGTGCGGCAGCGGTCGAGCCTCAGCAACTGTGTGTGCAGGCGCCGAGCGTGATCGAGGTGCGGTTGCCGGCAGCCTTGGCCGCTGGCGGCGAATTGATCGTGACCGGGCGGCTGCATGCCAGCAGCGGTGGCAACGGCAGTGTGCAGTTGCAGGTGCTCGACCAGCCGTTGCGCGAATCGGCGCAAGCCACGGCGCTGTCGGGGCTCGATCCGTCGTTGCCGCTGATCGTTGAGCCGCAAGGGGCGGCGCGGCAGCGGCTGGAGCGTGCTTTTGACGAGTTTCGCCAGCTCTTTCCCATCGCGTTGTGTTATGCCGAGATCGTGCCGGTCGATGAAGTCGTCACGCTCACGTTGTACTACCGCGAAGACGAACACTTGCAGCGGTTGATGCTCGACGAACAGCAAACGGCCGAGCTCGATCGGCTGTGGGACGAGTTGCTGTTCGTCAGCCGCGCGCCGCTGAAGCTGGTCGACGCGTTCGAGCAACTCTATCAGTATGCGACCCAGGATGCGGATCCGTCGGCGTTTGAGCCGATGCGTGAACCGATCCGGCGTTCGGCTGAGGCGTTTGCTCAGCGGCTGTTGGAGGTCCAACCGCAGCAGGTGGAAGCGGTGCTGGAGTTCGCCAGTCAGGCTTGGCGACGACCGCTGGACGCGAGCGAACGGAGCGAGCTGCGATCGCTGTACCAGCGGCTGCGCGAGCAAGACCTGCCTCACGAATCGGCGGTGCGGATGTTGCTCGTCCGCGTCTTGGTGGCTCCAAACTTTCTCTATCGCGGTGAGCAAGCGGCCGCCGGTGCAGAGGCGGTGCCGATCAGTGCGTGGGAATTGGCAACGCGGCTGAGCTACTTTTTGTGGTCGAGTGTGCCGGATGCAGAACTTCGTGGGCTTGCCGCCTCGGGCCAACTGACCGAGCCCGAAATCCTGGCGGGCCAAGTCCGCCGGATGCTGCGTGATCCCAAGATCCAGCGGTTGGCATTGGAGTTTGGTTGTCAGTGGTTGCAGGTCCGCGATGTGGCCACACTGGACGAAAAGAGCGAGCGGCACTTCCCCACCTTCAAGCCGCTGCGGGCGGACATGCAGGAAGAAGTCGTGCGATTCTTCACTGACCTGTTTCAGGCCGACGGTTCCGTCCTCTGGCTGTTGGACGCCGATCACAGCTTTGTCAGCGGCGCGCTGGCCGAGCATTACGGACTGCAGCCGCCGTCTCAGGACTGGCAGCGGGTGAGCGGGATGCGAGCTCACGGTCGTGGCGGCATCCTGGGATTTGCCGCCGCACTGGCCAAGCAGAGCGGGGCATCGCGTACCAGTCCGATCTTGCGAGGCATTTGGCTGAGCGAAGTCTTGCTGGGTGAAAAGTTGCCGCCGCCGCCCAAGGATATTCCGGTGCTGCCCGAGGAAGCGCCGGCCGGGCTGACCGAGCGAGAGCTAACCCAACGTCACAGCAGCGATCCCGCCTGCGCTGGCTGCCACCGGCGGATCGATCCGTTCGGGTTCGCGCTGGAAGGGTTCGATGCGATCGGTCGCTGGCGCCAGCACGACGCCCACGGGCTGCCGATCGACTCCGTCTCCACCCTGGCTGATGGCACGGTATTCGAGGGCGTGGACGGCGTGCGGTCGTATTTGCTCGACGTTCGCCGTGAAGATTTCCTTCGCCAATTCTGCCGCAAGCTGCTCGGCTTTTCGCTCGGACGGAGCGTTCAACTTTCCGATCGACCGTTGATCGACGCGCTGCTGCAGCAATTGGCGGCCGATGAGTACCGCGTGAGCACCGCGGTCGAGTTGATCGTTCAAAGTCCGCAGTTCCAGCGCGTCCGCGGACAGGATTTTGTTGCGGCGGATTGAGCGTTTGCCAGCGGCCCAGCGCTGCAGCCGAGGTGACTCGGCAACACGCCTCACTGATTTTCTGAACCTTTGACTGCGAGTACCCGACCATGACCAAGCCGCATTTTCATTTCTCGCGACGAGCCTTCCTCCGCGGTACCGGCGTGACGATGGCGTTGCCATGGTTGGAATCGCACCGCGTCTGGGGTGATGAGCCGCCGCAGGCTCAGGCAGCAAGTGAAGCGCCCGTCCGCACCGCGGTGATGTTCGCTGGCAATGGCTTTCACTCCAAGCATTGGTGGGCCAAAGGCGAAGGCCGATCAATGGAACTCGGGCAGGTGTTGCAGCCGCTGCACGCCTACCGCGAGAAACTGCTGTTTGTCCGCGGCCTGTATCACGCCGAGGCCCGCAAAGGGAACATCCACAGTTCGCAGACCGGCAACTTGCTCTCCGGTGCGCCGATCGCTTCGGGCGGCGAAATCCGCTCCGGTACGAGCTTCGATCAGTTGCTGGCCCAGACCTATGGCCGCTCGACGAAGGTTCCCAGTTTGGTGCTTGGCTGTGAGCAGTCCAACCCGTCGGTGCATAAGAATTATTCGATGTTGTATAGCTCCCATATCTCCTGGAGCTCACCGACCACGCCGACGCCGCTGGAACTTTATCCAGCGCTGGCCTTTGACCGCTTGTTCAAAGATGAGGTTTCGCCAGGGGACAAGAGTGTGCTGGACGCGATCCGCGGCGACGCCAACGACCTTCGCCGCCACATCAGCACCAGCGATCAACGCAAGCTCGATGAGTACCTGGAATCGGTGCGCGATGTCGAAGTGCGGATCGAGAACGCCGGCAAACGAGGCGAATTTCAGGGTTGGCGGCCGACGCTCGAAAAGCCGGATCGACCGCGACCCGCTGATGGTGTTCCCCAAGATATCGCCGAACACATGCGACTGATGTGCGACATCATGGTATTAGGATTCCAAACCGATACCACAAGGGTGACGACACTGAAGCTCAATAATGACCATAGCGCGCTGCGATTTCCCAATCTTGCATCGGTGCAGCAGCCCAGCAGCGGCATCGATTACATGATTCATCACTTGCTGTCGCACTCCGACGGCGACGATTGGCTGAAAGTGAACCAGTTCTTTGTCGAGCAGGTGGCGTATGTCGCACGGCGGCTCGATGCGATTCAGGAAGGTTCCAGGACGCTGCTGGACAATACCATGCTGCTGTTCTGTTCGAGCATGATGGCGGGGGCGTATCACAACAACGACCAATTGCCGGTCGTTGTACTCGGCGGTGCCGGTGGGCGTCTTCAAGGCGGCCAGGTGTTGGATTACAGCGGCCAATCCGATCGTCAGCTCTGTCGGTTGTTCTTATCGCTGATGGACAAAGTGGAGGTCCGACCACAGACGTTTGGCGATGCAGCCGCGCCGCTGGAGGAAGTCTGATCGCTGACGCGCTCCGCGCCTGAACGATTTCATCCACACTGTCGCCCACGGTATGATGGAGGGAGCTTTCCGACACCTGCACCGGATTCGACTTCCTCTTTCCTCACTGGATAGCGGATGGATCCTCTTTATGATCCTCGACTGATCGCGCGCATCAAGCGGGTGTCGCACCTCGCTGGTCTGTTGGTCGCGGCGTTGGGTGTTTTGGTATTGATCGGCTGGACGCTCGGAATCAAATCGCTCAAGTCGGTGTCGTCGGATTGGGTAGCGATGAATCCCGGCGGGACGGCCGTGGCGTTCATCGCCGCCGGGACGTCGCTCTGGTTGTTGCACGCCGAACCGGTGTCGCCATGGCGGCGAAACGCAGGCAACCTGTGCGCCGCTCTGGTGATCCTGTGGGCCGTGCTCCGGCTGCTCGGCTATGTGTTTGAGTGGGATTTTGGGCCGGATCGCTGGCTGTTTGCCGAGCAGCTCGAGAGCGGTGCATTTTCGAACCGGATGGCGCCGAACACCGCGACCAATTTTCTGCTGATCGGCATCGCGCTCTGCCTGTTGGACGTGCGACTGCTTAACCGTTTTTGGCCAGCCGAACTGTTGGCGCTCATCGTCGCCTTGATTTCGCTGTTGCCAATCATCGGTTATGCGTATGCGGCAACCACGTTGGCCGGCATCAAGGCCTACATTCCGATGGCGATTCACACGGCGCTCGGGTTTGCCGTGCTGACCACGGGGATTCTCTGCGCTCGGCCGACACGAGGGTTGATGGCGATCCTGAGTGGACGCGGCAGCGGCGGGATGATGGCCCGGCGGTTGCTTCCTGCTGCGGTCTTGATTCCCGTGCTGCTCGGCTGGATCCACTGGATTGCCCAGGACTGGCAATGGTTGAACGAAATCGAGCGTCTGCCGTTGTTGGTGCTAGCGAACATGGTCGTTTTCACCTGCTTGATCTGGTGGAACGCCGTGCCGCTCAACCGCGCCGATGCACAATTGCAACACGCTAAAGCGGTCGCAGAGGATGCCAATCGCGCGAAGAGTGAATTTTTAGCCAACATGAGTCATGAGATCCGCACGCCGATGAACGGCGTGATCGGAATGACGGAGCTGGCATTGGATACCGAGCTGACGGCCGAGCAACGCGACTATTTAGAAATGGTTAAGGTGTCGGCGGATCATCTGCTGGTGGTGATCAATGACATCTTAGATTTTTCTAAAATTGAAGCTGGCAAACTCGAACTGGAGTCGATCGACTTTCGGCTCAGCAGCTTATTAGATGAAACGATGGCCGGGATGGCGTTTCGTGCCCATGCCAAAGGGCTCCAACTGATTCATGAACTCCGCAGCGGCGTCCCCGATGGTTTGATCGGTGATCCATCGCGACTGCGGCAAATCTTGGTCAATCTGATCGGCAACGCGATTAAGTTCACGTACACCGGCGAGATCGTGGTGACGGTGGAAACGCAGTCATCGAGCGATTCGCAGGTCATCTTGCATTTTGCCGTCCGCGACACGGGGATCGGCATTGCGGCAGAGGGTTGGGCGAAGCTGTTTCAAGCGTTTTCTCAGGTCGATGCATCCACGACGCGCAAGTACGGCGGCACGGGGTTGGGGCTGGCGATTTCGTCACAACTGGTGCGCGCGATGGGTGGCAAAATTTGGCTACAGAGCGAATTGGGAAAAGGCAGCACCTTTCACTTCACCGCCGTGTTCGGGCGCTCGACTCAGCCGCTCGCTACGCTGGTGCCAGCAGAGCTTAGCACGCTGCATGGACTGAACGTGCTGGTGGTTGACGATAACGGCACCAACCGCCGGATCCTGCAGGAGCTGCTCGGCAAGTGGGGGCTGTCGCCGCAAGTCGTTCCTGGAGTTCGCGAGGCCCTGGCAGAACTGGAGGTGGCGCGGCAGGCGGGGCGATCACCGGGGCTGGTGTTGCTGGACAACATGATGCCCGAGCAGGACGGGTTTGCGCTGGCTGAGCACCTCAAGCGGCATCCGGAACTCGCCGGAGCGACGCTGATGATGCTTTCCTCAGCCAACCGGCGCGACGATTTGCAACGCTGCAGTGAACTCGGCATCGCAGCATTCATGATCAAGCCGATCCGCCGCGCCGAATTGCTCAAGGCACTGCTCAACGCACTGGGCAAGCCGCAAGCTGCCGCTGCGTCGGCTCACGTCGCGTCGGCTCACGTCGCGTCGGCTCACGTCGCGTCGGCTCACGCTCCACCGCAGCGTCCGCTGCGGATCCTGTTGGTCGAAGACAACTTGGTCAACCAAAAGCTGGCGATGTTCCTGTTGGAAAAAGAGGGACACGCCGTCACAATCGCGGGCGATGGCCACGAGGCGCTGCGGATCTTCCAAGCTGAGGCCTTTGACGCGGTCCTGATGGACGTTCAGATGCCGGAGATGGATGGTCTCGAGGCCACCGCGGCCATGCGGCAGTGGGAGGAACAACACGCGCTGCGCCGCACGCCAATCATCGCCATGACCGCGCATGCGATGAAAGGTGACCGAGAACGCTGCCTCGACGCCGGTATGGACGGCTATGTCTCCAAGCCGCTGCAGCTTGAGGAACTGCTCACGCTGCTGAGCAAGCTGACGTCAACAGCATCCAGCGCGAACGTTCGCGATTCATCACAGACCGAGCCACAAGTGCCGCTCGGAACGCCGCCCGCTGCAGCGCCAGCGGAATCAGCCTTACCCGTGGAAGCCAACGCCCGTGCCGCAGTCATCCAGTCGCCGCCGCGGCCGCCGTGGCTCGACAAGCTGGGCAAGCTGCTGCGCGGCAACGAGACGATGATGCAGCAACTGAGCGATGCGTTTCGCCAAGAATACCCGCTGCTGGTGCATCAGATTCAGCAGGGAGTTGAAGCCCGCGACGCCGAATCGCTGCGCCGCGCGGCGCATACGCTCAAAGGCTGCGCAGCGAGCCTCGGCGCCCTGCCGCTGTCGCAAGCGGCGCAAGAGCTGGAGCGACTGGGCCGCAACGGCACACTCCCTCACGACGCAACGGATGAGCAAGCCGCGCTGCAGCGGCTCGAACAACAGCTCCAGCAGTTCGTCTCCGAGCTGGATCACTGGTTTCCACCAGCATCGTGAGCCATCGGCTGCGGAGCGATATTTGCTCCCCTAGCGAACACACGCGAGCTCACGTCCGTTAGGATCATAACCGGCAGGTGTGGGACTCCGAGGCGGGCCATGTTGGTTGTTCGGTTCATCACGTTGAAAGCAAATCATGAGCACCATTCGCGCTTGGGCGGCTGCGTCCGCGGGGAGCCCACTGGAACGAGTGGAACACGACTTAGGCCCGCTGGGACCTGAGGAAGTTGAGATTGCGGTGGAACACTGTGGGATCTGCCATTCCGACCTGTCGGTGCTCGACAACGAATGGGGTAACGCCGCCTATCCGGTGATCGCGGGGCATGAGGCGGTCGGACGTGTCGTGGCCGTGGGCGATCAAGCCAAGGGGCTCGCTGTGGGGATGCGCGTCGGTGTCGGCTGGAATGCCGGCAGTTGCCTCCACTGCCGCCATTGCCTCGCCGGCGATCAGCACCTCTGTCCCAATGCCCAAGCGACGATTGTTGGGCATCACGGCGGGTTTGCCGACCGGATGCGGGCTCATTGGGCCTGGGCGATCCCGATTCCCGAGCAGCTTCAAGGCGGCGCAGTCGGTCCACTGCTGTGTGGCGGCATCACCGTCTTTAATCCGCTGGTGCAATTCGGGGTGCGGCCGACGCACCGGGTCGGCGTCGTCGGGATCGGCGGCCTGGGGCATTTGGCGTTAAAGTTCGCCAGGGCCTGGGGCTGCGAAGTCACCGCGTTCACGTCCAGCGCATCGAAGTTCGAGGAAGCTCAACAGCTCGGCGCCCACCACGTCCTGTCCAGCCGCGATTCGAGCGCCATTCAGTCGGCCGCCGGATCGCTCGACATGCTGCTGGTCACGGTGAACGTCCCGCTCGACTGGGACGCGCTGATCAGCACGCTGGCCCCGCACGGCCGGCTGCATGTCGTCGGGGCGGTGCTCGAGCCGATTCCGGTGCGTGCGTTCGACTTGATCTTAGGGCAGCGCAGCATTTCCGGTTCACCCACCGGCTCGCCGGTCGATATTGCGACGATGCTCGAGTTTGCCGCTCGCCACGGAATCGCTCCCCAAACCGAGCATTTTCCGCTGAGCCAGGTCAACGAAGCGCTGGCGCACCTGCGGGCCGGCAAGGCGCGATACCGAATCGTGCTGGATGCGGACGCCGATGCGTGAAGCAGTTGCTACCAGGCGGTCAGCCGTTGCTCGATCGCAAGATCTAAACCATCCAGAAGATGAATTTCGGCAAAATTCGATCAGCCGGCATGCGTTACCATCGATCGTGCCGACGCGTGTTTGCGCAGCACGTGCAGCCAGCTTCACGTAGGACTTGCAGGAGACTTTGATGAATGCCGCTCAGCCCCAGCACGGCACACTTGCCGATGCCGACCACGATCGTGAGGTTCCCGAAGTTGATTTGCTCAGCCCGCTGACGATGCGGGGAATCACGCTGCGAAACCGGATCGTGATGTCGCCGATGTGTCAGTACAGCGCTGACGACGGTTTGGCCAACGACTGGCACCTGGTGCATCTGGGCAGCCGTGCCGTCGGCGGCGCGTCGCTCGTAATGGTCGAAGCGACGGCGGTCACGCCCGAGGGCCGGATCTCGCCCGCCGACTTGGGCATCTGGGGCGAGCAGCATGTGGAGCCGCTAGGGCGGATTGCCCGGTTTATTCATTCGCAAGGCGCCGTCGCCGGCATCCAACTCGCCCATGCCGGACGCAAGGCAAGCTGCGGACCGCCCTGGCTCGGCGGAGCGCCGCTGACACGCGAGCAAGGCGGCTGGCCGGTCATTGCGCCCAGCCCAATTCCGTTTCACGATGGCGATCCGGAGCCGATCGAACTGGATGAAGCCGGGATCGAGGCGGTGATCGACGCCTTCGAAGCGGGGGCTCGACGGGCGCTGGCGGCCGGGTTTCAAATGATCGAAATCCACGCTGCCCACGGCTATCTGCTGCATGAGTTCCTCTCGCCGCTGAGCAATCAGCGGAGCGATGGGTACGGCGGCAGTTTGGCCAACCGGATGCGGTTGACGCTGCGGGTGGCCGAGCGGTTGCGGGCGCTGATACCCGATGAACTGCCGCTGTGGGTACGGATTTCGGCGACCGACTGGGTCGAGGGGGGCTGGGATATCGAGCAGTCGGTCGTGCTCGCCAGCCAACTGAAGCATCTCGGCGTGGACCTGATCGACGTTTCCTCCGGCGCGATCATTCCCAAGGCGCAAATCCCGGTCAGCAAGGGATATCAAGTGCCACTGGCGCGGCAGATCCGCCAGCAAGCTGATATCGCTACCGGCGCCGTCGGGCTGATCACCCAGCCGCAACATGCCAACGAGATCGTCACCGCGGGCGATGCCGATCTCGTGCTGATTGGCCGCGAACTGCTGCGCCAGCCGTACTGGGCGCTGCAAGCGCAGCACGAACTGGGCGGTGAAGCCTGCTGGCCAACGCCCTATGGCTATGCCGTTCGTCGCCGCACGACCTGAGCGCCGGTGATCACCTCTACAGCGCTGGGCGGCACGCGTTCAGCGCCCGTGAGCCCGCAGCTCCTCCATCAGCTTGAGCACCGCCACCTCCTTGGCTTTGGCTTCGACTTCGACGGTCAGCCGTTTGATTGTCAACCAGAACGACGGGAAATCACGGGCATCGATGAAGTCGTGGTGCCGTCGCGGCTTGGGGCCATCCCAGCCTGCCAGCGGGCTGGAGACGTGGAACAGCGGCTCGCGGTCCCAGGTAGCCAGTGCCTGCTGCGTCGCCTCACGCTCGGAGAATTCGTCCGGATTGCAGCGATGATGATGGACATCGTAGACCAGCGGCACCCCTTCGCGGCGGCAAACGGGGAGCAGATCGGCGGGCGTGAACAACACATCGTCGTTCTCGACGGTGAGGCGCGAGCGGACGCGGTCGGACAGGCGGTCGAGGTGGCGGGCCAGTGTGTCGAGTGCCTTGGGCTTGTCGCCGAATGCGCCTCCGCCGTGGATGTTCAGCACGTCGGCGCCGACCCACTGGGCGACTTCCGCTTGATACTCCAACTCCTGGATCGACGCGGTGACCACTTCGGGCCGCTGCGAATTGAGCACCACGAACTGATCCGGGTGGAAGCAGGTGCGCAAGGCGTGCCGGCGGGCAAACTCGCCGCAGGCCTCAAATCGCCGCCGGATTTCCTCGCCATCGGCTAGATCGTCGAGCCGGTAGCCCTGCAGCGGATGCGTTTTCAGCGGCAGGATCCGGCTGTTAATCCGGAAGCAGCCGATGCGGTTTTGGTGGCAGAACTGCAGTGCCGCGGCCAGCGCGTCGGCGTTGGCCAGGCAGAGGCGATTGAGCTTCGCCAGCGCCTCAGTCCGCGAGAGGCGGCCGAGCGCCGCCGCGGTGGTGGTCGAAAACTTGATCGGCTGCTCAAGAAAGATGCAGCACAGGCCGAAACGTAAGGTCATGCCGAGATCGCGTTCGCAAGAGTGGGTGAAGGGAACGGGCGGGGTATCAGCCACAACGGGTGCTCCACACGTGCTGGCCGCGATTGGTTGCCGGTTCTCGCTCTTCGGCACGGGCCACGAAAGCTCTGGTTCGCATAGGACGACGGGCTGGTGCCTGAGGTGCGAGTCCTGTTCCGCCCGGATGAGGCAGTTGGAAAAAGTTTTTAAAAAATGGCCAGAGCCGCTTGACGGCGAGCTCCTAATTTAGCATTCTTGTGCCTCGCCGCTGACCAACCGTCCAGCGGCGAACACAAATCGATCTTTGACAATTTGGTGATGAATCTTTCTGCTGAGTTTAAGTCAGTGCGAGATCGCTCATTATAAAAAATGGCGAATCGCTGTGGCGTTTTACCGAGCGTCACGGAGCAGAATCAA
>Ga0182745_1001831_pt1 | contig 19759 bp, 19 predicted proteins | sample eDN3rd30CKraftBY_FD_128523 | JGI IMG/M metagenome (GOLD analysis project Ga0182745, IMG submission 128523) | Enriched backyard soil microbial communities from Emeryville, California, USA - eDNA 3rd pass 30_C Kraft BY (version 2) (version 2) | ecosystem: Environmental > Terrestrial > Soil >...
AAGCAAGCATATGCATTCATAAAGCAAGTGACTTCTCCGCCACAAAATATGTTAAATGTGTAATTAGCCTTAAAGTAGAGTATAGTGTTAATCAGGTGTCCAATTTTGGGCACCTTTTCAATCAGTTGTGTTGTTATAAAGGAAGTGAAGAATTTGGATAGTATTAAACGATATATGCGTTTTGTGAAACCTTACCGGTGGGAAATTCTATTAACTATCAGCATTGGTATATTAAAATTTGCCATTCCGCTATTTATTCCGATTTTAATCAAAATTGTCATTGATAATATTATCGATGCACCAGGTTTATCAAATAGCGAAAAAATCACGCAATTGTTTTATTGGCTAGGTGGAACGGTAATTTTGTTCTTTATCATTCGTCCACCGATTGAATATTATCGTCAATATTTCGCTCAGCATGTTGGGAACAAAGTGTTATTTGATATTCGCCAGGAACTATTCGGGCACTTGCAAAAACTAAGCTTAAAATATTATGCAAATACAAGAGCCGGCGAAGTCATTTCTCGTGTCATCAATGATGTGGAACAGACGAAAAACTTTATCATGATTGGTTTAATGAACCTATGGCTAGATGTCGCAACAATCCTTATTGCAATTGGGATTATGCTTGCAATGGACGTTAAGCTTACATTAGTTTCAATCATTGCACTGCCTTTGTTCGGGTTAAGTGTAAAGTTCTTCTTCGGCAAGCTGCGAGATTTAACGCGAAAACGTTCGCAAGCCTTGGCACATGTCCAAAGTTATTTGCATGAACGTGTAAATGGTATCAGCATTATTAAAAGTTTTACGTTAGAAAAGAATGAACAGGAAATCTTCGATAAAGAAAACGGGGAGTTCCTAGATCGTGCCCTAGACCATACAAAGTGGAACGCGAAATCCTTTGCGGTCGTAAATACAATTACTGATATTGCGCCATTACTTGTGATTGGATATGCAGGATACCGAGTTATACAGGGCGATTTATCGGTCGGAACAATGGCGGCTTTCTATGCTTACATCGAACGCTTATATAGTCCGCTGCGTCGTCTAGTAAATTCATCGACAACTTTAACGCAATCGATTGCGTCGATGGACCGGATGTTTGAGTTAATGGATGAAGAATATGACGTTCAAGATAAGGAGAACGCTCGTATGCTGCCATCCGTTGAAGGTAGAGTTTCATTTGAGAATGTTAGTTTCCAATATGAACAAGAGGGACAAATGATATTGAAGAATATAAATTTGGATATTAAGCCTGGAGAAACAGCGGCCTTTGTTGGAATGAGCGGCGGAGGGAAGTCGACAATTGTTAGTTTAATTCCCCGTTTTTATAATGTAACAGAGGGTGCGGTCAAAATTGATGGCATGGACGTAAAAGATGCGGTCATTCAATCCCTTCGCTCACAAATCGGAATCGTTCTTCAGGATAATATCTTATTTAGTGATTCTGTGAAGCAGAATATCTTAATGGGGAAACCTGATGCGACAGATGATGAAGTGATTGCTGCAGCAAAAGCGGCCAATGCCCATGATTTTATCATGACTCTACCAGAAGGATATGAAACAAAGGTAGGGGAGCGCGGCGTTAAACTTTCCGGTGGCCAAAAACAGCGAGTAGCAATTGCTCGTGTATTCCTGAAAAATCCGCCAATCCTAGTATTGGACGAGGCTACTTCAGCACTGGATCTGGAAAGTGAAGCATTAATCCAAGAATCATTAGATCGATTAGCCAATGATCGTACAACGATTATTATTGCCCATCGCCTATCTACCATTACCCATGCAGATCGAATCTTCGTTATTGACCATGGTGAGTTAGTAGAAGAGGGCAACCATGAAGCCTTAATGAAAAAACAAGGCGTTTATTATGATTTATTCCAAATTCAAAAATTAGATTAAACTGTATTTTACTTTAACTGGGCAATTAATCGAGACAGGTATTACTTCTATATTAAAAAAAGTTTACGACATAAAATGCTTAGATAAGTCGATTTTCGACTAGTCTGAGCATTTTTTTATTGTCTCAAATTTCATTGCAAGACAACGATGCAGCTTAGTATCAGGAGATATCATTTTAGCCTGATAGAGCATTGAACCTGTTGGAAATTGTCGAGAAATTAATGAGTGAATTCTGTACTATTTTATATTTTTTTAGCATAGAAAATATGAATTAGTAGATTGCATTCTATCAAATTTTTCTAATGAAATAGAAAAAAACAAAATGATACTAGTTTTGACAGAAACTTTCATGTAAGGAGGGACAGGATGGAAAGAAAAACGCTGCTGCAAGTAAAAGATTTAGAAACAACCTTTTTCACAGAGGATGGGAGAGTCCCTGCAGTTGACAATATTAACTTTCACATTGAAGAAGGAGAGGTACTAGCGATTGTAGGAGAGTCGGGCTGCGGAAAAAGTGTAACCTCTCTATCTATTATGGGGCTAGTTCCTTCACCGCCAGGGAAAATTACTTCAGGTCAAATTCTATTAGATGAACTAGATTTGACAAAACAAACGGAAAAACAAATGAGGAAAATTCGGGGAAAAGAAGTGGCGATGATTTTCCAAGAGCCGATGACATCCTTAAATCCTTTATACACGATAGGAAACCAACTGATTGAAGCAATACTGCTGCACAACAAGAAAATGAAAAAGAAGCAGGCAGCGAGTAAAGCTATAGAAATGATGAAATTAGTTGGGTTACCAAGAGCAGAAGAGTTGATGAAGGATTATCCGCATCAATTATCGGGAGGGATGAGGCAGCGTGTCATGATTGCGATGGCATTGTTATGCAACCCGAAGCTATTGATCGCAGATGAGCCAACTACTGCCCTTGATGTAACCATTCAAGCCCAAATTTTGAAGCTGATGAAGGAGCTAAATAATCAGTTTAAAACGGCTGTCCTGCTTATTACACATGATTTAGGCGTGGTTGCTGAGGTGTGTGAACGAGTGATAGTAATGTATGCAGGGCAAATTGTCGAGGAAGCGCCAGTTGAAGAAATCTTTAAAAACCCGCAGCACCCCTATACAAAGGGCTTACTGCAATCTGTTCCCGATATGCGTTATAAGAAGGAGACCTTATATTCCATTAAAGGCAATGTGCCAAAGCCTGGTTCGATTCAAATGGGGTGCCGATTTGCCCCGCGTTGTGACCTGGCAACAGAACGCTGTATGACTGAAAATCCACCATTATATAAAGTTAGTGAATCAATCATCCATAAATCTAGATGCTTCTTGCAGGAAACGGAGGGGATTGCAGTTGCAGAACGTGTTATTGAAGGTCGATAACCTAAAGAAGTATTTTCCGAAACGGACTGCTTCTTTAAAGAAAGTAACTCATGTGAAAGCAGTAGATAATGTCTCCTTTGAGGTGTTTGAAGGCGAAACACTAGGAATTGTTGGGGAATCCGGCTGCGGGAAATCCACTACTGGACGAACGATTATGCGGCTGCTTGAGCCAACCTCTGGATCGATTCAGTTTGAAGGAGAAGACCTTTCCAAGCTTTCTAAAAACGGAATGCGGAAAAAACGTCGAGATATTCAAATGGTCTTTCAGGATCCTTATGCATCCTTAAATCCAAGGCATACAGTAAAGAAGATTTTAGAGGAGCCTTTAATTGTTCATGGGATAGGGAATGCTCAAGAACGAAAAGAAAAGGTGGCCGAATATTTAGAAATTGTAGGGTTAAGCAGCTATCACGGCAAGCGCTATCCCCACCAATTTAGTGGAGGGCAAAGGCAGAGAGTAGGAATTGCGCGCGCACTCATGACAAATCCAAAGCTCATTATTGCAGACGAGCCTGTATCAGCATTAGATGTTTCCATTCAAGCACAGGTGCTTAATTTAATGCAAAGATTGCAGGAAGATTTAAAGCTTACTTATATTTTCATCGCCCATGATTTAGGGGTGGTTCGTCATATTAGCGATCGGGTAGCGGTGATGTATTTAGGTAGTGTTGTAGAGTTGGCGGATAGTGAGTCCTTATACGCTGAGCCCCTCCACCCCTACACAAAGGCACTACTTGCTGCTGTGCCAATTCCAGATCCAACTTATGAAAGAGAAAAAATGATTATCACAGGAGATATTACAAATTCCGTAACAGATGGTGGGTGTAAATTTCAATCGAGATGCCCATACGCCACGATTACTTGTAAAATGGTCTCCCCCGATTTAGTAGAAGTTAAACCAGGTCACTCTGTTGCGTGTCATTTATATAATGCTGATTAGTCTAAATCGGCATTTAGAAAGCATGAGCTTGCTAGTTTAGTTATATCGTGCTTTCTATTGATGCGCTGCAATGACATATACATTAAGGGAAATAGGGAGGGTATTTATGAAGAAAAGCAAGCTGTGGTTATTAGAGCTATTTTTGTTGCTTGCTCTTTCAGTATTCTTAGCTGCATGTAGTGGCGAAGAAGGCACAACTGAAGAGTCGACAGAAACAAATGAAGAAACAACTGACGGAACAGAAGGAGCAGAAGAAGTAGTTCCTCAAACTCTAGTATTTGGTCGTGGTGGCGATTCGGTTTCACTTGACCCTGCAATTGTTACAGATGGGGAATCCTTTAAAGTAACAGAAAATATTTTCGAGACATTATTAAACTTTGGTGAACAAGATACAACGATTCACCCAGGTTTAGCAAAAGAGTGGGAAGTAAGTGAAGATGGTTTAACTTATACTTTCCATTTGCAAGAAGGGGTTAAATTCCATGATGGCACAGACTTTAATGCAGAGGCTGTTGTGAAAAACGTAGAACGCTGGAAGGGTGGGGCAGAAGAACAGTTCTATTACTACCACTCCATGTTTAAGGCGGAAGGCGAAAATGTGATTGCAAGTGTAGAAGCAACAGATGATTTAACTGTAGTCTTCACACTTTCTCGTCCACAAGCGCCATTCTTGAAAAATATAGCAATGAGTCCATTTGCCATCGCTTCTCCAACGGCATTTGAAGCAGCGGGAGAAAAATTTGGTGACAGTCCAGTAGGTACGGGTCCATTTAAATTTGTTGAATGGAAACGAAATGATTCCATCACAGTTGAAAAGAACGAAGAGTACTGGCAAGAAGGCCTACCTAAGCTAGATACAATTATCTTCCGTGCTATTCCAGATAATTCAGCACGCTTAAACGCTTTAATGACTGGTGAAATTGATTTAGCAGATGGAGTCAATCCATCAGATTCAACAACAGTAGAGTCAAATCCAGATTTACAGTTAATTGAACGTCCATCCATGAATGTTGGTTACCTAGGTTTAACAAATACACGTCCGCCATTTGACAATAAGCTCGTACGACAAGCTGTGAACTACGCTATTGATAAGCAAGCGATTGTTGATGCATTCTACCAAGGGCGTGCTGAAGTAGCAGCAAACCCAATGCCATCATCAATTAGCGGCTATAATGATGAAATTACAGCTTATGAATATGATCCTGAAAAAGCGAAAGAATTATTAGCTGAAGCTGGGTATGATGGTTCTGAAATTGAGCTTTGGGCAATGCCGGTACCTCGTCCATATATGCCAGACGGACAAAAGGTAGCTGAAGCGATTCAGAAAAACTTAAGCGATGTTGGGATTCCTTCTAAAATCGTAACCTTCGAATGGGCAACGTATTTAGAAAAAGCAAATAATGGAGAAGCGGATGCATTCCTATTAGGCTGGACAGGCGATAATGGCGATGCGGACAACTTCCTTTACACATTATTGGATAAAGATACGATTGGCAGCAACAACTATGCTTACTATTCAAGTGATGAGGTCCATGAATTGTTAATTGCAGCTCAATCTGAAATCGATGAAGAAAAACGCATCGACTTATACAAACAAGCACAAGAAATCATTCATGAGGATGCGCCATGGGTTCCGTTAGCTCACTCCATTCCATTACTTGCGGCTAAAAAAGGCGTTACAGGCTATTTACCGCATCCAACTGGCTCTGAAAGTTTGATAAACGTATCTTTACAGTAATTGGTATGTAAAAAATGGGAGGTATTATGCCTCCCATTTTCTACTGAAAGCATTAAAGTTTTTAAGAAATGGATGTAATGCATTCTAACGAAAGAGGTGAAGGCTATGCTTCGCTACATAGGAAAACGAATTCTTCATTTAATCCCTGTGTTAATAGGAATGACATTTATCGTATTTTTAATCATCCGTGCCATCCCTGGTGATCCAGCTCAAGTAATATTGGGGCAGCAAGCAACGGAAGAGACGATTAAAGCATTAAGAGAAAAGCTGGGTCTTGACCAGCCATGGTATATCCAATACTTTGATTACCTAAAAGGCCTTTTAACAGGTGATTTAGGAGAATCGCTTCGCACAAGGCAACCGATTTCTACGGAAGTTTGGCCATATTTGGCTGCCACGATTGAATTGGCGATTTTTGCCATGATTATTGCCGTAGTAATAGGAATGAATGCTGGCATTATCTCGGCGTGGTTCCAAAATTCATGGTTTGACTATGCGGCTATGGTGATTGCGTTAATAGGTGTATCGATGCCTATTTTCTGGCTTGGATTAATGGAGCAATGGACGTTTAGCCTTGAGTTGAAATGGCTGCCAACGTCAGGTCGGGAAGAAGTTCGGGATCCAATACAGGCGATTACCCATTTTTATCTAATTGATACGTTAATGAATGGCCGGGTTGATCAATTTTGGGTAGCCATTAAACATTTAATCTTGCCAGGGGTAGCCCTTGCAACAATCCCGATGGCCATCATTGCACGAATGACACGTTCTTCTATGCTCGAGGTGTTGCGTTCTGATTATATTCGTACTGCACGTGCAAAAGGTCAAAGAATGGGCAAAGTCGTCTATAAGCATGCTTTGAAAAATGCATTAATTCCTATCATTACTATTATTGGTTTACAAACAGGTCTTCTTTTAGGCGGAGCAATCCTGACGGAAACGATTTTTAGTTGGCCAGGGATAGGGCGCTATATCTACGAGGCGATTGGCTATCGAGATTACACAGTCATCCAATCTGGCATCCTAATTGTTGCTTTCATGTTTGTCATGATTAACTTGATCGTTGATATTTTGTATTCGGCCATAGATTCGCGAATCAAATATAACTAGAGGGGAGTGGGATTCATGCATGAGCTGGTTTCTAATTCAGTCGACTTAAAAAGAAGTGAAGAAAAAGTAGTTGGTCCATGGAGAGTGGCGTGGCGCAGCTTTAGAAAAAGTAAAGCCGCCCTTGTAGGAACTGCCATCGTGGTGTTTTTTGTTCTATTAGCTATATTTGGTCCAATGATTGCACCAGAAGGCATCAACGAACAGAAATTACAGGAGCCAAGCTTGCGTCTGGCACCGCCGTCTGGTGACTATTGGCTTGGAACAGATGATTTTGGAAGAGATATCTTTTCGCGAGTTGTTTATGGAGCGAGGATTTCTTTAGCTGTTGGTTTTCTATCGGTTAGCTTATCTATCGTAGTAGGGAGCTTTTTAGGTATCATTGCAGGCTTCTATGGGCGCTTTATTGATACAATTATTTCACGAGTATTCGACATCATGCTAGCATTTCCTAGTATTTTATTGGCCATTGCGATCGTTTCTATCCTTGGCCCGTCTTTACAAAATGCCTTAATCGCGATTGCCATCATCAATATTCCAAATTTCGGACGCTTAATCCGCTCAAAGGTTTTAAGTGTAAAAGAGGAAGAGTATATTGTTGCTGCTCGGGCGATTGGGATGAAGGACACTCGAATCTTGTGGAGGCATATTTTGCCGAATTCCTTCTCACCGGTAATCGTGCAAGGGACTTTGGCGATTGCAACAGCGATTATCGAAGCGGCTGCCCTAAGCTTTTTAGGGTTAGGAGCAGAGGCCCCACAGCCCGAGTGGGGAAAAATGCTTTCAGATGCGCGGGTCCACTTGATGACGGCACCCTGGACAATGATTTTCCCAGGACTAGCAATTATGTTAACGGTGCTCGGGTTCAACCTAATGGGAGATGGCTTAAGGGATGCACTCGATCCGAAGATGAAAAATTAGAATACGGTGCTTTTACAGGTGGAAGAAAACAACTCGTTTTCTCCACCTGTTTTGATGTGTATACGAATCTAGTTATTGTGGTTGTTTGAGTAGGTGGGGTGGGATGCGTTGGAGAGCGCGGGTTCTAGTGATGTGAATGTCTTTAGTGAGCGAAGTGAAAGACATTTTGAGGAGTGATCAGGTGAGAAATGTCTTACAGGAGGGGGATGAAGGATATTTTGGAGGGAGTTCAGGTGGGAAATGTCTTACATGAGCGCTATAAACGCCACTTTGCGAGGAAGAAGCAAAGTGGCAGAGAGAACGTTGATAAACGCCACTTTTCGAAGAAGAAGCAACAAAAGTGGCAGAGAGAGCGTTTGTAAACGCCACTTTTCGAAGAAGAAGCAACAAAAGTGGCAGAGAGAGCGTTTGTAAACGCCACTTTTCGAGGAAGACCCATCAAAAGTGGCAGAGAGAGCGTTTGTAAACGCCACTTTTCGAAGAAGAAGCAACAAAAGTGGCAGAGAGAACGTTGATAAACGCCACTTTTCGAGGAAGAAGCAACAAAAGTGGCAGAGAGAACGTTGATAAACGCCACTTTTCGAAGAAGAAGCAACAAAAGTGGCAGAGAGAACGTTGATAAACGCCACTTTTCGAAGAAGAAACAGCCAAAGTGGCAGAGAGAGCCTGTATAAACGCCACTTTGCGAGGAAGACCCAGCCAAAGTGGCATTGATACCCCGGATAACCGTTACTATCCAAGGAAGAACCAACAAAAAAGGCATCCATCCCCAAGATGAATGCCATTTTAATAATCATATTCACTACTCTATCGGAAATAAATCAGACGATAAATAGCGTTCGCCCGTATCTGGCGCTAAACAGAGCACTCGCGCATTCTTAGAAAGCTGTTTCGCCAACTCCATTGCAAAGTAGGCAGAGGCTGCACCGGAAGCGCCGACTAATATGCCTTCTTCTGCTGCAAGCCTTCTTGCCGTTATTTGAGCATCCTCATCTTCAATATGAAGAATTTCATCGAAGACTTCACGATTTAAAATTTTAGGAATGAATCCAGGTCCTGTTCCTGGAATTTTATGAGGCCCCGGTGCTCCGCCCGCTATTACCGGAGAGCCTGCTGGTTCAACTACATAAATCTTCAAATTGGGCAGGTGCTTTTTTAACTCTTCGCCCGTTCCAGTAACAGTGCCGCCTGTTCCAGCCGTTAACACTAAAACGTCCAGCTCGCCATCAAATGCCTCTAATATCTCCACCGCTGTTGTTGTGCGATGAGCATCCGCATTTGCTTTGTTATCGAACTGTAGGGGGATAAAGCTATTTGGAATACCGGCTGCGATTCTTACAGCTTCATCAATGGAACCTTGCATACGTAGGCTTGAAGGAGTTAAATGAACTTCAGCTCCATAAGCCTGCATGATCTGTACACGTTCCTTTGTTGCATTATCTGGCATTGTAATAATACAAGGGTAGCCTTTTACTGCACAAACCATTGCAAGGCCAATCCCAGTGTTGCCTGAAGTCGGCTCAATCACTGTACTGACACCTGGAATGAGTTTTCCTTCTTTTTCTGCTTGAAGAATCATATTTAAGGCAGCGCGGTCCTTTACACTGCCCCCAGGATTAAAGGCTTCTAATTTCATATAAACGTCTGCGCCTGTCGCATCAGGTAATTTATTTAACTTAACTGTTGGCGTATTGCCAACTAATTCAAGGATATTATTATGTAATTTCATCACCAAAACACCTCTTTCAAGTAAATTGATAAAAGCTAGGCGAGTTGAACTGCCTAGCTTTATCGTCTCCAATTATTATAAAACTTTTCAAATAAATTGACTAACTTATTTGCTTAATGCGTCCTCTAAATAAGAAAGGTTAACTAAGCCGTCGATATTATTTGTTGAAATATAGCCAGCATCTTTAGAAATTGTCGCCATTTCTTTTAAGATTTCTTCTTTTACATCTGTAGTAGGAGTTAAGCGGGCAAATGCTTTTGTAACTTCATCCTTTGATAATTCTTTACCAGTAAGTTCTTTTACATGGTCAAGGAAAAGCTGGATTGCTTCTTCAGGATTTTCATTAATGAAGTCAACAGCTTGTGCATGTGCTTTTAACGCCTTTTTCGTTAGTTCTGGATTGTTGGAAGTAAATTCTTTTCGAGCAGTTACAACTGTATTAGTAGATTCACTGCCCCAAGCAAATTGTGTTTCATCTAATAAAAGCTTGGCATTGCCGTTTGTTTCAATATTAACGCCCCAAGGCTCTTGTGTAGCTGCAGCTTCAATTTCTCCGCTTAACATTAATGCTGCTGTATCAGCAGGAGCTTGTTTAATCGTTGTAACATCGCCATTACCAGTAGAGCTTGCAGTCAAACCAGCATCTTGAAGTGATTTCATTAAACCAACGTCTTGTGTACTACCGAATGTAGGAACTGCTACTTTTTTTCCTTTTAAATCTGCAACACTATTAATGCCTGAATCTTTTCCTACTACAAGAACAGCACCACCATTTACTGCTCCAGCAATAATTTCATGCTCCGGGTTTTTTACATAAGTGTTTAAAGCAGGTGTCGGACCAACTGTACCAAGGTCAATTGAGTTTGTAGACATTGCTTCCATAAAGGCAGAACCATCATTGAATGTGCTAGCAGAAATTGTAACATCCTCACCAAATTGTTCAGCAAAGAAGTCTTTTTCAAGTGCCACGATAGTTGCGATATGCGTCATATTAGGGAAGTAGCCGATGCGAATTTCTTTTGCAGAGTCTTTTTCTGCAGTTTTTTCTTCTTTACCGCCACATGCAGCCAAGACTGCAACTACAAGGGTTAAAATCGTTAAAAATAAAATATTTTTTTTCATTTGTCTCTCTCCTTAGTTGGTAGTTTGAATACCCCATTTTCTTAATACAAAGCGTTCGATTCTTACAAAGATAAAGTTATCGATGAACGAACCAATTACGCCAATAATAATCATAATACTGAAGATTAAATCCATCGCCTGGATAGAACGACCAAGATCAAGCAGTGTACCAAGACCGCCGCTGCCGCCTAGTAATTCACCAGCTAGAACAGCACGCCAAGCTAATGCCCATGCTAAACGCAAGCCAGCAATTTGCTGAGGGATTGTGGATTTAAAAATGACCGTTCGAAACAGGTGGAAGCCTGAAGACCCCATTGTACTTGCTACACGTATTAATAGGGGTGGGACACTTTTAAAAGCAGTGCTTGATGTAATTGTAATCGAAAGGGCAGCCCCTAAAATGACGATGAAAATAACAGAGCCAACACCTAGTCCAAACCAAAGGATTGCTAATGGCATCCAAACGATATTTGGAATGGCTTGTAGGCTTGTTACAAAAAAGCCAAGCGTATCATCGACAATTTTATATTTATAGATTAAGAAGCCGAGCAATAATCCAATGACAACAGCAACGAAGAAGCCGATAAATAAGCGGATTAGGGAAGACCCTGTCGCTTCTAATAATTGCCCGTCAATAATGCCGTTTACTAAAGTTTTGATAACTGTAACGCCGCCCGGATCATTTGGAATGATTAGCGGTGGCCACATAAATGCAGGGAAAACTTCGAATTTAGATATCGCTTCCCATATTATTATTAGGATCAACACGAAGATGGTCCGTCTTAAGAGCGTAATCACTGCCTAATTCCTCCTTCAGCACTTTTTCCATTTCTTGTTCTAGCTCCGTTAAGATTCGATTCTCTAAATGTATTAAAATGCTGTCAGAAGAGTTTCTAGGTCGAGCTGCCTGTACAGGGAAGATGTTTTTAATTCCTCCAGGACGCGTTTTCATTAATACGATTCGGTCTGATAATACAACTGCTTCCCGAATGTTATGGGTTACAAAGATGATTGTTTTTCCAGTTTCTCGCCAAAGCTTATCAAGCTCCTTATGTAGAACCATGCGTGTCTGCTCATCTAGTGCAGCAAATGGTTCATCCATCAATAGAATCTCAGGGTCTGTTACTAATGCGCGAGCAATCGCAACACGTTGTTTCATGCCACCTGATAGTTCATGCGGCATCGCATGGGCGAATTTTCCAAGATGGACTTTTTGCAGCCAATCCAGTGCACGCGTTTTTGCTTCTTCTTTTGGAACCTTTTTTAGAAGAAGTCCGTACATAACATTATCTAATACACTCATCCATGGGAATAATCCGGATTCCTGAAAGACAACAATTCGATCATTGCCTGGTCCTTTAATAGGGTGGCCATTTACAAGCAGGTTGCCTGAAGACTCTTTTTCTAGTCCTGCAACGATATTTAAAAGTGTGGATTTTCCACAACCAGATGGGCCCAATAACGAAACAAACTCTCCCTTTTTAATAATTAGGGAAACGTCATCTAAAGCAATTGTTGGAGCATGATCTTTTCTCTGAAACTCCTTATGTACATTTTTAAGAATAATATGTTCTTCCGTCATTATTAAGCCCTCCATCCCAATAAAACATATTAATATACTAAGAATTAATTAGTTCTAATTTTATGTTTTGTATTTCAATCTATCTGTCACTTTTGTTACAATAATTCAGAATAATAGCTATAAAAAGATAAAAGTGAGAGAAAGGGTGAAATAGAACTGCTTAAAGCATTAGAACGTTTCGGTAAAAAAATATACGTAAAAAAAGGTCAGACAATCTATCAAACAGGAGATGCCATTACTACTGTGTATCTACTAAAACAAGGATTAGTTAAATTAGCAGAAGATGCAGATGATGGACAACCTGTTACGATTGTACTTATAAAAGATGGGGAAATGTTCGGCTTTTTAGATTGTTTAAATAATCACCTAGAACATACCCAATATGCCGTTGCGTTAACAGATTCCACCCTGCTATCTTTCCCGATTGAGATCATATTAAAACATATAGAAAATCTTCCTGAGATTGAAAGAGCTTTATTCTATTCGCTAGTTCAGCAAGTAGCAGAAGCAAAGCAACTGGTATATGTACATTCAAAAATGACAGTTCCAGAGAGAATAAGCTGGTATTTGAAGAAACTAGCTAAGAAGGATAAGGGGATAACAACGATTACTATTCCATTAACACATGAAGAAATTTCCTATATGGTGGGATGTAGCCGGCAAAAGGTAACGACCTATTTAAGTAAATGGAGAAAGGAAGGCATCATTCAATATGATCGCGGATTCATTCAGTTGATAGATATAGAGAAGCTCCCCTAAAATATAAAAACTCCCGATGAGGTTACATGATCCTCACCGGGAGTTTTCTATTAATAGAAGCTCTCTTCTAAGTCGGAGTTTTTTTCCTCGCTGTGATAGCTTCTATAGGAGACGATTAATGTATCTAGGTGCTCCAAATTTTCTTCATAATCCAGAAGTCTTGAGAAGATATAGAACAAATGATAGCTGGAAAATTCCTCTTCTCCTTCTCGTTTCTGTTCAAAGGCAATCTGTTGAATAAGCTGTTCCATGACATCTTCATACTTTTGGTTTTCTTCGTTGACCCATTTTGAATGCTCCGGCTTTAGCTTTCCAGTAAATTTCAGCAATAATTGCTCATGGAAAGTAAGGAGGAAGTCTAAATGTTCCTGAATCCTTGTGCGAGACTGATCAGGTAAATTTGAAATTTCATTTTCATGCTTATGCAAACGCTGCAAGAGCTCTAAACTTCTTTTCGTTGTCGTAATCATTTGGCGATAAATGACGAGCTTCCTTGCCTGGATAAAACGCTTTTTCTTAGAATAACGGCGTTCTTCCTTGTAGAAGTCATACATTTTTTCAACTTCACTTAGTCGCTCATGAAATTTGTTTAACGCAGCTTTTGTAGATGTGTGCTCAGATGCTTGCCTTGCTGCAAGTCGTGTCCAACGAATGATATCATCCTGCAATGAATCGATCATCGTAAATAGCTTAATCTCATAGCGCGGTGGGATGAACACTAAATTCACAACAAATGCAGCAAATACCCCAATCATCACTGTTATGAATCGGATTACCCCAAATTCTAAAAAGTCATTTCCCTCGTATACCATAATGGCAACAAGCGTAACTAAGGCTAAGGATATTGAAGTATTCAGTTTGAACTTTCTCATTAACCCAATCACAATGATGGCTGCAATTCCGATTGAAACAATGTGATGACCAAATACTAGACCAAATAATACCGCGATTGTGGCACCGATGAGATTTCCTTGTATTTGTTCAATGATTGATAAATACGACCGGTAAATAGACGGTTGAATGGCAAAAATCGCCGCTATCCCAGCGAAAACAGGTGAAGATATGTTTAGTAATTCTGCTAAAAAAAGTGCAAAGACAATTGCAACACCGGTTTTTAATACACGGGCACCTAATTGCATGTAAAAAAACGCCCTCTCTTTCACTTTAGAAATCACATTACTTTACCTAATTTTTTCACCTGGGTCAACTAATTCAAGTGTTCTCGCTTTATGATAATTGTGAAAAGGCATAATCGACTGCTGCGATTGTTTCTGCGATATCCTCTTCCTTATGCTCAGTTGTTAGGAACCATGCTTCGTATTTAGATGGAGCTAGGTTAACACCTTTTGAAAGCATTAGTTTGAAGAAGCGACCGAACATTTCACCATCCGAGTTTTCTGCTTGCTCGTAGTTTTCTACTTTTTCGTTTGTGAAGTAAAGCGTTAAGGCACCTTTTAAACGGTTAAGAGAAATTGTTACGCCGTGTTTTTCTGCTGCTTCTAAAATTCCTTTTTCTAGAATAGCTCCTAAGCGATCCATTTCTTCATAAACACCAGGCTGTTTTAATACTTCAAGACAGGCAATACCTGCTAACATAGACGCTGGGTTGCCAGCCATTGTTCCAGCTTGATAAGCAGGTCCTAGTGGCGCAACTGTTTGCATGACCTCTTTACGGCCGCCGTAAGCACCGATTGGCAGTCCACCACCAATAATTTTCCCCATAGCTGTTAAGTCTGGAGTTAAACCAAGTAAATCTTGTGCCGCACCATAATGGAAACGGAAAGCAGTAATAACTTCATCGTGAATTGTTAGAGCACCTTTTTCCTTCGCCGTTTCATGTACGAACTCTAAGAAGCCAGGATTAGGCTGAACGATACCGAAGTTTCCTACGATTGGCTCGATTAAAATAGCAGCTACTTCATCGCCCCATTTTTCCATTGCCAACTGGAATTGTTCCTTATTATTAAATGGAACTGTAATAACTTCTGTAGCTACGGCGACAGGAACACCAGCAGAATCGGGAGAACCAAGTGTTGCAGGCCCAGAACCAGCAGCAACTAGAACTTGGTCAAAGTGTCCATGATAGCATCCAGCAAATTTAATGATTTTCGTACGGCCAGTATAAGCGCGGGCAACACGTACTGTTGTCATAACTGCTTCAGTGCCTGAATTTGTGAAACGAACTTTATCTAATGAAGGAATTGCATCCTTTAGCATTTTGGCGAATTTCACCTCGTGCTCTGTCGGTGTTCCGTATAAAACTCCAGTTTCAGCAGCGTGCGAGATTGCTTTTGCAATATGCGGGTGACCAAATCCTGTAATGATTGGACCATATGCAGCTAGGTAGTCGATATAGCGATTGTCATCTACATCCCAAAAGTATGCTCCTTTCCCTCTAGCCATTACAACAGGCGAACCACCGCCAACTGCTTTATAAGAACGTGATGGACTATTTACACCACCAACGATATGCTCCAATGCTTGCGTATAGATTTCTTCAGATTTTGTATGATTCATTTGTAAAGCCTCCTCATTGATTTCACATCCTATTGTAGACCTATTGCGGAGCGAATGCCAAAGAATTTGAAACTCCCAGCCTTCTTTTGTAGGATAGAGAAAAGGGAGGGAGATTTATGGAATCTTTAGTAAATATGGAAGCGCCGGATTTTATATTATTAAACGAAAAAGAAGAAAAGGTATCTTTACGCGATTATCGAGGGAAAAAGGTTGTGCTGTATTTTTACCCTAAGGATATGACACCGGGCTGTACAACGGAAGCTTGTGATTTTCGCGATCACCATGAAGCGTTCTCGGATTTAAACGCTGTGATTCTTGGTGTAAGTATGGATGAGGCGAGCAAGCATACAAAGTTTATAGAAAAGTATGGTCTGCCATTCTCTTTATTAGTCGATGAAAATCATGAAGTTGCTGAAAAGTATGGGGTTTGGGTTTTAAAGAAAATGTACGGCCGTGAGTTTATGGGGATAGAGCGCTCAACATTTCTTATCAATGAAGAGGGCACTGTCGAAAAAGAATGGCGCAAAGTAAAAGTGAAAAATCACATTGATGAGGTTTTAGCCAGTTTACGCTGATATAATAGAACAAAATAGAATGCATCATAAGAACAGACAGTAAATCTCGCTATTTTTCAATTCACGCGCTTTCAAGCGAAAGGGGAAAAGGGAATGAAAGTATATTTTACTTTTGATGCAAGACCGGATTTACAAAAACAATTAGTAGAACAATTTTCGGAAGTAGAGTTTGCATTTCGCAAAGGGATTGTAGAAGAGGATTTAGAAACAGCTGAAGTAATTGTTACATATGGGGAAGATTTAACGGATGAACATATTGCGAAGGCTCATAATTTGAAATGGATTTTCATCGCATCGGCTGGTGTTGAAAAAATGCCTAAAGAGGCTATTGCCGAGCGCAATCTACTCGTATCCAATGTGCGCGGAATTCATAAAAAACCAATGACCGAATCCATCCTAGCGCATATCTTGTCACTAAAACGAGTGCTCCCTACCATTTACGACAATCAGCGAAATAAAATCTGGAACAAAAGAGGCGGCCGTCCTACTGAGCTAAATGGAAGTACGGCATTAATCATTGGTCCAGGGGCAATCGGTGGCGAGATTGGAAGACTGCTCCAAGCCTTTGAAGTCTATACTATTGGGTGCAACCGCAGTGGAAATCCAGCGGAATATATGAACGAAACCCATCGCATTGATGAGTTGGCAGAGCATCTGCCAAAAGCAGACATCGTCATCTCTGTGTTGCCAAGTACAGATGAGACGGAGCATTTGATTCGCTATGAACATTTTGAATTGATGCGTGAAAATGCAATCTTTATGAATTTCGGTAGAGGAAATCTAGTGGCAACAGACGTGTTAATACGTGCTCTAGAGGAAAAACAAATCCAGCATGCCGTACTGGATGTATTTGAAGAAGAGCCGCTGCCGCTAGAAAGTAAGCTTTGGGAATTGGATAATGTAACAATTTCTCCTCATTGCTCAAGCCATTCATCCAGATATTTGGAAAGAAGCTTGGAGATCTTTATCCCGAGCCTGGAAAAATATCGAAAAGGTGATACGGATATTGAGAATAAGATGAATATTTTACGTGGTTATTGAGAATAAAATAAGTATGTTTAAAATTTCAACTTGGCTCATTTCCTAAATATTCTTAAGTTTATAATAATAAAATGTCAAAGTTGATGCTTTTTTGTTATTCAATCCTATAAAATAACAGGTGAAGGTAACGAATTGTTGACGATTATAGATAATTTGGTTACACTAATTGTAACTATTATAAACTAAGAATTAAGTAGAAAGAGGTGCATGGCGATGTCTGAAATGCATTTAAAAGATGCCCTAGACACGTTAAAGACAACTGGTGTAAGAATTACTCCGCAGCGTCATGCTATTTTGGAATATTTAATTGAATCGATGACACATCCTACTGCAGATGAGATATATAAAGCGCTTGAAGGAAAGTTTCCGAATATGAGCGTAGCAACTGTTTACAATAACCTGCGTGTTTTCCGCGAATCAGGTTTAGTAAAAGAACTAACATATGGTGATGCAGCAAGTCGATTTGATTTCGTAACAAATGACCATTATCACATGATTTGTGAATCCTGTGGAAAGATTGTTGATTTCCATTACCCAGGGTTAAACGAAGTGGAGCAATTTGCATCGCATGTAACAGGCTATAAAGTACATTCGCATCGTCTAGAATTGTACGGTACTTGTGAGGACTGCCTTGAAAATGCGGGGAAACAGGTTTTATAGTAAGGCTCAAGCCTAGTAACAGTACGTTGCTAGGTTTTTTATTTTTTTGTAATCGAAAATGAAAAAAGCCGACTTCATCAAAAGTCGGCTCGTGTTTAACGTTTTTTATTATAATCTTGGTCAAATTCTTTGCCCTCTAATGTCGGGTCTAGTGTAAGCGGCTCGTTACAGTACATACACATATCTACACGGCCAAGTACCTTTGTATGTCGATTACAGTTCGGACATACTACTTGTACAGCTTTTGTTGAAAGTAAGCCAATCCAACCATACACAGCTGTACTACCGATAATGCACAGTAAACCTAATGTCATGAAGATGACAACCAAAATTTGATTTTCGCGGAAGAAAATTGCCCCGTACATAATTACAAAACCGATGAAAATTAGTGAAAGAGCAAATGAGCGAATTTTATTTATCTTATTTTTATATTTTTTTGCCATATTGCCTAAGCCTCCCAATCTAGATTCTACTATAACATAGAACGTTTTTATTTGCGTAAAAAGAAAGTATAGAAATTTCAAAGCAGTATACTTAAAATAAAAGCTCAAACTAAATTCTTAACAGCAATTCTTATCTTAAATAATCGCTAGAATAAGAAGGATTCTATTTACAGATGTCGAAAATCACAATAACGTAATTGTAATTTAGGAGGATTATTATGGAGCATATATTGCGCCCGATCTACCAAGAGCGTGCAAGCCAGTCAGATACTTTAGGGGTTATTCTTGTAACGAAACGTGAAGAAACAATGAGTGTGACGGATACTTTTGATTCTGTACTATTAATTATCGTAAAAGATGCCAAGATGCCGATTTTTACAAAGCATTATTTACATGAAGATAAAAAAATGGCGATGCACGTAATTACGGAAGAGTTATTAAACAAAAGACTGTATGTTGGGTTAGATAGAAGAATCGTAGACTGGATATTCCATGGGAAAGTCATGTTCGATCGAAACGAATATCTTTCTGATCTAAGATTAAAACTGCAGGAGTTTCCTATCTTTGGTCGGAAAATAAAGACCGGAATCCAGTTCTCAAAATTGATTCGCCGTTATTTAGAAGGCAAGGAGTTCTTTAATCGCGGCAATTATTTTGATTCCTATCATCATGTAGTGGATTCCTTGCATCACTTGGCTAGATTGGCTGTTATTGAAAATGGATTATATCCAGAGGTAACTGTTTGGTCTCAGGTGAAAAAGCTAGAACCTTCTATTTATAAATTATATGAAGAGCTTGTGATGAGCGCTGAAAGCTTAGAAAAGCGACTGGAGCTTTTGTTTTTAGCCATCGAATTCCTTATTAGTTCACGAACACCTGACGGGGCACAGCATATATTAGAAACGATGTTATCGAAGGATACTTGGACAACGCAGGAATTACATAATCATCATGAGTTAAAATATTATGCCAAGGATTTAGAGGTTTTTGTTGAGTATTTGATCGACAAAGGATATGTTCTTGCAGATTCGCAGCTTTCAAAGAGTGGGCTAATTTATCATCGACATTATAAAGTTGATAAAGAGTTTGCAGCTTCTGTATTTGAATGATAAAGTGTCTGAACCCTTTAAATATCTATGATTAGGGAAGTGTATTCGGGGTGTGAAAAACACCTCGATATTTTTTTTGAAAGAAAGTGTTGACTTGTTTGTTAGTCTCGTTGTATTATTATAAACGTCGCTAATGCGGTGAAACAAAACGACATCATAACAACCACATTCGAAAAAAACTTTTTTTAAAAAAGTTGTTGACTGAGTTTGGAAGAGATGTTATTATAG
>Ga0182745_1001832_pt1 | contig 19758 bp, 16 predicted proteins | sample eDN3rd30CKraftBY_FD_128523 | JGI IMG/M metagenome (GOLD analysis project Ga0182745, IMG submission 128523) | Enriched backyard soil microbial communities from Emeryville, California, USA - eDNA 3rd pass 30_C Kraft BY (version 2) (version 2) | ecosystem: Environmental > Terrestrial > Soil >...
GTTTTCCAACAGCAAAAAGCTTAAAACACTTATTAGGCTGGACATTGGTGCATTTTTACAAATAATAGAATAATTTATTTATAAAAATTAAGGTTTTTTTAAGATTTTTTGGTATAATTAATTCTACTTATATTTTTTCCAAAAGATAGGAGTAATGATATGCTTACACCCTATGAAGAAAAAGAACATTTTCTCACTCAACTAGAAAATCGTATTCAAAAATTGCGGAAAGAACTAATTGCTGTTGGCATGAAAGAAGGCTTTAGCGGCTCAACTACCATTCAAGTCAGCCAACAGCTTGATAATTTTATTTTCAAATATCAACAATTCAAAAACTCAGACTTTTATGAAAAAACATCCGACTAATGCACTGTTATTTGGCAAACTTTTCGAAAGTAAAGGACGCAAAGCCACGGGTCTAAGGCATCTGCTATGGCAGCCGGGTTGCACCGCTTTTTTCTTTTCCTGCAAGTGTACTATCTTCCAAACCTCTATCACTGCCAATAAAATTCCATTCCCTTTTGTACCCACGAAGGAATTGCTGATTTTTTATAAATCTATCCAAAACTTTGACCACGATATCTCCACTATTTTCCATTCCACAATAATTAAATTACTTAACGTTAAGTTCCTATCCTATTAAAACATGCACAAGTCTAGAGAAATTAAGCAATATATAATTTACTCCAACAACTTATAGATACCCATGAAATTTAAGAAGATGATCCTCGTTCAATACGAGAGATCATCTTCTTAAAAATAGCTTAGTTTTTTAATGTCTTTTACAAAAGGTACACTTTACAGAGCGCCAAGACTTTTTTCTTGATATTTTCATAGATGACGTGCAATCCTGCTGTTCCATTCACTTGCTGTCAGCTTGAAAGTGTGTTGTCTATACTTTGAATAGCCGGATAATTAAGTTTCGCTATTCGTATTTAAAGAATTGGAAGTTTTTCTAGGTCTAGGAATATGCCAACCGTATTTTAAAGAAAACATTCTTAACGAAACAATTAAAATAAATAAAATATAAAGTTCCCATTCATTTGTTGTATGTCTAAAACTGATGATAATGCCGGTCATAATGGTCCAAAATGCATATAAATCATATTTAAAAACAAAAGGCTGTCTCTTCGCTAAAGCATCCCTGATAATTCCTCCGCCAACTCCCGTTAACAGAGCAGAAGTGATGATGGCACTAGAAGGAAGACCTAATTCCTTTGCAAATAATGCTCCTTGAATAGCAAAAGCAGCTAATCCAATTGCATCCAATAAACCGAAAGTAAGCTCCCAATGCTTACGCTTCGTCAGATTTTCCAATGGAAGAACATAAATGACCGTAATAAGCAAAAAGCTAATAAGAAATAAACTTCCCTGGCTCCAAAGAGTGGTTCCAGGAGCACCTATAAGCAAATTGCGGATAGCTCCTCCGCCAAATGCTGTAATAAATCCTAAAGCATAGTAACCTATTAAATCGTAATCTTCTTCTGATGCAATAATCGCTCCACTTAGTGCAAAAGCAATCGTACCGATGATGTTAAAAATTTCCCAGGACATAGCTACACCTACATTCATTAAATTTAAAAATGGCCTTTCTGGTTGCTGATTTGAATATTATTTACACTCTTTATTCCAACTAAGTGCTATTGCTTTTTACTAGTCGAGCATTAAAGAATATATTCTCTATAAATATAGGAATAAACAAGAATTTTATATCCACAATAAGGCAAAAAAAAAAGAACAAACTGATTTAATTAAATTTTTCCCAAATCCATAAAACATTTTGATACATGATCAAATTTATAAACCTATTATAAAGGAAATCAAATCCTTAGAAAAGGAAATAATGGAATTAACTAAAAAAATAGAAAAAAGAAAATATAAAATGAACACTATAAAAAACACCAGAATATAAAGTCTAACTAACAATCAGGCCTTTTCCTCCCCACCGAGATTCCTTATTTTCGCTCATAATCTCTTCTTAGGCAGGGAAAAATACATAATAAAACGCCCCTTAATTGTTAAATATATCCAACAATTAGGAGCACTTTACGCAAAGGCCCTCATAAACTTAATTTTCTATTTAATCGTTCTGCCATGCCCGCTCTAGTTGTTTTAAATGTTCAGATTTCAGATGTTCCTTGCCTTTTTCCATTTATCATCTTCAACATATATAGTTAGAAATCTCCATTCTATTTTTTAATTGATCTATTATTTTAGAGCAGCTTTAGATTACACTTCTATTGGTTTTATAACTTTTGCGGGATTGCCTCCAACTACAACATTATCTGGGACATTTTTTGTTACTACTGCACCAGCAGCAATCACAACATTATTGCCGATCGTGACACCAGGGCATATTATGGCACTTCCGCCTATCCAGACATTATTGCCAAAAGCAATTGGTTTCGCATATTCCTTGCCCGAATTGCGTTCAGCTGGATGAAGGGGATGTGTTGCTGTATAGATTTGCACGCCAGGTGCAAGCATACAATTATCCCCAAACCGCACTTCGCAAACATCTAAAATGGTACAGTCAAAGTTTGCATAAAAGTTTTCTCCTACATGTGTGTTATAGCCATAATCAAACCGGATATTTGGTTCCATATATATGTTTTTTCCCGTTGAACCCAATAGCTCTTTCAATAGCTTAGCCCGTTTTTCTCCTTCTGTTTCTAAAGTTTGATTATATATTCTAACCTTTTGTCTTGCTTCCTCACGTTCCTTTAATAATACTGGATCAGCAGCATTGTACATTTCTCCAGCCAACATTTTTTCTTTTTCTGTTTTCATATGAATTTAACTCCTCACGCCTTTTATTGAACAGTTTGTTATCGTTTGCATTCTTATATGTTTAAAATGTTGATGTACTTGTATCTTTATTCTGAATGAAATCCTTCTTTTTCAAAATAGTATTTAAATTTTCTGAACTAAAAAGCATTGCTGCAGCAAAAACAATAATACAAAACGGGAAAATTCCTATCGTTGTATGAGATGCGATAAAACCAAGCAGCGGCGGCATGAATGTGCTGCCTGTATAGGCAATAGCCATTTGATAGCCCATAATTGTTTGGGAATGCATTTTCCCAAAACGTGCCGGTGTTTCATGCAGCATACAAGGAAATATTGGTGCCAACCCCAATCCGACTATAATAAAAGCCACAAGCGAAAAAATGGACGGCAATGGAAGGAACAGAAGGATAGCACCGAATAACGCTATTATTTGCCCCATCCGAATGAGAGTATGATTATTCATTTTAAAGGTAATAAAGCCTGTAATAAATCTGCCGATGGTGATTCCTGCGTAATATAAGGAAACCCATTGTGCCGCAGCTGCTACAGGCAAATTCTTAACATTTACTAGAAAACTACTGCCCCAAAGCCCCATTGTTGCTTCAGCCCCACAATAAAACAAAAAGGATAGCAAAGACAGCTTAACTCCTTTAATCTGCAAAGGTTTTACATGGCTATCATTTTCATTAGAATACATGGCTTTTGAATCTTTCGTCTCTTCATTTAAAGAAATATTGCTGTTTTTTCCTCCTCTGTTCCATAAAGGCAAAGTGAAAAAAAGAATTACTACTAACGCGAACTGCATTCCAGAAATGGCAAGATATCCGCTTCTCCAGGAATTTTGCCCTGAAATAAACTGAGCCATAATGATAGGACCAAAAGTAGCGCCAACTCCCCAAAAACAATGCAGCCAGCTCATATGGTGCGCCTTATAATGCCTAGCAACATAATCATTTAATCCAGAATCAACAGAACCAGCCCCGAGTCCAAGCGGTATGGTGCATGCAATTAGCCAAATAAGAGAGGGGGCAAAATGAAATCCCAGCAAAGAAACAGCAGTCATTAAGCAACTTACAAACGTAACATTGCCAGTTCCAAACCGTTTCAGTATCTTTCCGCTCATTAAACTCGAAACTATTGTACAGCCAGCAATCATCATAAACAGGAACCCAGCAGTTTCAAGCGGCGCCCCATAATCAGGTTGCATGGCAGGCCACGCTACCCCCAACAAGGAGTCAGGCAAACCCAAGCTGATAAAAGCCAAATAGATGATGACTAAAAGGAATGTTGTCATATGTAAACCTCGCCATTAATTTTTTGTGGTTCCTTGCACTTTCAATTTATTTTACCTGCCTATCCCATTCAGCATGAGATCAAGTCCAATGCTTTGCAATCCATATAAATAATCTTGTTTCCAATCGCTTATTTTAAGCTCTGGAAGATGTTCTGAAGGGATATATTTTGAGCTGCCTATAGCAATTTTATCTACAGTTGCTGTTTCCATCTCATCATTACAAAAAATAATAATATGCGGGTTAATGATAGCTGCAAACGTAGCTATTAATCTGCTGATTGCATCTATCTTATACTCCTCACTGATCGCCATTTTTTTCGATCCGCTTCCCTTTTCCAAAGCTTGCTGAAAATTCCTATCGTCATACTGTGGAACGAATGAAACTTCTCCTGAGAAAAAAGTGCTGCCTCGCACCACATCTCCGTTTATCATAATTCCTGCACCTGGTCCATTTTGGCCAGAATACAAATAAACAAGGGATTTTTTATCATTAATCCCTATACTATAGTGATAGCCGAGAACAGCCGCATTCATATCGTTCTCTACTACAACAGGTATAGAAAAATACTCCTCATAGTGTCCTTTTAAATCAAAATTTTGAAACTGTTCATATCCTGGTATATAAAAAATGCTGCCATTATCAACAGACCCTGGAACACCAATTGCCATCGAACTGATTTTCGGATATTCAGTCATTATGTTTTCAATAAACTTAGTTAATGCATTTAAACCATCATCTATTAATACACTCGGCGCTTCGCCCTTTTCCTTTACTTCTCCCACACAATTAAAAATTGCATAATTTGTCTCTGTTTTTTCTAAAAAAATCGCCAGCCCTAACATATGTTCAGGATTATATGTATACCTTTTTGCTCTTCGTCCACCGCTAGAATCATCTAAACCAACTAAAAGAATCTCGCCATCCTTCTCCATCTTTGCCAAGAACTTGCTTATTGTCGGGAAACTAATATCCAATGTATGGCTGAGTTCAGCTTTTGTTGCACTTCCTCGTTCTAAAAGAGCTTTTCGGATTCCCGCAAGTATCACCTTCTTCATAGATTTTGGAGTAGCTGATAATTCATTCATAAAATTCACCACCTAAAAAACTTATTAAAGATCTTTAATAAGTATGCTGCTAATATAGCATATAATTTTTTTGATAACAATAAAAATTGTTATTGTCTGGTAAATTTTTCTGTGATTTTAGCTTTAAATCATTAGGGCTATGCAAACCGACATCAATCGCTACAACAATTCACTTTCTCCGTTTTTTCTAATCGCTTCACGGTTTCATTCAATCAAAAAAGCATTAGCACTTCTGCCAATGCTTCTCTCTTCCCAGATTTCCATCCGCCAATAATAATGCCTAAAAAAATTTGCTTCTTCTTTGAAAGAATTCTTTTTGTTAGGCCAATATTCCTTTTAGCTCACAAAAAATACAAAAAATACAAATAATGCAATAGAAACAGCTATATTTTTTGATAATCGCTCTTAAAAAAGCTAAAAACACGTTTGCCTGTTTTTGTGTCATAATAAGTTTTAGCCTTTTAAGCAGCCCATTTCCCAGTTTCATCCCATTAGTTTTCAGCTAATTTATTTCGAATTTGAGCGGCGGCAAAAAGTGCACTATTGTCTTGAATCACTTCATCAGGTTTGTTCCCCTTTCCAAGAATATATCCTGCAAATTCAATGCCAATAAAATCAAATATGTAATCAAATTGCTGGATCATCGGAAGTCCTTTAATGTGAGGATCATCTCCCCCAACAGCAATAACAAATGCTTTTTTGGAAGCCATTCTATTCTTAAAATCAGGGAATTTTGGGTCCCTTAGGGTTTGCGACCATCGATCGATAAAGTTTTTCATTGCTCCCGACATGCTATACCAATAAATCGGAGTAGAGAATATGAGAATATCATTTTGAAGAATCCGCTCCATAATGGAATTATAATCATCATTTTTTTCCTGAAACCCCTCTTTTGAATGGCGCATGTCTATTATTGGCTCGATATTATAATCTTTTAAGTGGATCTTTTCTGCATCTATCCCTTGAATTACATGTTCTGTAAGAAGCTCTGTATTTCCATTGGCACGGGTCCCTCCATATATGACTGCTATTTTCATTTATCATTTCTCCTTTCAGCTGTCTTAAATGATTTTCTAGTTGTTTCTTTATTGCTTATATCTTATATTTAATTTGCAAATCGATAAAGATAATTATTCCGATTGATTTAATCGAAAAAAATGATTATAAAGAGGCTGAATATATGGATATTAAACAACTGATTACTTTTAAGAATGCTGCAGAAAATTTAAACTTTACCCAAACGGCAAAAATGTTGAATTTTGCCCAATCAAGTGTGACCGCACAAATTAGAGCGCTTGAAGATGAAATTGGCAAACCCTTATTTGATCGTCTAGGGAAACGTTTGATTTTAACAGAGGCTGGATATCAATTTAAACTGTATGCTGAAAAGATGATCAGACTCAAAGAAGAAGCGATTATGACTGTGAATGGAGAAGCAGAACCTACTGGCACCTTAATAATTGGTGCCCAGGAGAGCCAGTGCACCTATCGTTTACCTCCCATTCTTAAAGAGTTCAAAGCTGAATTCCCCAAGGTTAAGCTTGTCTTTAAACCTGCAAATTCTGACGAAATGGCGAGAAATCAACTTATGGAAGGATTATTAGATGTTGCCTTTATTACAGATACATATAAGCCAGATGGTTCCTTAAAAGTAGAGCGGCTTATCAAAGAGGAATTTAAAATAGTGACTGCATCAACCCATCAAAGCCAAATGCTCTCACTAGATGACCTTAAATATGAAACTCTTTTGCTTACAGAAATGGGCTGTTCCTATAGAATGATATTCGAAGATACCCTTAAATCATCAGGAGTATATCCATTGGATAAAATAGAATTTAGCAGCATCGAGGCAATCAAACAATGTGTAATAGCAGGTCTAGGAGTAGCACTATTGCCAGAGATGGCAGTAAAAAAAGATATCAAAGAGGGCAGACTGGAAGAAATATCATGGAAGGGTTTCGAATCTTCACTTTTTACTCAAATCGCTTGGCATAAGGATAAATCGATTACTCCCCCTTTAGAAGCATTTATTCATTTAACCCGCAAAATCTTTTTATCCGGTGACTGCTTCAGCTAAAAAAGTTTTTTGATGAAATATGGGAAAATGACATATCCTGAAAGTATGCCATTTTCCCATATTTCCCATTTGCTGTTGCCTTCTCATTCTTTTTTAAAAGTACAACTGATCTAATAAGCGTTTATTCAACTATTAAAGCATTTCGTTCAATTATGCTGAGTTCTTAATATTTTTTTATAGTATACTGTAAATTCGAGAATTAAGCCTTTCGTTGTCTTCTTTCTAAAAGCAAACCTATCATAAATTGATCACAACAATTTTTTCTTCTGTCATTTCTTCTATTGCATATTTCGGCCCTTCTTTCCCCCAGCCGCTTTCTTTCACTCCACCGTAAGGCATTTGATCCGCTCTAAATTGTGAAGCATCATTGATGATAATGCCGCCCGTATGGATTTTTTTCGTCGCTTCCATGGCAATATTTAAAGAACTTGTAAATATTCCTGCCTGCAAGCCGTACTTCGATTGATTTACTAAATGATAAGCTTCTTCGATATTATCGTAGGCCACTAAACTAACGATCGGGGCAAATACTTCCTCACAGATAACCTTCATATCTTCCTTTACTTGCGATAGAATCGTTGGATAGTAAATAGCTCCGTCTCTTTTCCCGCCTGTGATGATAGCAGCACCTTGCTCTACCGCTTCCTTTACCCATGATTCTGCACGCACTGCTTCTTTTTCACTAATCATTGGGCCAATATCTGTTTGTACATCAAAAGGATCGCCAACCACTAATTTCTCTGCTTCTTCTTTAAGCTTTGCTGCAAATTCTTTTATAATGCTGCTGTGCACATAAATTCGCTGAACGGAAATGCAAACCTGTCCTGCATTGGCAAAACTTTTGCCGGCACATAGTTTCGCTGCTTTTTCCATATCCGCATCAGAATGAACAATCACAGCAGAATTAGATCCTAGCTCAAGGCATGCTTTTCGAAGGCCAATTCGATTTTTTATCCGCAATCCAACCGCCGGGCTTCCTGTAAATGTGTATAGATTAATGCGCGGATCTTCTATCAAAAGATCGCCGATCATCGCCCCCGGACCAGAAATCATATTAACATAGCCTTTTGGCAATCCTGCTTTTTCTAAAATCCCTACAAGTTTAGCAGCTATGATAGGCGTGACTTCGGCAGGTTTTAATACGACTGTGTTTCCTGCAGCCAATGCTGGGGCAAGTTTGTGCGCCACTAAATTCAACGGAACATTAAATGGGGTAATCGCACAGACTACTCCTACTGGCACCCTTACAGTAAAAGCCATTCGATTTTCCGATCCAGGAGAGGCTTCAACTGGAATTCCTTCCCCATGGATTCTTTTTGCTTCTTCCGCCGAAATTTCGAATGTTTGCGCAGCACGCTCCACTTCAACAACAGAATCTTTATAAGGTTTGCCTACTTCCATTGTAATGATCTTTGCTAATTCCTCTTTTGCTTCCAGCATATAATCAGCTGTTTTCTTTAATATGTCATATCGTTCATATGGAGAAAGCCCTTTTTCCCTATCAAATGTTGCTCTTGCAGATGCAATAGCAGCATCGACCTCTTTTTTTGATGCCAATCCAATCGTAGCAAAGATTTCATTCGTATATTTATTTTTCACTTTTGTTTGAGAAACGGTATCCACCCATTCTCCATTAATATATAGAGGGTAGTGTTCCTTTTTTAATTCTACTGTCATTTTTATCTGCTCCTTTACTAGTAAAATTAGTGATTCTATTTCTTTTAGCTATGCTTTCATTTCTGTTTGGCAATTGGCAGCCGCTTTCATGGTGCTGCTTTTTTTGACTTTCTTGAAAAACAGGTTAAACAGCATTGCAATCGGATGTTGGAGAAGCATTGCCAACAGGATGGGAAATGCCACGATGGGGGTAAAAAAGGTAGTAGCCAGCACCACTCCAACCGTATAATTTCTGATGCCCCCTGTATAAGCAACTGCTATACGTGTTTCTAAATCCTTTGCAAAACATCTGCTGATGCCAAAATGCAGCAAATAGCCAACAACCATAAAAACAAAAAGCGTCACTGCAAGTTGGACAATCTTATCGCTTACTAGTTCTAAATTCCCTGAAATTGATGCAGCATTAAATAGCACTACTAAATAAAGGCATATTTTGCTTGTTAAACTACAAGAATCCATAAAGACTGGGAACGGTCCCTTTTTTCTTATCCATTCTCCAGCAGCCATTCCTAAAGCAGATGGAATCAGCACCAGCTTTAATAAATTAAGCACTAGACTTGCGGTGTCTACCTGGATAACAGAATCTAGCAGAAAGGAAAAGATAAAAGGAAGAATCAAAGGGCTTACTATCGTATTCAAGGATACCAAGGATAAAGCGGTCGTCACATTTCCTTGAACCATTCCCACCCAAAATATAGATGTGACGCCAATTGGAAGCATCATAGCAAGTGTGATTCCTACTACCAAATCTGGCTCCGTCGAAAATATCTTCCCTGCAATCAGCAAAGTGAAAAAAGGAATCAAAACATGCAGCATCGTAGTCATCACCAACATCAGCCAAGGCTTCGCCAGCAAATCACTAAGTCTTCTCCAATCTGCAGAAAAAGAAGAAATAAATGTCAACACCATAAACAAATAAGGAGTTAACATGGAAAGGTACTCGATCCCTTCTCCCGAAAGCAAACCAATCAGCATAAAAAAAGGGAGAATAAGGAAAATCCATTTTTCTAGAAATCTATTGGCTCCTTTTAAGTCATTCATCGCTTCACCTAATTTAATCTTTATTGATGCATTCCTTATATTTCTGTCCGCTTCCCCTTACTCTCTAAATTTTTTGTTTCATTGACCAATATAAAGATCCTTATAAATTTCAATACATAGTGATGTTTTCAGCTAAAATAAAGTCTTTTGCTCGATTGGCACTGCCAAACAGACGAATTTTCTCTTGAACTTTGGCTTGCATCGCTTCTCTTCCTCTCCCTAGTGATACAGCCAAGTGATATTCTGCCCGGTCTTGATCCAGAACTTCTAGCATGCCTTGCGTAAAAGCTTGACGCAATTCTGTATCAACATTTATTTTGGCAATTCCTAATGATACAGCCTTAATTATTTGGTCATCCGGCACATCTGACCCCCCGTGAAGAACAATTGGTTTTTTAGTTGCTTGAGAGATTTCTCTTAAGCGCTCAAATGCCAGTTTAGGAGGATTTTTATACATTCCATGTGCCGTGCCAATAGAAACGGCCAAATAGTCTACATCTGTTGCCTCCACAAATGCAACGGCTTCTTCTCTTGTTGTAATCATTGCATCTTCTTCAGCCACCGTAATATCATCTTCTGTTCCGCCAATTTTGCCTATTTCCCCTTCTGACCCAATCCCTAATGCCCGAGCTGTTTCTGCTACTTTTTTGGTAATAGTCACATTCTCTTCAAATGAAAGAGCAGATCCATCAAACATAACGGATTGAAAGCCCAATTGGATTGCCTGCATCGTTTGATTATACTCGCGGCTATGATCAAGGTGAATGCAAATAGGAACCGTGCTGTCCTTTGCAAAAATTTCAATCATTTTTGTCATTGGTTCCAAGCCGATATTTTGAATGGCGCGCTGCCCTACTTGGATCATGATCGGTGCTTGTTCTTCTTCAGCTGCCAGAAGAATTGCTTGAATTGTTTCCGCATTATGGGCACTAAATGCTCCTACTGCATAGTTATTTTCTAAAGCATGTGTTAATAAATCTTTTCCTGAAACAAACGGCATAATAAAATCTCTCCCTAAATGTATATTTTTTATCTGCAAAAATTTCCAGCATCAATCAGCAGTTTGATTTAAGCTGAATTTTCCTAGTGCTGAAGGATATGGCGCAATATCGCTGCCAATCAGCGGTCTCAGCCAATTATAATACAGCTCTCTATTGGCAATAAATTCAGACGACAACAGCCTTTCCCCACCTTTTGCAACCTGTTCAATTGGGCATGCGCTTAAATAAAAAGAATAGTCTTTAGAGTTCGTGCGGTTGATAGAAACCATTACTTTTGTTCGTTCCTCTAACGCCAATTTTCCAGCCTTTTGTCCAACTGCATATGCCTCTAGTCGATCCTGATCAGAAACAGCGGCATAAGAGCTCCTCTGATTCATCCCTAAATTTTCCGCACGGGCATTAAATCCAAGTTCTTGCTGCACTAGATTTTCCAGCTCATATGAAATTCCGCCAAGTATCTTTCTGCCCATCACATGCCTTTTTTCTACTTGACTGCAGCCTTCTTTTGCCACTCCCTCACTCACCACAACCGTTGCCATGCCAAATGCATTTACTGTCTCTTGAATATCAAGAAGAAATTTTTCCTGTTCAAATGGAACTTCTGGAAGATAGATAAGATGTGGACCATCTTCTTCATTATTTTTTAGAATTCCGCTGGCTGCTGCCAGCCAGCCAGCATTTCTTCCCATTGTTTCGATGATTCTGACTTTCTCAAAATTTTTCATTGCCTCAAGGTCTTTACTGATATCTCGAGCCGCTAAGGCAACATACCTTGCTGCACTTCCAAACCCTGGAGCATGGTCGGTTTCTCCAAGGTCATTGTCAACCGTTTTCGGTATGCCAATGACCTGCAAATCATAGCCAATTGCTTTTGCTTCAATGCTTACTTGCTCTAAAGCAGCCATTGTTCCATTGCCGCCAATAAAAAGGAGACAATGAATATCATGCTTTCGCAAGTTTTGAACAGCTTTTGAAATTTTATCTTTTGTAAACATGTATCTTCCTGATCCGAGACAAGCGCCTGGAACATATTTATTCTTTTGCACCCACTGAAGCAAATGCCCTTCAAGGGGTTCTATCTCATTTTCCACTAAGCCATTATATCCATTCCTTATTCCATAAATCTGCATCTTATCGCCAATGGCATCTAAAGCTCCGACAAGACTAGTGTTAATGACTGCTGTTGGACCGCCAGCTTGCCCAATAGCCACCTTTTTCATCTGCATTCTCCCTTCCAGAACTTTGTCTTTTGATGTGGTCAAACAACTTTTCTTCCTGATTAAAATTGATCAAAGGAAGCCATAAAGTTCAACTCACAGGCTGTTATGGGCAAGTTTCTGCCCACCTAGATTTCTTATTTTCTCTCCACCTCTCTTAGGTAGAGATCAAAAGCCCGTTAAATAGTGATAAAATTTATTGGCTATATGTTTTTTTATAAAGAAATCCTCCTACTGCCAAACCTGTAACTGCCCAAGCGGAAAAAAGAGCAGAAAGCTTCACTAGATTAATAGGTTCTTGTAAAAAAAGATCAAGAATGATTCTAAACAGTACAATAGTAAAAGAAAATAATAGACTCCAAGGCAATACAAATTTCATCATCTTTATCATTTGCCGCTTCCTCCCACCTTTCCCTTTTACATAACAAGCCTTATTTTTTATTTATAAACTTGTGTAGCAATGCCAAGAATGCGGCCAAGCTGCACCAATTCTTCTGTAACATCTCCATATATCAAAGCATAATGAGGCTCATAGCCGTCATTCATTAGCTGATAAACGGTATCTGTAACATCTGTTTTCAATTCCACTTCTACCGATGTGCCGCTAAAAGGCTGCACAGTATCGAGGGCCTCCCCTTTCATGACCAAAAATCTATATCCGTTTGGTGTATGGCTCACTCGAAAAATGGTGACTTCCCCTGATTTTAATCCAAAGTCTAAAGCAAAACCTATCTTTCTATTTGGATGAACGCCTACAGTTGCTCCAGTAGATGGACTTGCCAAAGAATAGGCCCCTGCTCCGCAATGCCAAAACACAACAGAATTTTTCGCTTCCTCTACATGAACTAAATCTCCCAAATAAGGGGCAGTTCCTCCTGTCAATTCGCGCAGGATAAACATTGAAATAGAACCATGAATATCAGATTCGCATGAAGCAGCAATGCCATCTTCTGTTAAGTGAGATAAGGTTGAACATGGAGCCGCACCCAATTCTGTAAAAAAATCCGGCCAGCACCGCATTGCCAGCGATTGAATATTCTCCGCTTTGACCTGTTTCTTGATATAAGTTGAAAACTGGGCAAATTTCCTTACTGTTTCCTCTTCTCGTTTCAGTCCAACCACTTGTTGATCCGCTCTCGCAATCTCATCTGCCCACTCTTCTTCAGGCAATTCTACACATCGGTTAAATGCTTCGTGCAAATCTAATTTCATTAATGTCACCCCAAGTGCCTGATGCAATTCCTCCTCATCTGCATCAGAAAAGAAAAATCCTGGAGGGTAGTCACCAACAACTCCGATTTTCAGCTTATTCAATGCTTTTATTACTCTCATCACATTAAATTGCACAGCTAAACGCCTTTGCAGATTTTCTTCATCTGGATTGCCCAACACAAATGTAAAAGGGTGGTTAGCATTACGCAACACATTACTTGTGCTATTGCCTCCTGTTAAAGAGTTGAGCCTTAGTCTTCCGCCAACGCTCGGTTCACGGACAGACCAGACAATGACCGGCTCTTTAAAATATTCAATTACTTTTGCCGGAAACTCTCCATCTGTAAAGGTTACGCTTTGATATACAATTACATCAATTTCCCTTTCTTTTATTTCCTCCAAAAAGCTTTCCAATTCCTCTACAGATGTTAGAAGGCTGTTTGAGGTGATTACCTTTTTACAGTTTGCTTGAAGCCATCTGACGCTTTGAACCCGGTATGTTTCTGCTGCTTCCACATCAAATGTTTTTCTTCCAATCGGCAAATATAAAACCACTGTATTTTCCATTTATTATCCCCCTCTGCCCTCAAATAGGTTACTATCATTTTAACATACATAACGATGTTTTACACTAAAAATGTAACAGCTTTCATTATTTTTTCCGATTTTATCCGCATTTCTGTAGAAAACCGCTATTTTTCCTTTTTGCTTTGTTCTAATTCGGCCAAACTAGTTGTTTTCCAAACTGCAAATAAAAAACTGCAGGCAATAAGAGATCATTGTCTGCAGCTTCCTTTATTCCTTAATAACGTTCCATTTTTTTCTATCTAATTAATTCAATATTATAATGATACTTATCACTGCGGAATTTTGTTTTTGTATATTCAATCGGTTTATCATCAAATCCTGTACTAAGCCTTTCCATTTCGAGCAATGCTTCACCGCTGCGTATTCCAAGCAAATCTGCTTCATCAATCGTCGCATTGATTGCAAATATTTTTTCACTTGCCCTTTTCAGCACAATATCATGGTTTTCCAAAATCTCATAAAATTTTGCGTTGTCTAGATCATGCTTTATCAGAATCTTGCCAATTGCAAATGGCCAGCAGGTGCGTTCAAGGGCAATCGGCTCCTTATCCGCAAATCGAATTCGTTCAATGACTAATACTTCCTCTTCATCTGGAACACCTAACATAGATTTTTCATGATATAAATCACTTCTAAATTCTGCACGCAATAATTTGGACTTAGGAGTTTTCCCCTTTTCTATCACTTCTTCCGCAAACCCCTTTAATTTAGCGCTTCCAACCAGCTGCTGCGACTTCACGATCGTCCCTTTTCCTTGTTTCTTTTCCAATAAGCCATCTTGTACAAGCATGGAAATTGCTTGTCGCAATGTCGTGCGGCTGACGCTAAATTCATCCATAAGTTCTTGCTCTGTTGGAATTAATGTTTCCGGAGGCCAAATTCTTTCTTGAATGCGGCGCACTAAAATATTTTTGACTTGTATATAAAGAGCCGTATTTTTATTAGGATCTATCTTTTCTTCCACATTTGCAACTCCTTTAACTAGTAGATTCTCTCTTGAAAATTGATGTTTATACTATGTATACAAAATATATCATATCTTTCCCCTTTATATGAACCTAATCTTTCGCTAATAATACGCCTTCATCCATATCCCTTGCTAATTTGGCAAGCATTCCATTTGCATACAGCAAGATTGATAGTAAAAACCCTTTTATGTAAACAGTTTTGCCTTTTTGTCTACATAAAAGGGATGATCCTTCCTCTTCTTGATTTTTTCAAATAGTTGAACTTAAAGAGCCTTTAATGCTTGAAACATTTTTTTCCACTCGGAATGTTCACGATAAAATACAGGCGGACAGCCAATTGGCGCTGAAACAGTTACAGTGCCGCCAGTATATTTTTCGCCGCTCCAAACATGGATCCAGTTGTCTTCTGGCAGGTAAACCTCCCATTCGCTTCGTCCTTCTTGATGAACAGGTGCCACAAGAAGATCTTGCCCATATAAATATTGATATTGAATATCATAGGTTTTTTCATCTTTTTCATAATGCATAAATAATGGGCGCTGAACAGGAATGCCTCGCTTCGCATGTTCCTTTACAAGTGTTTTTGTATACGGAGCAATCGCTGCATAAATATTGGTCATTCTCGCAATATGCTTTAATGTTTCTTCATCTCCATCAAACTGGAAGCAGTCATCTGGCCGATTGCCTTCATGTGTTCTCATCATTGGTGTAAACGCACCCATTTCTGCCCAGCGCAACAGCAGTTCTTTTGAGCGCTTATTGCCATGCAAACTTGTATATCCGCCAATATCGCTGTGATGCAACCCGCATCCTACCATGCCTGAAGAAAGTGCTCCTGGAATAACAGATGCCAATCCATCATCAAGGGTCCAATCCACACTTTGGTCTCCACCCCAAAGCATCGTATTATATTTTTGAATGCCAGTATATCCCGCACGCATAAAATAGACAATTTCTCCAAGCTTATTTGCTTCTGAAACGGCTTCATAATTTACTTTAGCCCATAAAGCCGGCCATGCATTATGCATTATTTTTGCATCGACATTATTTTTCAGCACAGCATCTATCGGCAAATATTCGCCAAAGTCAGCCATCCAGCCATCCAGCCCAAAATCAATCATATTGTTTTTGATTACTTGTTTGTACCACTCGGCAGCTTGCAGATTAGTAAAATCTACGATGCCGCAGTAAAATTCGCCAAAATCTACCAGATAGTTTTTTCCTTCCTTATCTAAAGCCAGATAATTCTTTTCCGCCGCTTCTTTAAATAAGTTTCCTTCTACTGCCACATATGGATTAATATATCCTAAGAAGCGCACGCCTGCCTCTTTCCATAATGGAATTTTTTTGTCCAATTCCGGATATTCCTGCTCATTCCATTGCCAATTCCACATTAGCCGTTTTCCAAAAGAAGTAATCCGTTTTCCTTGCCAGTCTTGGCACCATACTCCAGAAACTTTTATGCCTGCGTCAAGCGCCTTTTTCAATTTCTCTTCCACTATGTCCGTTCCGCCTTGGATGCCTAAAATAATGCCATTATAAAGCCATTCCGGCAATTCTGGCTGGCGTCCTAATAGATTGGTAATCTTCTCCACCAATGCAAGATAAGTATCAGCCGTTTCAAATAAAGTATATTCTGGCACTTCCCAGAAATGCAATTCATGGAAGCCCCCATTGCGAAAATCAAAATCTGCATAGGCAGTAGTTTGTGTATGACAATAATACTTTTTAGTGGAAACAAAGGTCGGCTGCGGAAAATTGGTATGATAATAATCGCCGCCAGCTTTGTCTAAAACATCTGCTTGCCATGTTACATACGTATTTTTATTTCTGCCGACTCCAGGTTCTGAGGTCCATAGAGGAAAATGTTTGCCTCTTAAATTAAAGTGGGAAAGCTGCTCTCCGCAGCCATATATCTTCTCAGAAGAATCAGCACAAATTCTTAGCCAAAGTCGATTGATCAATGAATCCATCTGTTCATAGCTGATTTTCAAGCGGCCTTTTTCATCTTGAATATTCAGCTTTAAAGCAATTTCTCCGCCATTTGACCTAGAAAAGCTGATGGTATAGCTGTTGTTCTGCTGTTTTATGTTTGCATATCTTAATGGCGCTCTTTCAATAATATAATCATTTATATCAAAATTGCCGCGGTACATTTCGATGCTTTCTTCCCCATGGCCCACAAATAAAATCGGACTATTGATGGTATGATGAAGCAATTTTCTTTGGTCCAGGTAAACTATAAATCCATGATCCAATTCTTCTATATATAACCCCGATTTGTTCAGTAGCTTTTGTTCCATTATGCTCCTCCTTTTTTCCTTATACAGTGTAATGATTGTCATCTTTCGGTATTGTTTGAACAGTTGATTTATTTTGCTCCTCAATCAAGCTGCTGTATTTTCTGCTCCAAGCCTTTGTAGCAAAAATAGCCAATAATGCCGTAACCAGCGCCAAGCCAACTAAAGCTGGCCAGAAATAAGAAGAAACAATCCCTTCTTCTGATGCCAAGCCAATTGGCGAAAAGATAATATAAAACTCAAACATAAGCCCGATTAAAATAATAGAAATGGCAAGTGAATATTTCCATGGCTTCATATCAACCTTAGGTTTTGCTGTAAAGTTCCATGCTTGTTTTTGCGGGAAAAGCCTGCCGATCACGAGCATCATGATAATCTCGGTAAAAAAGAGAATCGCATAAATATGAATATAATTAATTTCAATTACATAGCCAAATAATTGTTCTGTTCCCCAAATTGCCATATAGTATGTGATCACATGGAAGATAATAACAATCTTTGCAGCAATCGCTGGCACTTTCCTCGCAAAGATGCCGATCAATACAATGGAGATAATAGGAATGTTGAAGAATCCAGTAAAGCGGCGAATCAGTTCCCATAAACCATCTGGCGCATACATCAGCATAGGAGAAACACAGAAACTGACAATCGACAAAGCAGCTGCAAACCATTTGCTTAAGCTTAACAGCTTTTCATCGGCTAAATCTTTTTTAAGCGGCTGAATAACATCCAATGCAAACATCGTGGCAGCAGAATTGATTAAGGCATTGAATGTACTGAAAACTGCTCCTAATAAAACAACTAAGAAAAAACCTTGCAAATACCATGGCAATATATTGGACACTAGCGTAGGAAATGCTAAATCAATAGATTGTAGATTTCCGCCATATAAATGAAAAGCAATAATTCCTGGCAGCATCATAAATATAGGAACTAGCAATTTAAAGAAGCCAGTATATAAAACGCCTTTTTGGCCTTCCGCCAAGTTAGCCGCACCAAGAGTCCGCTGAATAGCATATTGATTTGTTCCCCAATAGAAGAGGTTTGCCCAAATCATTCCTGTAAAAATAGTCGCAAACGGCACTGAATCAGTACTCGATCCTACGGCATTTAGTTTTTCAGGGCTATTGGTGGTAATCGTTTCAAGTCCTGCAGCGATATTTCCGCTTCCTAATTGATAAAGGGCAATTAAAGGAATAACCGTACAAATAAACAAGAGGCCGATTCCAATAAATGTATCAGAAACCGCAATTGCTTTCATGCCGCCGAAAATGGCAAAAAGCGCTCCAATAATTCCAATCACCCACACCATCAGCCAAACAGACTGTGTATACGAAATCCCAAATAATGATTCTACATTAAACAGCTTCATGACTGCTAAAGCGCCTGAATAAAGAGTAGATGGAATGGTTACAAACACATAGCCTAACATAAACAGCAGAACTGCCAGCCTTCTGACCCCTTCATCATAGCGGTCCCGCAAAAATTGCGGCAAGGTCGTAAAAGCTCCACCTAAATAACGTGGCAACAGTATTAATGCCATAATAACAATCGCCAGAATTGCCGTTACTTCCCAAGCCATGTTGCTCATATTGGCTCCATATGATTGGCCGTTTAATCCAATCATCTGTTCAGCAGATAAATTGGTCAAAATCAATGCGCCGGCAATAAATCCGCCGCTAAGCCCCCGCCCTGCTAGAAAGTATCCCTCTGTCGTAGCATTGGCCCCTTTTGTTTTCTTATAAGTCCAAAATCCGAGTATAGCTATAATGACAATACTAGAAAGTAATGTAAACAGTATATTTTGCTCCCCCATAATTACTACCCCTCTCTATATCCAATATCTTAATAGTTGACTCGGAGATTCTCCCCCTGCAATCCAATATACGCTCCTTTCTCTACCAATACTTTTCGTGCTTTATGCACAAGCAGCCATTTGTTTTTCATAAATAACAGCTCATCTTCCAGCGTTATCTTATTGATTGGCTGCTCTAACGGCTTATTGGTGCCATCAGGCAGAATAACAGTTGCTTTAAATCCCTCTTCATTCACTTTGCAAGGAGAAAAATGAAGTGTCGTGCCAAACAATTCAACAGCAGTGCCCTCCGGAACAAAGAAAGCGTCTACATTTTTAGTCGAAAAAGCATTATCCTTAATATCTTTGACTTGCCCCACTAGCAGCACAAAATCTGTCCAAGCAATATTTATTTCGCTTCCTTTATGATACTCCAGACCATTTAAAGTAGAGTTTCGGCCATTGCAATAACCAATTTGAATAGGCATGCCTCCATAAAAATTCGTTTGAATTTGTTCCTTTATTGCCGTTTTCTCCATTTCAGGAACAGAAGGCATATAAACATTCCCCTCTTCAGGAATAGCCGCATTGCGCATATAAAGTTCTAATTCTGCAAAGCCATAACCGTCTAACACTTTCCCATACTTCAAAAAATTAGAATCATTGACATGGTAAAAAGAAAGATGCTTATTTTGAACTTGTAAAAAATCAA
>Ga0182745_1001833_pt1 | contig 19755 bp, 19 predicted proteins | sample eDN3rd30CKraftBY_FD_128523 | JGI IMG/M metagenome (GOLD analysis project Ga0182745, IMG submission 128523) | Enriched backyard soil microbial communities from Emeryville, California, USA - eDNA 3rd pass 30_C Kraft BY (version 2) (version 2) | ecosystem: Environmental > Terrestrial > Soil >...
CATTGCTTTGTATTAACTGATTTAAATCATTTAATGACTCAATTTGTATTTTAGCTTTGCCAATACTAACTAAATTAGTTTGTACATAATCAGAGATTTCTTTCGATATGGCAAATTGAATTTTATTGTCTTCAATTTTGATGTCGCCAAATTTAGAACGGTTCATCCCAAGTGAAAGCAGGGCACCTAATACATCACGATGTTTTAATTGCAGAAATTTGGAAGGATAGTGAATAGTGAAAACGGATATTTGAAAATCTTCTGGTATCACATCCATATAAGCAGGGCAAATAATCATTCTTCTTCTTTCAGCTTCATCGAAGACACCGTAAGATTTCAGACTGAGATCATCATTTTGTCCAATGATGCTAGATACGATAAATTGCTCACGTGGGTCTAAAAAGTCTGTTAAACGCAAATGATGACGGTATTCTACATCACGTTGCCATTCCATTACTCTTTCTATGAAAGGTTGTTCTTCTTTTCTAAAATGTTGGATAAGATGTTCCATATGATCTCCTTAATACATAGTTGTAATCATATTCTATACGAAATATTGAAAATTAAAAAACCCTACATTGCGTAGGGAATTTAACGAATTTATATTAAAACATTATAAATATTTTGTACTACGATAAATACGCCTCTTCGAATAAAATCTAATAGTAATAGCGCTATAATTGGAGAAAAATCAATCATACCAATTGGTGGGATGAACTTTCTAAAAAATCCTAAGTATGGCTCAACGAATTTTGAAAGCAATCGACCAATACTTGACTCTTGAGCTGAAGGGATCCACGACATTAGTATGTAACCAATAATCATAAATTGGTATATCATAAATAACATCGATATTGTATTAAGTACTTGTATCAAATCCATAAGATTATTTTACCTCACTAGTTTATTAAATATCATCGTATAAATAGTTTGTTATTTCACCACTAACTTCAACATTTTCAGGTGTACATAAGAAAATATCCGTTCCGATTCTCTGAATATCTCCAGCTAGAGCGTAAACAGTACCACTTAAAAAGTCAATGATACGCACTCCCTGTTCCCGATCAATACGTTGTAAATTTACAATAATTGCTCGTTTATTTTTTAGATGTTCTGCAATATCTTGAGCTTCCGCATACACACGTGGTTCCACTATTACAACTTTTGAGTTTTTCATTGAGTTCGCGGATCGAATACTAACAACATTAAAAGGCGTTTCTTGTTCTGTTTTACGTTCTTTTTTCGCACGAGTTTTAATAGCTGCTTGCTCTTGTTGTTGTTGTTGTTTGACAGGAGGTTGACTTACGGGCTGTAAATCTTGTTCCTCTTCTTCTTCTAAGTAAAAGAAATTTTTAATTTTGTTTTTCATACTCATAAAATCCCCTCTTTTCTATCCAACAAGCGCTGTCCCGATTCTTACAAACGTTGCACCTTCTTCAACTGCGATTTCATAATCATTTGACATCCCCATTGATAATTCATTGCATGGTGCATGTGGCAACTTTAGTTCGACAACTTCTTGTTGCAACTTTTTTAAATCTGAAAAAACTTTTCTAATGACAGACTCATCTTCTGTATTCGGTGCCATCGTCATTAATCCGACAATTTGAATTTTAGTATATTGTGCTAAAGATTGGATAAAAGGAATCACTTCTTCCCTATCTAACCCATGTTTTGACTCTTCTCCTGAAACATTTGCTTGTACAAAGCATTTCACAGTTTTTTCGGCTCTTTTTTCAATCTCTTCAGCTAAACTCAATCTGTCGAGAGAATGAAGATAATCAATTTCATTGATTACTTGTTTCACTTTTCTAGTTTGTAGTGAACCAATATAATGCCAAATCGCCTTATCTTTTAATTCTTCTTTTTTAGCTAATAATCCTTCTGGACGATTCTCACCTAAGTGAAGAATATTATTATCTAATGCTTCTTTAGCTCTTTCTGTTGTTACCTGTTTTGTAACCGCTATTATAGTAACTTGCTGAGAAAAGTTGCTCTTCTTTTGTGCTGCTTCAATTGTTTTTTGTATATCCAATAAATTTTCACTTATCTTTGCCATAAATTACCCAACTTTACTTCATTTTAATATATTGTATCAATGTGTATAGTAATTTTCAATGATTTGCGCGTCCTATTCATATGCAGACTTTACTAAAATGACATCCTTTCCTATTACTAAGATATCACTTATTAGGACTTTCATCACAGCTTCTTCACCTTGTAAAAACGATAGAAATTTTTTCGGCTCCGAAACGAGAAAAGAAACGATTTTCCCAGTATGTTCATCGACCTCCGCATCAACAATAAACCCAATAAATCGACCGCTTGATGCTTCAATAATTTCCTTTTGTTGAACAGTTGAAAACCTCACGATCTGTTCTCCTTTCTAAATGAAAATAAAAACGCACTAAGCTCGAACCTAGTGCGTCAATGTTTTGATGATATATTAGATTTACTATTTTCAATTGAAGTTAGTTCAATTAATTTATTTTATAATCTTTTTGCATTGTCTCAATTGCATTTTTTTCTAGTCGTGATATCTGTGCTTGAGAAATACCTAAAGACTTTGCGATTTCAGTCTGTGTTTCACCGTAGTAAAATCTTTTTGCTAGTATCATTTGTTGTCTTTCATCAAGTTTTTGCATACTTTCTTTCACACTAACGTATGCTACCCACTGTTCTTCTGATACATCATCATCACGGAGTTGGTCCATAATAAACACTGCATCTCCACCATCTGAATAGATGGGTTCTTGTAAAGATAATGGGTCTTGTATGGCATCTAATGCATATAGTACATCTTCTTTTTTCATTTCAATCATTTCAGCTAATTGTTCTATGGTTGGTTCATATAAATTTTCTGAAATGAACTTCTCCTTTGCCTGCATTGCTTTATATGCAATGTCCCTTAGTGATCTAGAAACTCTTAATGCATGATGGTCTCTTAGATGTCTTCGAATTTCACCAATAATCATTGGTACAGCATATGTTGAAAATCGAACATTATGCTTTAAATCAAAATGATCTATTGCTTTTAATAGACCGATACAGCCTACTTGGAATAAATCATCCGCTTGTTCTCCGCGATAAGAAAATCTTCCTACAATACTAAGAACAAGTCTTAGGTTACATATGACTAGCTCATCTCTAACCCATTCTTCTCCACTCTGTAATCGAACAAACAACTCTCTCATCTCTTCATGTTTTAGTACTGGCAAAGAAGCTGTATCAACACCACAAAGCTCTACTTTTGTACGCACCATCTTCTTTTCCTCCGAACTATTTTTATTTCTCTGAACTGTTTTTTAAGTTTGTCCGGAATAAAAAAGAATATGCACATATATCTCGTCCAATTTCATCCAATGAACTTGTATACAAACAAGTTCAAACGATGTTAATTAACGAATATAGTGCATATTATGATTGGTAAGATTGAGATTTTTTAAGGTTTAAATTCATTATATTTGAATATTCAGTTAATAACATCAAGAAATAGGCTGATTTAAATGTTCACGTAAATCTAGAATGATTTTTTTCTCAAGGCGAGAAATATAAGATTGAGAAATACCTAAATGATCAGCAACTTCTTTTTGCGTCATTTCTTGTTTTCCATTTAAGCCGAAACGACATTCCATGATATATCTTTCTCTCTCACTAAGACCATTAATCGCTTGGAACATTGTTGCTCGCTCAATTTTTTTCTCAACATCATTCATAATAATCTCTTCTTCTGTCCCTAAAATATCGGATAATAATAATTCATTGCCATCAGGATCGGAATTAAGTGGTTCGTCTAAAGATACTTCACCTTTCATTCGACTTGTTTTACGTAAATGCATTAATATTTCATTTTCAATACAGCGTGATGCATAGGTTGCGAGTTTTATGTTTTTTTCTGTGTTAAATGTTTCGATCGCCTTTATAAGACCAATGGAGCCGATACTAATTAAATCTTCAATTGGTGTACCTGTATTATCAAATCTTCTAGCAATATAAACAACTAATCTTAGATTTCGTTCAATTAATGTATCGCGAGCTCGTAAATCCCCATTCATAAAGGCTTCAATAACTGTCATTTCTTCTTCTCTAGATAATGGTACTGGCAATGAATCGTGCCCCCCTATATAGTACGTTCCCTTAGTACGAAACTTACTCCAAATTTTTTGAAAAAAGGCTATTACAGTTTTAAACAATCATTTTCCCCCTTTATGAATCAATTCAATAAATATGAAGTTAAAGCGCTAAAACGTGTAATATCATTTGTGCATCTTGTGGGTACTTAGCATCGTTGCGAGTAAATACAACATATTCATCATAGATTTCTTTATTTGTAGTTCCGCTTATTTTCAGTCGATCAAATCGAAATGCAAGTACTGTGGACTTCTCTTTTTGCACAGTGGAGAGTGTCAAAATTCGAATTTTGGGGTAAACAGCAGGTGGAAACATTCCTAATTGATAAGGATTTTTTTCATCCCATCTCAGTAACGCTTCATGAAAGTCACTAGGTAGGTTTGTAGAAACCGCATTATACGAGAGGAAATGTACTGGCTTTTGACTCATTGGTTCCACACATTCATTACCAGTATCGATAAAACCCCTTAAATGATAGGAATTTTGCAAAAGCATCAATTCACATTGGACAACAAACGAATGCTGTATATTCTCTTTTTTCATACTTCTCCACTTTTGATGAATAGCAGATAAACTTATAAATGCAATTGACGTACAGAAGATGAAAAATAGAAAATCAGATTGTTTGAGTAAGAAGGGTAATAAACTCGTTAATAAACCACCTAGAAAAAATGTTGCAATAAATAGTACAGTTCCTTGTTTGATTAATGACTGAATACGAAATGAAAACGCTACCCCAATTAGAATGACGAAACTAAGCACAGCTCCAAGTAAAGAATGATGCAAAATACTTGCGATAAGTCCGCTACAAAATGCACTCAGGATCAACCTACTACGTTTGACATACAAACCCGTTATTTCTTGTGTAAACTTTAATAAAAAGTAATTAAATAACGTATTGTATAGTACGAGTAATTCTCCAATCATTTTAGCGTCCTCCTATTGATAGATTATCATTTGAGGTTTGTAGAAATTGTCAAACGGTCGTACATAATCTAAAAATATTTTTGACAAAGCATTTCATAATGCTGAGTAAATCGACAAAAAATTAATAAAAAGAGGCAAATAAAGAAGATTTATATAAAAATCAATCTTTATTTACCTCTGAAATTTCAGGGAATATTAGAAAGTATATCGAATTATCATTTACTATGGAAAACCACTTATATTAAATTTTTGAAACCTATTAGCATAAAAAAGAGACTGGAAAAAGGTGTACCCTTTTCCAATCTCTTTATAAAAATTAACGATTTCGATTACGATTACGTAAAAATGTTGGAATATCTAACATGTCTTCTTGAGGTTGATTCACTTGATTATTATTATTTCGAACAGGCTCATTTTGAGGTTGTTCTACTCGTTCACGACTAGTAGTAGTATTTTGTGTATTTCGAACTGCACCATTTAAAGTACGAGCTTTTGGTTGTTGTGTCAACGTTTCTTCAGTAAAGCCTGTAGCAATTACAGTCACGATAATTTCGTCATTTAAGTTCTCATTGATCACGGAACCAAAAATCATATTTACTTCTTCATCTGAAGCAGATGCTACGATATCCGCAGCTTCTTGTACTTCAAATAAACTTAAGTTAGATCCACCAGTAATATTCATGATAACACCTTTAGCACCATCAATTGAAGTTTCTAAAAGCGGACTAGAGATTGCCTTTTTCGCAGCTTCAGTCGCGCGATTTTCACCAGTTGCAATCCCGATACCCATTAATGCTGAACCTTTGTCCGACATGATTGTTTTTACGTCAGCAAAGTCTAGGTTGATTAAACCTGGTGTTGCAATTAAGTCAGAAATACCTTGAACCCCTTGACGTAAAACGTTATCAGCCTCACGGAAAGCTTCAAGCATTGGTGTATTTTTATCTACAATTTGAAGAAGTTTGTCATTTGGAATAACAATTAGCGTATCTACTGCTTCTTTCATTGCAGAAATACCACCAATTGCTTGAGTTTGACGTTTTTTCCCCTCAAATGAGAATGGACGAGTTACAACTCCAACCGTTAAAGCTCCTAAGTCACGGGCAATTGAAGCAATTACAGGTGCAGCACCAGTTCCTGTTCCGCCACCCATTCCAGCAGTTACAAAGACCATATCTGCTCCACGTAAAACCTCTTCAATTTGTTCTCGGCTTTCCTCAGCAGCCTTTTTACCAACCTCTGGATTTGCTCCTGCACCTAAACCACGAGTTAGCTTATTACCAATCTGTAATCTATATTCAGCTTTTGATAGATTTAAAGCTTGTGCATCAGTATTAACTGCTATAAAGTCAACACCCTGTACTCCGTGTTCAATCATTCTATTTACCGCGTTATTACCGCCGCCACCAACGCCAATTACTTTGATGTTAGCCAGCTGGTCGATACTAGTATCAAATTCCAACATATTTTTTCCTCCTACCGCTCTAGTCGTAAAATTTCAGTTTCTATTCAAAAAACTTATCAAACAGTTTCTTTGCTTTGTTGATGACACTTGGTTTATTACTGTTATCGGCCTTTTCGCCAGAATTTGAATGCTTTTTAGTAGGAGTTGTAGTTGCTCCAACTGTTGCATATGTTACTTGAGAAGTATTACTTCTGCCGTAAAACTCATCTTCCATGCTAGCGTATTTGATTAATCCTACAGCTGTTGTATATGCAGGTTCACGGACACCAATATAATCAGGTGTATAAACTCTCACTCGTGTTTGCATGACTTGACGGGCTAGTTGGGCTACACCTTCTAATTGAGCAACGCCCCCAGAAAGTACAATTCCACCAGGTAAATCACGTACACCTAATCTAGCAAGCTCATCCAATATTAATTCAAACATTTCTTCTAATCTTACACCGATAATCTCAGAAATATATTTTTGATTGTACTGATCTACCATATCTGTACCAGATACAGGAACTTCAAAAATTTCGTCTTCTGAAGCATCATCGTAATAAGCATGTCCAAATTGTTTTTTAATTTTTTCAGCTTGTTCTGTTGTTGTTTTCAAAATGATGGATAAGTCTTTTGTTATGTGTTCTCCACCTACCGGAATTACTCCAGCATGTGTTAGAAGTCCATCTTCAAAAACTGAAATTGTAGTGGAACCACCACCTAAATCAATAAAGGCAGTTCCCTGGTTTTTTTCATCCTCTGTCAAAGCAAAGTAACCAGCCGCTAATGGTTGTAAATAGATCTCTCGAATTTTTAACCCTGCACGCTCAACACAACGTAATACATTATGTAATAAAGTCTTAGATGTTGTAATCATTGTAGCGTCCATTTCTAAACGTATTCCAATCATACCACGTGGATCTTTAATTTCATCTAAATTATCAACAATAAATTGTTTTGGTAGTAAATTTACTAATTCTCGTTCAGGCGGAATCGACATGACTTGTGCGGATTCAATTACTCTTTCTAAATCATCATCCGTAATTTCACGGTTATCGCTATTTACTGCAACTACCCCTTTAACAGTTTGTAATGCAGTTTGATTTGCAGGAATTCCTAATACTACCTCGTTAATAGCAATTCCTGTCATTCGTTGAGCTTCTTCTACCGCTTTTCGAATTGATTGAACTGTTGCATCTATATCAACAATTGCACCTTTTCGAACGCCGTTTGATTTCACATTCCCGACCCCAATGACATGTAATTGATCGTTATTTACCTCACCAATTAAAACTTTAATTGTAGATGAGCCTATGTCCAGTGAAATGTATATATCTTGATTTTTCAACCTTACCGCACCTCCTTTGAAAACTCTTACATTCATTCTATTGTAAATTATAGATATTGTCTAAGTGTAATTACTACTTACTATAAGATTTTACCGTTATTCTACAGTTTTTTCACTCTTTTTTATATGTCTTTCATCCCATTTTTGTATCAATATTCGTCGAATGACTGCAATATTTTGGAAAAGACGGACACCGAAGGCAAAAATGGCAGCTAAATACAAGTCAACACCTAAATGTACACCTAAAAAAGCAAGTCCAGCAGCTAACGCAATATTAAAGAAAAATCCAGTAATGAATACTTTATCATCATATACTTGTTGCAGGTAAGCACGAATACCACCAAATAATGTATCTAACGCTGCAAGCACGGCAATGGATAAATAGTTTTCATACATTGATGGAATGTGAATATCGGTTAACAATCCTAAGGCAAGTCCTAATATTAATCCTAACAGTGGTAACCACATATTTTATTCCCCTTTGTTTTGTACAATTAGATATTCATTTGATAAAGTTCCATCAAATTCAGAAACTGTTACTTTCTTTTCAGCATTACCGATTTCTAAATTTAAATTATCAATATAAAAAGCATCTTTGAAAGATGAAATATTTAAGTAATTATTTAGTTTTTCAGCTTTCTCAAGACTTTCTGTAATGACTTTAATTTTGATTGATGTTTCACTAATAGGTATACCATTCACTGTAGTTGCCCCGTTGATATCACGAATTGCAGTAGTATGAACAACCCTTTGTCCGTCTATTTCAACATAAAGTCCACCAAATCGGTTGATTTCATTTACTAAACGATATAGTAATTCTGGAGATACCGGTTCTATAGGAAAGCCTGATTGAACTAATTCCATTGCTGGACTAATTGTAACAATAAGTCCAGGGCCGGAGACTTTTGATAATCCTGCTTTTTGTTTTAATTGCTCAACAGTACTTTGTAAAATGTCTCCCTGATTTTCTGTATCGGCGCTTTTATATTTATTGATCACTTCATTCAAAGTTAATATTTCAGAAAGTAATTGAGAGTGTCTACTTTTTTCTTGTGTAAGTGCTTGTCTTAATTCCCAAGCATCTCGAGTATCTCTTTCAGCAGGTTCTTTCACTGTATTATATTGAATGGCAATCATTAGTCCCACAATAAATGACACAATGGTGATTCGGGTCACTACCTTCATGTTCATATTGTTCCCCTCCTGAGTGTGTCTTAACTTTGATTTCCGTTTACAGAAGGCATGGAAAGTTGATTGCTTCGTTCGAGAGTTACAACGATTTGATCATTAATTAATTGGTCAAAGACTCCCCCTACAATCTGAAGTGAAGATATTAACACCTCAGGATTACCCACTGCTTCAATCACAAAAGGTGCAGGATATTGGTTCCCATCAATTGTAATTACAGGGCCAGTACAACTAATATAAGAGTTTGATTTTAACCTTTGACCATTGATAGAAATGGCTTCAGCACCTGAAATTTTCAATTCATTAATCACTCTAAAAATATGGCTTTCATGAACGATATAATCATTTGGATTTGTATTATTTTGATCGTATTCAGCATCATCCAGAGTAATGCGAATGCCTTGTCCAACTGCTGGAAACTCACCTAACATCAAGCGCAGCTTTTCTGCTTCTTGAAGAAGGGTATCATATTCATCTTCATTTGAAGCAAATGACTTCTCATATTCCCGAATTGTTTGTTGGAGTCCGTTTAACTCTTCTGAAAGTTCTTTGTTTCTTTCCTGTTGTTGTATCAAATCTTCTCGATAGGATTCATCCTTATTTACATAAGAACTAGATAATTTTCGATTTTCTTTTGTTAAATTGTAAGAATAACCGATAATAAATCCCGTTACGATGCATACAATTAAAATAATCATACTTTTTCGAGAAGGGGGCTTCATATATTTATTTCTACTCATCTGCTAACACTTCCTGTTCGTCTGTATTAGCATTATCATTTTCTGTATCATCTATATCTATAGATTCATCAGAATTAGTATCAGTTATAACTTCATAAGAATATTCTTCTGAAAACGAACGATAATAGGTCCCAACTTCAATATCGATAATACCTTTTTCAAATTCACCCGAATTTTCAATTTGTGCAATAATGGATGGATAGTAATTTAATTTTTCTGCAAGCGAGTTAATCTCTGCTCTTACCTCATAGCCATCATTCATAAATAAAGTCACGGCATATGGATCTGACTCTGAAGGTGTTGAATTAATTTGAGAAATTAATGCCAAAACTGTAGGTTTAAGATTAGCTAATTCCTTTAACAGTTTTTTTCGCATGTCATTATCTTCAAAGGCTAAAAAAATAGGCGCGTCAATCGGTTCGTTTGTGCTAGATTCTTTAAAAATAACGCCATTCTCCAAAATAGGGTAAAATACGTTATTTTCTGAGACATAGGCGACTTTTTGCCATTCCTCAATATTTATATCTACTGAAGTAAGCCAACGTTTTTTTACATCTACTTCTTTTACCCATTCCAATGTTTTCAATTGTTCCTCAATTTCTTTTTCCCTAAAACTCCACATGGATTGTCCAACTTGCAGAGTCGATTGATCTATGTATACATCTTCACCAACAATCGTCGAACCCTTTATATTGATGGTTTTTATGTCACTATAGGAGGATTGGAAATAAAGGAGTAAAAATAAAGTGATGAAAAATAATGTAATTAAAAAAATAAATTTTTTATTTGTTCGTTTTCTTCTTTTTTCACGCAATGTTGGTATACGATCTTCTATATCGATTATTTTCTCCATTTTTACTCCCCCTCCTTTTCCTTTAAGATTTCGTTTCGGTTCGATTTGAAAAGCTTATAACAATGGCAACGATGAACCAAATAATCATTAATGACGTTCCACCATAACTAATAAATGGTAATGTCACACCAGTAACTGGGATCAACCCAATAACTACGCCAATATTTAAACAAGCTTGGAAACCAATCATACTAACTAGTGATACAACAGCGTAAAAATGGGAACTTTGCGTTGCTTGCATAGCCAGTCCAACACCAGAATATATGAACAAGCCAAATAATAACAAAATAACGCAGCCACCAAAAAAGCCAATTTCCTCTAAAATAATGGAAAAGATAAAGTCATTTTGAGGCTCTGGTAAATACAAATACTTTTGACGACTATCCCCAAATCCGTGTCCTAATAAGCCCGCAGGTCCGATCGCTAACATCGATTGTACACCTTGGAAACCTGCACCTAATGGGTCCCCCCAAGGATCAATAAAAGCAAAAATTCTCTGTAAACGATATGGTGCGGACATTATTAATACAGCTAACCCAGTGACACCCAGTGCAATAGCCCCTATATATAATTTTACTGGGTATCTCGCTACGAAAAATAAAATAAATGCCGACACAATTAAGATAAAAACTGATCCAAAATCGGGTTGTAACATAATTAGGGCACAAGGAATAATTAGAATTAAAAAGTGTTTAAATTGTACAACCCTTTCACTATTCTTCACTTTACTTAACAAAAAACTTAAGTACATAAGCGTTGTAATTTTTACTAATTCCGCTGGTTGCATAGTGAGAGGACCTAAACCGATCCAACTTTGAGACCCGTTTCGTGAAAGACCGATTCCAGGGACTAACACTAGCACTAATAATGCTAATGAGATCATGTATAAGGTGATCCAAGTTTTCTCTTCTGTGAATAATGGCATATTTGTAACTGTAATGAAAACAATGACTGCTATAACTAAATAAATAAGTTGTCTTATATAGAAAGGTGTTTCACCTTCATAATGTACGGAACTCCAGTATGTACCAGCAGAAAAGATAAACAAAATACCAACTACTGATAACAAAATTGCTGAGGTTATAAAAAGTCTCTTATAAGTAAACTTCAGCTAAGGCATCCTTTCTTCAATTACTTAGTTTAGCTTCATGACTGCTTCAATAAACAAATCTCCGCGCACTTCAAAACTCTTATATTGGTCCCAACTAGCACATGCAGGAGATAATAAAATAACATTTCCGGGATTCGATATCGTAGCTGCTTTTTGAACAGCATCTTCAACATTTTCTGCTTCTACTGCGTTATCTACACCACAAGAGTTTGCAAACTCGATAAAACGTGTTTTTGTTTGTCCAAATGCAACAACACCTACAACATTTTTCATAGAACCACGTAATTCTTCAAAAGAATGTCCACGGTCCAGCCCTCCAGCAATTAATATTGTTGGTTGAGTAAATGCATCGAGCGCAACTTTCGTTGCAAGGCAATTTGTGGCTTTTGAATCGTTATAAACTTTTCTACCATTCCACTCTCTTACAAATTGTGTACGATGGCGAACACCAGTAAAAGTTTGCAATACTTCTTCCATCTTTTCCTTTTCACAACCATAAAGAATACACGCGGCCAATGCTGCTAATATATTTTCTAAATTGTGTTTGCCAGGAAGAGCAATAATGGAACGATCAATAAATGGTTTGCCTTGCCAATAGATTGTTGTTTCATCAGCACTAATACCTTCTTCTGTTCTATGTGTTGAATTAAATGGTACCTTCTTTGCTTTTGATTCCTTCACATACTCTTGAAGAATTGGTTGATTTCCATTAAATATAAACCAATCCGACTCGTCCTGATTTTTTGTAATATTCATTTTTGCCTTTGCATATTCCTCAAATGTCCCATGATAATCTAGATGAGCATCATATAGATTTGTTAAAATCGCAATTTTAGGTTTAAACGTTTTGATCCCCATTAACTGGAATGAAGATAACTCCGTTACGATACAATCTTCTTTTGTAGCTTCTTTAGCAACTCCACAAGCAACAGTTCCAATGTTACCAGCAATAAGAGGATTTCTATTCCCGTTCTTTAACATCTCAAATATTAATGTTGTTGTAGTTGTTTTACCGTTTGTACCAGTAATTCCGATGAAAGGAGCTTCACTTATTAAATAAGCTAGCTCGACTTCTGTAATTACTGGTAAGTTACGATTTAATGCATCTTGAATGATTGGGTTACTATAAGGAATTCCTGGATTCTTAACAATTAGTTCAAACCCTTCATCCAGTAAATCTTCTGGATGTCTACCACAAATTACTGTTATTCCATTTTGCAATAAGCTTTGTGCTTGTGGGTTTTCCTCAAAAGGTTTTGAATCATTTACCGTTACAAAGGCTCCTAATTCGTGCAATAGCTCAGCTGCTGCAACCCCACTTTTCGCAAGTCCCAACACGAGCACTTTTTTATATTGTAATTGATCATACTGAATCATAATAATGCCTCCGATAACACACCTAATAATGCGACTACTAATGCCGTGAACCAAAATACTATTACAACTTTTCTTTCCGTCCATCCAGATAATTCAAAGTGATGGTGAATCGGTGTCATTTTAAATATACGTTTACCACCAGTTAATTTAAAATAAGTCACTTGAAGAATAACTGATAATGTCTCAACTACAAAAACCAACCCAATAATTAATAACAACAGTTCTTCTTTAACAAGAATGGATACTAATGCAAGTGCACCACCAAGTGCTAGTGATCCAGTGTCACCCATAAAGACTTTGGCTGGATTTGCATTAAAGAGTAAAAATCCGAGTAATGCACCGGTAATCGAGAATGTAAAAATGGCAACATCAATTTGGTCGTGAAATAATGCTATTACACCAAAAGCGGTAAAAGCGATAGAAGCAGTTCCAGCAACTAGTCCATCTAATCCATCAGTTAAATTTACCGCATTGGAGAAACCTACTAACCAGAAAATTAGGAACGCTACATATAAAATACCCAAATCAATTGACCAATCTACAAACGGAATTGTAATAGTTGTATCAAATCCACCAACTCGTAATAGTAAGAATGACAAGATGGAAATAATAATTTGACCTACAAGTTTTTGGAGAGAGGTAAGACCTAAATTGCGTTTAAAAATAACTTTAATACCGTCATCTAAAAATCCAATTAGACCGAATCCACATAAAACTAGTAGCATGACGACTGTTTGTGAAGTGAATACATTTACTAAATTACCAACAATGACCGTTGTAGCAATAATTGATATTAAAAAAATGATACCACCCATCGTCGGGGTTCCTGCTTTTTTCATGTGTGATTTAGGACCCTCTTCGCGAATGCTTTGACCAAATTTCATCCTACGCAATATAGGAATAAAAATAGGTGCAAGAATCACTGAAATCAAGAATGAAATTGCTAAAATGGTTATTGTTGTTGCGATTGTCATGTTAGATCTCCTTTAAATCATGTTCTTTCATAGAACCTTTTATTAATTATGTTACACACAAACTAATTCGAATCATCATTTGTTTTCGCTTCATTAGAATTTGTTTCGTTTTCTGGATTCGTGTTTGTTTCATTCGATTTATTGCCTAAATATAGATGTATTGTATCATCTACTTCAAGAATGTTCTCTGGTTCTGGTAGTTGAGAAACGACTGTGTCGCCCTCACCATGTTTTTCAATACGATAAGGGTAGTTTAATTTCATAATTTCATCAACTGATAAACCTACTAAATTAGGAACTCTGTCAGTAATTGGGTCACCCCATCTATACTGCTTTTCCAATTGGCCTTCACGGTCAACTTCTATCCCTACTGTTGGTGCAATGTCTTCTATAATTTGTCCAACGATTGGCGCAGCAATCGTACTACCAAACACAGTTGCACTTTTCGGATTATCAACAGCTACATAAACAATAATTTCAGGATCATCTGCTGGAGCGAATCCGATAAAGGATACGATATAATTTCCATCCATATAATGACCATCTTGTACTTTTTGAGCTGTACCTGTTTTTCCTCCGATTCGCAATCCATCACGGAATGCTTGTCGTCCTGAACCATTTGCCACTACAGATTCAAGGGCATTGCGAACCTGTTGCGAAGTCTCTTCACTTATCACCTGTTTTTTTAGTTCTGGTTTGTTTTCATGAATCACTTTCCCTGTTTCTGGATCAACAATTTTTGATACAACATAAGGTGTAAATAATTTCCCACCATTTATTGCTGCAGCAACGGCAGTAATTTGTTGTATTGGTGTTACCGAAATACCTTGGCCAAAAGAGGTGGTTGCATGTTCTACTGGACCAAACCGGTCCTCAGAAAATAATATTCCTTTTGCTTCACCAGGAATATTAGAACCGGTGCCTTCACCAAATCCAAAATCCTTAATATAGCCCATTAATTTTTCCGGACCGACACGTTGTCCGAGTTCAATAAATCCTGGGTTGCATGAATTCTCAACTACTTGTAAAAATGTTTCATCTTTGTGCCCCTCACGCTTCCAACAGCGTAATCTTGCACCTTCTACTATTGTAAACCCGCGATCGTAAAAACGATCTTTTTCTAAATCGACTACTCCCTCTTCAAGAGCAGCACTAAGAGTAATAATTTTAAATGTTGAACCGGGCTCATAAGTCATCCAAACAGGTAAGTTTCTATTATAAATCGATTGCTCCACCTCTTCAAAATTTGCAGGGTCATAAGTTGGATAAGAAGCAAGACCTAATATTTCTCCTGTCTTTGGATTCATAGCTATAGCTAAAGCTTGGTCAGCATCATATTTTTCCATTGCTTGCATTAGCTCTCGTTCGATCACTTGTTGCACTTCTAAATCAATTGTTAGCTCAACTGTAGCCCCTTCTTCACCATCTCGCCATTCGTCATCGACATGCGGCAATGCATTTCCTGCAGCGTCTGTAAATAATCGGATGGCTGCTGATTTAGAAGTTAATAACTTGTCATATTGATATTCAATACCAGCAAGTCCTTGTGTATCATATCCCGTAAATCCTAGAAAGCGAGATAATAATGTTCCATAAGGATAATGTCTTACATAATCTACTCCACTATACAGCCCGTCTATCTTTAAACCTTGGATTTGAACAGCCTGTTCGTAAGAAATATTTTTCGCTTCTGGTGCTAACTTTACTAAATAAGCTTTTGAATTCATTTTTTCATAAAGTTTTTTTTCATCTAGATTTAAGACCCCTGCAATTTGTCTTGCTGCTTCTTCAATATTATCGTTCTGTGCGGGCATAAAATAAAGAGTTGGAGCTAACTTATTTGTTACGATAATTTCTCCATTACGATCGGTTATTTCTCCACGCTCTGAAGCAAACGGTACTTCTCTATCCCAATTCTGTTTTGCAAGTTCAGTTAGTTGATCATGTTGTAGAACTTGTACATAAAACAATCGAATGACGACAGCAAGCCCGAATATCATGAAGGCATATACTATTAGTCTCAATCGTTTTTTGGATACGCTCGAAATCCACTTCATTCGACATTCACACCTCGTTTTTAACAAGGTATGAAAAAAATTGGACTTGTATTCTACTCAAGATAGATAGATATCATTAATCTTGTGGCAAATCACTTATTTCAGAGCTATCCTCTTCTAATGGAGGGACGAATGTTTGCTCTGGTGTTTTTAAATTAACAACAATTAATGAAGAATCATTCACGGTAGCACCTTTAGAAACACTTTGCTTCTCAACATATCCTTCACCAGCAATTTCGATATTTAATCCAGACATCGTTTTAAAAATGAGTACATTTCGAAGTGACCAATTTGTAAAATCAGGAATCGTTGTTGCACCTTCTGTCTTTAAATAGACTAGGCTTCCTTTTGTTACCTCGGTTTGTTCTTTTGGATACTGCTCAAGGATTTTACCACCATCACCAATAACAATTGGATTTAATCCGGAATCTCTTAAACTCTGTACGATTTCATTTGCATTTTTAGAAACGTATTGATCAATTTTAACTGTATCAACTTCAGCTACGTTTTCTGGATCAATATTTAAATACTTCAGGCTATTTTCCATAACAGATGTAAATATTTTTGATACAGGGTCTGCCCCAAATTCACCTTCTTCTAATTGTGGTTGCTTAACTGCAACATACATAATTAACTGTGGATCATCTGCTGGTGCCATACCTAAAAATGAATAAAGATAATTATCCTGACCAGTTAAATATCTACCAGAATTATCTGAGTCGGCAATATAGGCTGTTCCTGTCTTACCTGCAACCTCATAACCTTCAATTGCAAATTTCTTCGCCGTTCCGGCCTCACTTGTAACAGTAGAAGCTAAAATTTCTCGAATTTGTTCAGCCGTTTCTTTTGTAATTGGATTTCCTTTAACTTTCGGCTCATGTTTTTGCACGACTTTACCATTAGAATCTACTACTTTCTCAATCACATAAGGTTGAAGCATTTTCCCGTCATTGGCAACGGCAGTCATCGCCTGAACCAATTGAATTGGAGTAACGGTCGAACCTTGGCCATAAGTAGTTGTTACATAGTCTATTGGCCAGTCAGTTTTAATTTTCCCACTTACCTCACCGGGTAAATCGATACCTGTTGGTTTACCGAATCCAAATTTATCTAGATATTCTACAAAGTTATCATTACCAATATCCTCTAATAGATTCGCCATTGCGGTGTTAGAAGAACGTTGGAATCCTTCTAAATAAGTTATAGATCCCCACCCAACGTAGTTATGATCTCGAATGGTTCTATCTAGTAAAGTATATGAACCAGATTGATATTTATCATTAGGATGCCAATTTCCTGTTTCAATAGCAGAAGCCAAAGTGAAAATTTTCATAGTTGAACCTGGTTCAATTATTTTCTGAGTGGCAGAATTCATCCAATCTTCTAATCCAACTCTATTTTCTGGATCAAAGGTTGGACGTTGACTCATTGCTAATATTTCACCTGTTTTCGGATCCGCAATAATCGCAACCATTGAATCAGCATTATATTCTTTATACACTTGAGACATGGACTCTTCTAAAAAGTTTTGAATTGTTTTATCGAGGGTTAAATAGATATCACTACCATTTTTTGCGGGTTTTAGCATCTTTTCACTATTTGGTAATAAATAATGAAACGCGTCGCTTTTATATTGGAGCGAACCATTAACTCCTGTTAATTCATCATTGTAATACAATTCTAATCCCATTTTCCCCACAGTTTTAAAAGATTTATCATCTTGTTGTTCTTTTAATGCAAAACCAATTAAATGTGATGCAAAAGGTCCATTTGGATAGAATCGTTTTGAGTCACTAGTAAATACAACTCCTGGAAGATTTTCAGCTTCAATTGCAGTTTTTACTTCATGACTAATACTTCGACCCGCAGTACCAAACTCAACTTGATATGGTGTTTTCAACTCACCTGTCTTACTATCTTGTATTTTTTTTGTTAGATTTTTATAGATGTCTGCTTCATCCATATCAATATATTTTGATAGTATTTCTGCTGTTGTTTGAGGGTCATCTACGTGTCTAAGCGTCTTGGAATTTTTAGATGCTTCTGGGCTAACGACTGCAATTAATCGATAGCTTAATGTATCTTCTGCTATGATATTGCCGCTTCTGTCTACTATTTTTCCTCTCTCAGCTGTAAGTACAGCTTCTTTTTCATAGAGTGCAGCAGCTTTAGCCTCTAGAACTTGTCCATTCACAACACCGGTTGCTTGGATATGAACTATTCGAATAAATAATGCAAAAAAGAGCCCTCCATAAATAACTAACATTAGAAAGGCTCCCCATTGGAATCGAAATTTTTTCTTTTTCATTCTCCCGGCACTACCTTTACATTTTTCTCATTAAGAGTCAAACCGAGTGATTTTGCTTTTTCCATAATTCGATCGTAAGTTGATAGCTCTGCAACTTTAACTTTTAAATCAACATTTTGTTTAGATATTTCTGTTATTTGACTTTGTATTTTTTGAATTTCTATTGTCGATTGTTGGATTGAACTTTGCTTATGTAATATCGTAACTGCCAGTAACGATACAACGATAACAAACGCAAGATAGAGTACTTTTTCTTTTGCTGTAATTTGTTTCCTTTTTGCTTGTTTAATAGTTGGTTTTGGCTGTGTTACAATCGGTTGCTCCACATATGTTTGAAATTGCCTAGCTCTCACTGCCATTTAATCACTTCCTTTTTTCATTTATTTTTTCAGCAATACGCAGTTTTGCAGATCTCGAACGGTTATTCAATTCTAACTCTTCATCCGAAGGCAGAATTGGTTTTCTTGTAATCAGTTTAAGTGTCGGTTTAAATTCATCAGGTACTACTGGCAATCCTGGTGGTAAATCTGGTATAGATGATGCCTCTTTAAAAATTGTTTTTGTTAGACGATCTTCTAAAGAGTGGAATGTAATCACACTAATACGCCCACCAATTTTCAATAAATCGATTGCATCTACTAGTGAATCCTCAGCTGCGCCAAGCTCATCATTTACCGCGATCCTAATTGCTTGGAATATTCTTTTTGCAGGATGCCCACCTTTTCTACGTGCTGCCGCAGGAATGCCCTCTTTTATCAATTCGACTAATTGACCTGTCGTTTCAATTGAGGTATGTTTTCTTGCTTCCTCGATTTTCCTTGCGACTTGTTTTGAAAACTTTTCTTCACCATAACGGAAAAAAATACGCACTAAATCTTCATAGGGCCATTCATTCACTACATGAAAAGCACTCAATTCTGCATGTTGGTTCATACGCATATCTAGTGGAGCATCATGGTGATAACTAAACCCACGTTCTGGTGTATCAAGTTGAGGAGAAGAAACTCCCAAATCATAAAGAATGCCATCAACCTTATCAATTTCGATATTTTCTAATTCTTCTTTGATATAACGAAAGTTTGAATGTACAAATGTCACACGATCTAAGTAATCTGCCAATCTCGATTTAGCATGCTCTATAGCAGTTAAATCTTGATCAAAACAAATTAGTCGACCGTTAGATGAGAGCTGTTTTACTAAATATTCGCTATGCCCCGCCCCACCTAAAGTACAATCTACATAAACTCCATCAGGTTTGATGTTCAACCCATCAACAGTTTCTCTTAACAATACA
>Ga0182745_1001834_pt1 | contig 19749 bp, 19 predicted proteins | sample eDN3rd30CKraftBY_FD_128523 | JGI IMG/M metagenome (GOLD analysis project Ga0182745, IMG submission 128523) | Enriched backyard soil microbial communities from Emeryville, California, USA - eDNA 3rd pass 30_C Kraft BY (version 2) (version 2) | ecosystem: Environmental > Terrestrial > Soil >...
CTGCTCGGGTATCTTGACGAAGCCGGGTTCGCGCCGGTCCGCGCCTCGGCCGACGTCGTGGAGCTGCACGACTGCCCGTTCGGCGAACTGGCCGAGCGTGGCGGGCGGGTCGCGTGCGCCGTGCACGCGGGCATGATGCGCGGTGCGCTCGCCGGCTGGCGTGCGGACGTGTCGATCGAGGATCTCGAGCCGTTCGTGCGGCCGGGAGTGTGCCGGACCCGGCTCGCCGGGACGACGAGTGGGGAGAACCGGGGATGACAGAGCCCGAGCAGGTATTGGAAGCGACGGATCTCGTCGAAGTGCAGGCGGCGCTGCTCGCCACCGCACGAGCCTCCTCCGCGCAGCGCGCGGCGGACACGGTCTACGGGGGTCGGGACACGCTCCTGCGGCAGACGGCGATCGCGCTGCTCGCGGGTGCGGAGCTGGGCGAGCATGCCAGTCCGCCCGAGGCGACGCTGCAGGTGCTCTCCGGTCGAGTGCGGCTGTCCGGGGCCGGACGCAGCTGGGATGTCGCCACGGGAGGGCTCGTGCCGATCCCACCGGAACGCCATTCCCTCACCGCCCTGGAGGACAGCGTCGTCCTGCTCAGCGTCCTCCGGGCGCCGACGGCGGGAGCATCGGCATGAGCGCTCCCGATGCGGAGCCGATGCCCTTCGCCGAGCGCAAGGCCGAGGACACGCCGGGGCACTGGCTCCTGGCGCGGCTCGGCAAGCGAGTGCTGCGGCCCGGCGGGCTCGGCCTCCCGCGCCGCCTGCTCGAGCAGGCCCGCGTCGCGGGCGTGGATGTCGTCGAGCTCGCGCCGGGCCTGGGCCGGACGGCCGCGGATCTCATCGCGCTTTCGCCGGCCTCCTACACGGGCGTCGAGAGCGATCCGGATGCGGCTCGCGCCACCGGTCGCGTCGTCGGTCAGGCGGGGACCGTGGTGGTGGCCGACGCTTCGAGCACGGGCCTCCCGGATGCCTCGGCCGACGTGGTCGTGGGCGAGGCGATGCTCACGATGCAGTCCGACGCCGCGAAGCAGCGGATCGTCGCCGAGGCTGCTCGCGTGCTGCGGCCCGGCGGCCGCTACGCGATCCATGAGCTCGGGCTCCTCCCGGACGACCTCGATGACGCGACGAAGACGGAGCTGCGCCGGGATCTGGCGCGGGTCATCAAGGTCAATGCGCGGCCGCTGACCATCGCCGAATGGCGGAAGCTGCTCGAGGAAGCCGGTTTCCAGGTCGAGTGGACCGGGACGGCGCCGATGGCGCTCTTGAAGATGCGCCGCAATCTTGCTGATGAGGGGCTGCGCGGCACCCTGCGGATCGTGCGCAACGTGCTTCGGGACCCGGACGCGCGCCGCCGCGTCCTGGCGATGCGCAAGATCTTCCGGCAGCACCGGAATGCGATCAACGGGGTCGCGCTCGTCGCCCGAGTTCCGGGCTGAAACCCTCAACTATCTAGCGAAACTTGACGGGTTGTGTGCCGTTTACCGCTGAGTAATGTCTTCGTTACCGAAACGGCGAAACACCGAAGGCAAAGGCGCAAGCCGGAGCCGGCCCGAAAGGGAACGGTGGCTCTCGTTAGCAGTCGGTGCGGATCCTGAAGGGATCGGAACCGGGCACTTGTGTCCGGGGAGGATGCCGGAAGGGGGCGGAACGCTCGCGAGTCCGGGGATGAGAGTCCTCGGCAGTTCGAGCGAGATGCGAAGCATCGTCAGCTTGGCGATGGATCAGCTTTGGTGGGGCCTCGGCCCAGCGGAACCGGTTCTCAGGAATCGGGGAAGTGCCAAGGGGAACGTAATCGCCATCGCGGATCGTCGGACCGGCCGGGTTTACCCGACCGGCCCGACAGATTCGCGGCAGGAAGCTCGGGCGGCTTGGACGGACTTCGGTCCGACTGGGAGGTCAGGAGGTCTGCCGAGAGCGATGTCACGGAGACATTGACGGATTGCAAGCCGACAGCGTCAAGGATGACGAGCGGTTCGGACACTGAAGGGCCCCGGGATTTCTAGACCCGGGGCCCTTCGTCCGTCTCTGGGAGTCTCGGCTGCTTGCTGTACCGCTCGGTCCGGCTCAGTGCTGATGCTGCTCGTTGAGCTTGAATGCGAGACGGCCATGCGTGAACGCGGCGCCGGCACGAAGCGCCGCAGCGACCCACGCGGTCTCGGCGAGCTCGGCCTCGGTCGCGCCGGCCTTCGTCGCCTGCGCGGTGTGGAAGTCGATGCAGTAAACGCACTGCGTGGTGAGGCCCACGGCGATCGCGATGAGCTCGCGGTACTTGATCGGGATCTCTCGGCCCTCTTGCGCGAAGACCGCGCTGTCGAAGGCGTCGAATGCGGCAAGGATGTCGGGCGTGTGCTCCTTGTACACCTTGGTGTACTTGCGATCGCCCGCGGGGTCGTAGATCGAGTCGGTCATGGTCGAGAGCCTAGATGGGCGTGAGGTCGAGCCGCATGAACGTGCTCGCCGGGTCCGGCTTGTAGCCCTCGAAGGGACCGCATTCCACGAAGCCGCGCGAGGCGTAGAGCGCTCTCGCCGGGATGAAGTAGTCCTGCGCGCCGGTCTCGAGCCAGAGCGTCGACCAGCCGCGGCCCGTCGCCTCGACGATCGCGTGCTCGAGGAGCGCGCGGCCGACGCCGGTGCCGCGCGCGACCCGCGTGGTACGCATCGACTTGAGCTCGCCACCGGCGGTGAGCTGCTTGAGCGCCACGACGCCGAGCAGCGTCCCGTCGGGAAGGCGCGCGGACCAGAACGTCATGCCGGGCGCCGTGAGCCCCGAGATGTCGAGCGCGTGGACGCTCTCGGGCGGCGAGGCGCCGTGCATGTCGGCGAGGTGCTCGGCGATCAGCTCGCGCACGTCATCGCGTTCCGGGTCATCGATCTCGATCCGTGCGGCCATCCGTCCATGATGGCCTGGGACAATGGCCGCGTGAGCACTCCAGAGCCCCCGGTCGGCGTCGATCGCCCGCAGGTGCGTCCCGCGACCGAGGGCTGGGTCCAGCGCACCGCGACGGATGGCCGACCGCTCCTCCAGTTCGAGGCGCCGCGACGCGGCAAGCCGCCCGTGCACCTCGGCGACCTGACCCCCGAGGAGCGTGCCGAGCGGGTCATGTCGCTCGGGCTCCCCAGGTTCCGCGCGAAGCAGCTGTCGACGCACTGGTTCGCGCACTACACGGACGATCCGGCCGAGATGACCGATCTGCCGAAGGACGGGCGCGCGGAGCTCGTCGCGCAGCTGCTGCCGCCGCTGCTCACCTCGGTGCGGGCACTGCGCACCGACGACGGCGCGACGGTCAAGTTCCTCTGGCGGCTCTTCGATGGCGCGCTCATCGAGTCGGTGCTCATGCGCTACCCCGGCCGCATCACGCTGTGCATCTCGAGCCAGGCGGGCTGCGGGATGAACTGTCCGTTCTGCGCGACCGGCCAGGCTGGACTCACCCGGAACCTCTCGACCGCCGAGATCCTCGCGCAGATCGTCGCCGCGAACCGCTACATCCGGGACGGCAAGCTCTCGGCCGAGGCGACGAGCACCGCGCTCGTGCCGGGGTCATCGCTGCCGCCGAGCGCGTTCGACGTCGAGCCGGTCGAAGAGCCAGTCGACCCGGTCGCGGATCGAGGGCGCGCGGCGTCCGAGCCGAAGAGTGAGCGCGTCAACAACATCGTCTTCATGGGCATGGGGGAGCCGCTCGCGAACTACAACCGCGTGCTCAAGGCGATCCGCAGCATGCTCGCGCCGCAGCCCGACGGGCTCGGCATGTCGGCCCGCGGGATCACGGTGTCGAGCGTCGGGCTCGCCCCGGCGATTCGGCGACTGGCCGGCGAGGGACTGCCGCTCACCTTCGCGCTGAGCCTGCACGCTCCGGACGACGAGCTGCGCGACGACCTGATCCCGATCAACGACCGGTGGAAGGTCGACGAGGCGCTCGACGCCGCACGGCTCTATTTCGAGACCACGGGCCGGCGCGTCTCGATCGAGTACGCGCTCATCAAGGACATGAACGACCACGCCTGGCGCGCCGACCTGCTCGCGGAGAAGCTCAACGCCCGCGGCCGCGGCTGGGTGCACGTCAACCCGATCCCGCTCAACCCGACGCCCGGCTCGATCTGGACGGCCTCGGACCGGGCGCACACGCAGGAGTTCCTCCGTCGCCTCAACGATGCCGGCATCCCGGCGACGCTGCGGGACACCCGCGGCAAGGAGATCGACGGCGCCTGCGGTCAGCTCGCGGCGACCGAGGAGGAGCGGGCGGAGGCCGCGGCCCTCGCCCCAACCGCTCCCTGACGACCGGACTCCCTCCCACCGCTCCCTGAGCGAGCGCAGCGAGTCGAAGGGCGCTCAGTCCCGCCGCTCCGGCGTCCATCACCCCCGGCCTGGACGCAAAGAGCTCTCATGGGTGGCAATTGGCGACCTTCTGCGTCCACTCCGGCGGCCGCGACGCGGCGGAGCACCGCTAGGTGGACGCAAATGGTGCTCCCGCGGGCAGGTTGGCGACCATTTGCGTCCACTTCCGTCGGCGCTGCGGGCTGGGGCGGGTGTGGGAGTGACGGGCGGCATCACGCAGCGGGGACGGTCAGGTTGAGAGGGCGGCCGCGAGGAGGCGCAGTGTGTCCTCCCGGCCGGGAACGCGATCGAGCGGGTCGCTCTCGTACGCCCCCGCCGCGGGCGAGATCATGATCTCGTCGACGCCGTGCTCGGCGGCGAGCGATCGGATGGCGTCGGCGGCGTACGCGGGCTCGCCGACGATCCATCGAGACATGACGTCCGCCGCCATCGCGTCGACGACGGGATCGCGCGGCGCAGTGAGCGCCTCCTCGACGGTCTCGCCCGGTCGGTGCGGCCGATTCGTGCGGATGCGCGCGAACGCCCGTGCCTGGGGGAGCGCGAGCTCGGCGGCGCGGTCCGCGTCCTCGGCGACGACGGCGTTGATCGTCGCGAAGGTCCGGGGCTCCGGGTGCGCCTCGCTCGGCTGGTACTCGTGCCGGTAGGTCGCCAGGGCCCGCTCGATGCCCTCGCCGGAGAAGTGGTTCGCGAACACGTAGGGGAGCCCGAGCTGGGCGGCGAGTCGTGCGGAGTAGTCCGATGAGCCGAGCAGCCATACCTCGGGCGATCCGGTCGCGGCTGGGGTCGCGGCGATCGGGTAGGTCCGTTCGCCCGTGAGCCGGAGCGTCGCACCACCCGGCTGCACGAGCGAGACGATGTCGGTCACGTGCTCGGGGAAGCGTTCGACGTCGCCGATGATGCCGTTCGAGCGGAGCACCTGGGTGATCACGGGGTCGCTGCCGGGCGCGCGACCGATCCCGAGGTCGATCCGCCCCGGCGCGAGCGCCTCGAGCGCTGCGAACTGCTCGGCGACGATGAACGGCGCGTGGTTCGGGAGCATCACGCCGCCGGAGCCGACGCGGATGCGCGAGGTCACACCGGCCGCGGCGGCGATGAGCACCGGCGGGGACGTCGATGCGACGGCGGGCATGTTGTGGTGCTCGGCGAACCAGTAGCGCGTCGCGCCGACCTCCTCGGCGACGCGGACGAGCGAGAGCGAGGCCGCGATCGCCTGGGTGCTCGACTGGCCGGTGCGGACGGGGACGAGGTCGAGGACGGACAGGTGCACGTATGAGACAGCGCGGGGGCGGGGCGGAGTATTCCGGGTGGGTGCCCTCCGACTTGCTGCACTCGCTCAGGGAGCGGTGGCGGGACCGACATCCGGGAATATCCATGCATCTGCATGCGCTGGACCTGGGTGTGACGGATATGAGTGATGTGCAGTTCGGCCTCGACACCTTCGGCGACGTGACCGCGGGTCTCGACGGCGAGACGATCTCCCAGGCGCAGGTGATCCGCAACGTCGTCGCGGAGGGCCGCCTCGCGGACGAGGTCGGCATCGACGCGTTCGGACTCGGCGAGCACCACCGCGTCGAGTTCGCGGTCTCCAACCCCGAGGTCGTGCTCGCGGCGATCGCGAGCGTCACCGAGCGCATCCGGCTCGGCTCGGCCGTGACCGTGCTCTCCTCCGATGACCCCGTGCGCGTCTGGCAGCGCTTCTCCGAGCTCGACGCGATCTCCGGCGGCCGCGCCGAGGTCATCCTCGGCCGCGGCTCGTTCATCGAGTCGTTCCCGCTCTTCGGCTACTCGCTCACCGACTACGAGGCGCTCTTCGAGCAGAAGCTCGACCTCTGGGTGCGCCTCCTGGCGGAGGGGCCGATCCACTGGGAGGGCGGTCTGCGCCCCGCGATCGACGGTCTCGAGGTCTACCCGAAGACGGAGTCGGGCCGCATCGCGACCTGGATCGGCGTGGGCGGATCGCCGCAGTCCGTCGTACGCGCCGCGCGCCATGGACTCCCGCTCACGCTCGCGATCATCGGGGGCGACGTGCGGCGGTTCGCGCCGTTCATCCGGCTCTATCGCGACACGCTGCAGGAGGCGCAGCAGCCGGCGCTGCCGGTCGCGGTCCACTCGCCCGGCTTCGTCGCGCGCACCGACGAGGAGGCGTACGAGCGGTTCGTGCCGTTCTTCATGCAGCAGCGCGCGATCATCGGCGCCGAGCGCGGCTGGCCGCCGCCGCGCGCCGATGAGGTGCGCCACGAGATCGAGCACGGCGCGCTCCACCTCGGCAGCCCCGAGACGGTCGCCCGGAAGGTCGCATCGACCATCCGGGATCTGAACATCGAGCGCTTCGACCTCAAGTACTCGGGGTCGCTGCCCCACGAGTACTCGATGGAGGCGATCGACCTCTACGGCCGCGAGGTCGTGCCGATGGTCAAGGACATGCTCAGCCGCTGACCGGAGGATCGGCCGGCGGAGGGACCTGCCCCCGAGCCGCCTTGCGCTGCTTCGACCGGCTCGCCGCGATGATGATCCACACGATCGCTCCGATCACGACGATCGGGATGAGCCACGGCACGAGGACGCCGAGGACGATGACGAGGCCGCTGAAGAAGACGCCGAGCGCCTCCCAGCCCTTCACGACCCCGTCCCAGAACGATCCGGGGTCGGGCTCGGCGAGCACCGGCTGCGAGACGAAGTCGACGGTCAGCGTCGACATCGTGATCTGGTCGTCGTAGTAGCGCTGCTGCGCCTCGAGCGACTCGAGCTGCGCCTGGCGGTCGCTGATCGCGGTCTCGAGCTGGATGAGCGCGTCGATCGAGGTCGCATCCGCCTGCAGGGCCTCGAGTCGCTCGATCGAGGTCCGCAGGGCGCCGATCCGAGCGTCGAGGTCCTGCACCTCGATGGTCACGTCACTCGCGTTCGTCGAGACGGTCTGCACGCGGCCGAGCTCTCCGAGGGCGGCGAGCACGTCGTCGAGCGAGTCGGCTGGCACCCGCAGGGTCAGTGTCGCGCTGCCGCCCGAGTAGTCCGTGGGGGCCTGGACGCTGCGCGCGTCGATGCGGCCACCCGCCTCGTCCACGATCGCGGTCGCTGCGTCGGCGGCGTCCTGCGGGTCGTCGACGAGGATCGTCGCCCAGCCGGTCACGATCACCGAGCGATCGGTCGCGGCGGGGATCGCGGCGGAGTCGAACGCCGCCGAGCCCGGATCCATCATCTCGGGCGCGACGCCCGGGAGCAGTGTGACGGATGAAGCCCCGCCGGCGGCGCCATTGACACCGGCGGAGCAGCCAGCGAGGCCGAGAACCGCGGTGAGGGCGAGTGCGGAGACCAGGACGGTGCGACGGCGCTGTGAGATCGTCATGGCGCTCAAGCTAGCGCCGGGAGTGCCGGCCCGCGGCCTCGATCAGCGGCTTCTCAGCCCTCGGTGACCGAATCGTTGTGCTTCATGGCGGCCGCGTCCCAGGCGGTGCGGTCGACCCCGATAGCAAGTGCGAGATCTGCGGTGTCACCGGGCCGGACGACTTCGCCGCACGACAACGAGGGGTTTGATTGTCAGACAGCTGCATGGCAGACTGGATGACGTCATCGCGGGTGCGTGGCGCGGGCACGAGGAGGTGCGGGACTTGACGGAGATCTCAGGCGTCGTCGCCGTCGTGACGGGCGGCGCATCGGGCATCGGGCGTGGCATCGCCGAGGCGTTGCGCGATGCGGGTGCGATCGTGGTCATCGCGGACATCGAGCAGGGCTCGCTTGATCGGGCCGCGGCGGAGCTCGGCGTGCGCGGCATCCGCGTCGACGTCTCGGACGCGGCGAGCGTACGCGCCCTCGCCGACGCCGTGGTCGCCGAATACGGCTCCGTCGGGATCGTGGTCAACAACGCGGGGGTCGGACCCGCCGGCCGGATCGCCGATCTCTCGCTCGACGACTGGCGCTGGGTCATCGACGTCAACCTCTGGGGCGTCATCCACGGCATCGACGCGTTCCTCCCGCACCTGCTCGCCAATCCCGCGGGTGGCCGGATCGTCAACACCTCGTCGATGTCCTCCTTCCAGCCGCTGCCGAACCTCGGGGCGTACGCGGCCTCGAAGGCCGGCGTGCACGCGGTCAGCGAGGTGCTCGCGGCGGAGCTCGCGCAGGACGGCGCGAACGTCGGCGTCACGCTCATCACCCCCGGCGGCGTCCTGACCGGCATCTCGACGAGCAGTCGCAACCGGCCGGCCGGAGAACGCGGTGGGCTCGCCGACATCGACCTCGCTGCCGATCCCGCGCGGCGCGATGCCGCGATCTGGCTGAGCCCCGCCGACGTGGGCGAGATCGTCGTGCGCGCCATCCGCAACGACGACTTCTATGCGATCACGCATCCCGGAGCACTGCCTCGTGTCGAGGAGCGCCACGAGGGGATCCGCGCAGCGTTCTTGAAGTACCCGCCCACCCCGCCGAAGACCGTGGAGGAAATCGAATGAGTGACACCGGAGTCGAGCTGCCGACGATTCCCGAGGAGCTGCGTCGCGCGCTCGTGGATGTCGTCGGCGAGGACGCCGTCTACGTCGAGCGGGAGAAGGTCGACGAGTACAAGGACGCGTACTGGGTCCCGGGCGACGAGACCTACGCCGCCTCGGCGGTCGTCTTCCCGACGTCGACCGAGCATGTCCAGGCGATCATGCGTCTGGCGAACGAGTACGACATCCCGGTGTGGCCGCACGGCCAGGGCCGCAACGTCGGCTACGGCGGCCCGTCGCCGCGCGTCCGCGGCTCGATCCAGATCTCGTTCCACCGGATGAACCGCGTCCTGGAGATCAACGACGAGCTCGCCTACGCCGTCGTCGAGCCGGGCGTGCGCTGGTTCGATCTCTACGACGCCGTCAAGGCGAAGGGCTACCGGCTCATGACTCCGACGCCGGACCTCGGCTGGGGCTCGGTCATCGGCAACCAGCTCGACAACGGTGTGGTCTACCAGCCGCTCGGCAAGGACCAGCAGACCCTCAACGGTCTCGAGGTCGTGCTGCCGGACGGCGATCTGCTGCGCACCGGCATGGGCGCGCAGGACGGCAACAAGTCCTGGCACCTCTACAAGCGGATGCTCGGCCCGACGATCGACCCGCTGTTCACGCAGGCCAACTACGGCATCGTCACGAAGGCCGGGGTGTGGCTGAGCCGCCTGCCCGAGTCGTACATCCCGACGATGCTCACCATCTGGGACGACGCCGACCTCGAGCAGGCGATCGACACGATGCGCGAGCTCAAGCTCGCCGGCTACCTCGAGGGCGTGCCGACGATGTACCCGACCCTGCGGGCCGCGGTCATGCTCCGCGACGACAAGGTGCTCGACGCGCGCAGGCAGATCACCGCCGAGGACGTCAAGGCGATCGCCGAGCGCACGGGCGTCGGCGCGTGGTCGGTGCGGGCCGCGGTGTGGGGCGACAAGGAGATCGCGGCGCTCAAGGTGCAGCGGATCAAGGACGCGTGGGCGAAGATCCCGAGCGGGACCGTCTCCGCCGAGCGCTCGTACGCGCCGGACGAGTACGACGAGATCGTGTACTCGGCCGACCAGATCATGATCGGCATCCCGACGCTCAAGGCGATCGAGAACACGCCCGACCACGTCGCGCACATCGGCTTCTCGCCGGTCGTCGCGCTCACGGGTCGCGAGGTGCGCAAGGTCATCGACGAGATGAAGAAGCAGATCCTCGCGTTCGGCCTCAACTTCTCCGGCGGCATCATGCTCACCAACGACCGCTCGTGCCTGCTCGTCGCCGGCATGCAGTTCGACCGGACCGACAAGGCCTCGACCGAGAACGCCTACAAGCTCGCGAAGCACCTCGTCGTCGAGATCGGCAAGCTCGGCTACGGCGAGTACCGCGCGCACCTCGACATCATGGATCTCGCGAGCGAGCAGTACGGCTTCAACGATCAGGCCTACCAGCGCTTCGTCCGCAAGATCAAGGACGCGGTCGATCCCAACGGCATCCTGATGCCGGGCCGCCACGGGGTGTGGCCGAAGCGCTACCTCCCCGGCGGGGACCGTCACCAGGGCTGAGATCGGCATGACCGTCGCCGTCGGGGCCGTGCGGCGCCGTCACGACGCACGGTCGGTCTCCGCGCGTGCGTTCGCGCTGCTCGATGCCTTCGGCGCCGACGGCGCGGTGCATCTGACCCTGACGGAGCTCGCCGAGCGCGCGAAGCTGCCGTTGCCGACGGCGCACCGACTGGCGGACGAGTGCGTCCGCTGGGGCGGACTCGAGCGCCGGCGCGACGGGAGCTATCAGCTGGGCCTGAAGCTCTGGAAGCTCGGGCTGCGCTATCCCGATGCGCGAGAGCTGCGTCAGGTGTCCGTCCCGGTCCTGCAGGACCTCTACGAGCTCACCCATGAGAGCGTGCAGCTCGCCGTGCTCGACGGGTTGCGCGCGATCTACCTGCAGCGAATCGCGGGACGACGCGCCGTCCCCGAGCGGACGCATCTCGGGCGCCGGGTGCCCTTGCACTGCACGGGCGCCGGGCTGGTGCTGCTCGCGTACGGCGGCGAATCGCTCCTCAGCGAGGTCCTCGCGGAACGCCCCGAACGCTATCTGCCGGTGACGATGACGACGCTGCGGGAGCTGCGCCCGCGGCTCGGCGCGATCCGTTCGGCGGGGCTCGCGCAGACTCGCGACGAGTACGTCCTCGGCGCCGCCTCGACGGCAGCGCCGATCCGCGATGCGGACGGCGATGTGGTCGCTGCCGTCTCGCTCCTCGCCCCGAGCGGGGAGGAGCTCGACCCGCGCTACCCCATCGCGGTCCGGCTCGCGGCCGACACGATCTCCCGCGGACTCGGCTGGCGCCGCTGAGTCCGCTTCCATCTGTTGGAAGTCGGGTGGAGCGTGCGCACGACGATCCCGGAGCCTGGTCCTGAGCAGCGAAGGAGCACGCCGTGGCCGCAAGACCCAATCGCCCGATGACGGGCGCGGAGTACATCGAGAGTCTCCGCGACGACCGCACCGTCTACATCGAGGGCGAGCGCGTCGAAGACGTCACGACGCATCCCGCGTTCGCTTCGTCGATCCGCCGGATCGCGCACATGTACGACGCGGTGCACGATCCCGCCAACGGCTTCCCGGCCGTCCCGACCGACACCGGCAACGGCGGCGTCACCCATCCCTTCTTCAAGGCGTCGCGCACGTCGGAGGATCTCATCGCCTCGCGCGACGCGATCGTCCACTGGGCGCGGATGAGCTACGGCTGGATGGGCCGCACGCCGGACTACAAAGCCTCGTTCCTCGCGACGCTCGGCTCGAACACGGAATTCTATGGCGAGTTCGCACCGAACGCGACCCGGTGGTACACGGAGTCGCAGGAGCGCCTCCTCTACTGGAACCACGCCCTGGTCAACCCGCCGATCGATCGCCACCTCGACCCCGAGGACTCGGCGGACGTCGTCGTCCACGTCGAGCGCGAGACGGACTCCGGTGTCGTGCTCTCCGGTGCGAAGGTCGTCGCGACGGGCTCGGCGATGACGCACCTCGGCTTCGTCGCGCACTCGGGCGCGCCGGTCAAGGACAAGCGATTCGACATCATCGCGGCGGTGCCGATGAACGCTCCCGGGGTCAAGCTCATCAGCCGGACCTCCTATGCGCAGGTCGCGCAGCGCACGTCGACGGTCTTCGACTACCCGCTGTCGAGCCGCTTCGATGAGAACGACCCGATCCTCATCCTCGACCAGGTCGAGATCCCCTGGGAGAACGTCTTCCACTACGGCGCGAATGGCATCGGCCTGCGCGGCAACCCGTCGTTCGGCCTGCGATTTCCGATGCACGGCGCGACCCGGCTCGCGGTCAAGCTCGACTTCATCGCGGGTCTTCTCGCCAAGTCGCTCAAGCTCACGGGCACGAGCGAGTTCCGCGGGGTTCAGACCCGGCTCGGCGAGGTGCTCGGCCTGCGCTCGATGATCTGGTCGCTCACCGAGGCGATGGTCCGCGCACCGCAGGCGGGTCCTGGTGACAGCGTCGACCCCAGCCTCGACGCGGTCAACGCCTATCGCACCGTGGCGGCGCAGGCATATGCGCGTGTCCGCGAGATCGTGCTGCAGGACCTCGGCTCGGCGCTCATCTACCTGCCGTCCTCGGTCAAGGACTTCGAGTCGCCCGAGATCCGCGGCTATCTCGACAAGTACGTGCGCGGCTCCGGCGGCGTCGACGCGCAGCAGCGCGTCAAGACCCTCAAGCTGATGTGGGACGCGGTCGGGACGGAGTTCGGTGGCCGCCACGAGCTCTACGAGCGCAACTATCAGGGCAACCACGAGCTCGTGCGGATGCTCGTCCTCGAGTCGATGGAACGAGGGGGCGGGCTCGGCAAGCTCACCGACTTCGTCGACCAGGCGATGGCCGAGTACGACGTCGACGGCGAGACCGCGTAGCCGCGTCGCCGGTCAGCGATCGGGCAGTCGCACCTCGATCGCCGACCGCGCGCGTCGGAGGTGCTCGTCGATCGAGTCGGAGTCCGTGAGTGCGAACTCGACGGCGCCGGCCCAGATCGCGGCCCAGATCGCCATCGCGGCGGCTCGGGCGGTCGTGTCCGTCTCCGGGAGCCCGGTGCGCTCGAGGACGTAGCCGTGCACGAGTTCGGCCCACGAGCCGTAGGCCTGCCATTTGGCGACGCTCTCCGGCCCGGCGGTCTCGACGATCCGCAGCATGTCCTTGCCGTTCTCGATGAGATCGGGCCGTGCGGTCCAGATCGCGCGGTAGGCGGCGAATGCACCGTCGCTGAGATCCGTGCCGACCGGCTGCGCGGCGAGGTTCGCGCGGAACTCCTCGGTCAGCTCGGCGCGGGCGTACCACATGATCGCGGTCGTGTTCGGGAAGCGGCGGAACAGTGTGGAGCGGCCGATGCCGACCCGCTCGGCGATCATCGGCATCGTCGTCGCCTCGAAGCCGACCTCGCGGAACACCTCGAACGCCGCCTGGAAGATCGCCTCATCCGTCGCGGCGATGGGCCGACCGCGTTCGCGTTTCATCGTTCCAATCTAGGTCTTTGCATGTCTTGATATTTATGGGACTATAGTCCCGAAAATAATCCGATCCACCCGTCAACGCAGACGGGATCGCCCGAAGGGGGAGTCCAGATGGACAACGACAAGCGACAGCCGCCCACGCGCAACCGGACCGCAGAGGACATCGTCCGCGCGGCCGAGGACTTCGTCCCGGTCCTGCGCGCCCTCGCCGTCAAGACCGACCAGGAGCGTCGGATCTCCGACGACATCTATCGCCAGATGGAGGACGAGGGCTTCTTCCACATCCTCAAGCCCAAGAAGTACGGCGGGCTCGAGCTCAGCGAGGAGGTCCACGCGCAGGTGACCATGACCCTGGCGCAGGGGTGCGCCTCGACGGCCTGGGTCTTCTCCATCCTCGATGCCGACAACAGCCTCTTCCTCTGCTACCCCGAAGAGGTGCAGGACGAGATCTGGGGCGCCGACTCCTACGCCACGCTCGCCGGATACACCGGTTTCAATCCGAAGGCGAAGGTCGAGCCGGTCGACGGCGGCTACCGCGTGAGCGGCTCCTGGGCGTTCTGCAGCGGTTCGGACTTCTCCACCTGGCTCGTGTTCGTCATCCCGATCGGCGAGCAGGGGGAGCCGCACGTGATCATCGTCCCGAACGAGAAGTCGACGACGGTCGACGACTGGTTCCCGACCGGGATGCGCGGGACCGGCAGCCGCACGAAGGTGCTCGACGACGTGTTCATCCCAGAACGCCATGTGCTGTCCTTCCCGGCGCTCCAGCAGGGCTGGGCGGCTTCGCGCGAACTGCACCCGTCGTTCGACATGCTGCACACGACGTTCCCCTCCTACGGCAAGTTCGAGTTCGCCGGCGTCGCGGTCGGCGCCGCGATCGCGGCCGTCGAGCACTTCGCCGAGACCGCCACGTCGAGCACGCGTGTCGCGCACGCCCTCGGCGGCGACTACAAGCTGACCGACCAGGACTATGCGGCGAGTGAGTTCGCGCAGGCCTCCGGCGACGTGCTGATGGCGAAGTACATGGTCGAACGGCAGAGCCACGACGTCTCGGAGCGGACCCGCAATCGAGTGCCGTCGACGGAGCTCGACCTGGCGACCTGGAACCGCAACTACTCGCTCGTCACCCGGACCGCCCGGCGTGCGGTCGATCAGATCGCCTCGCTCATCGGCGCGAAGACGGGCAACCCGGCGCACCCGGTCTCGCTCGCGAAGCGGGACATCGACATGCTGTCCCACCACGTGACGCTCAACTGGCGGCAGGCCTCGGTGCAGTACCTCGCGGCGGCGACGCAGCCGCCGGCCTAGCCGGTCCGCGCGGGGACCCAGACCCCGATGGCCCCGCGCGCCCGAGCCAGGTGGTCGCCGATCGACTCGGAGTCGGTGAGCGCGTACTCGGTCGCGGCCGACCAGATCGCCGCCCAGATCGCCATCGCCGCTGCTCGGGCGGCGGTGTCGGTCGGCGGCAGCCCGGTGCGCGCCATGACGTAGTCGTGGACGAGGCCCGACCAGGTCTCGTAGGCCCGCCACTTGCCGGTCGCCTCGGGCGACGAGGTCTCGATGGTGTGCACCATCTCCTTGCCGATGGCGATCTCGTCCGCGTGCGTGGACCACACGCCGGCGTACGCCGCGAACGCGCCGTCGGCGAGCTCGACGTCGGCGGGCTGCGCCGCGAGGTTGGTGCGGAACTCCTCGGTCGTCTCGGACTGCGAGTACCAGAGGATCTCCGCCTTGTTCGAGAAGTAGTGGAAGACGGTCGCCCGCCCGATGCCGGCGCGCTCGGCGATCATCGGCATCGTGACCGCCTCGAAGCCGATCTCGCGGAACAGCTCGAACGCCGCCGCGACGATCGCGGCGTGCGTCGTCGCCCGTGGCCGACCGCGTTCTCGCTTCACCGGCTCAGGCTATTGCCTTCCCTCGCCACTATTTATGAGATAGTGTCGCGTAAATAGTGATCGCCGCGTCACCGTCGATGCGGCAGAAGGGCTCACGATGACCGAAATCCCATTCCCTCCCTTCGAGCCGACCTTCCCTTGGGCTGCCGACGTGCTCAGCTACGGCCAGACCGGACCGATGCTCGCCGCGATGGAGTTCACCGGCTGGCGACACGAATCGACCGCCTGGAAGGACGCCGCGTACCTCGGCGCCTCGCTCGGCATCTCGCCGACGTATCGGATCAAGGGTCCAGGTGCCAGGCAGTTCTTCGCCGACCGTTTCGTCAACGACTTCAGCCGCCTCCAGGTCGGCGGCATCCGGCACGGGATCATGCTCGACGATGAGGCGCGCATCCTCGCGGACGGTGTCGTCATGCGCACGGGCGAGGACGAGTATCTCGCCACCTGGCTGAGCCCGGCGATCGACTGGGCATTCGAGTCGGGCGCCTACGACGCGGTCGGGGAGAACGTCACCGGCCAGGTCTTCCTGTTCCAGGTCGCCGGGCCCAGATCGCTCGAGATCCTCGAGCGGGCGACGGGCGAGGACCTCCACGACATCGCGTTCGCCCGCCACCGCCTGTCCGCCATCGACGGGCACCCCGTGCGCATCCTTCGGCTCGGCATGGCCGGTACCCTCTCCTACGAGGTGCACGGCGCGTTCCCGGACTCGCACGCCGTCTACCAGGCGATCCGCGAGGCGGGCGCGGAGTACGGGCTCGTCCGGCAGGGCAAGTGGGCCTACATGCTCAACCACACCGAGGACGGGTTCCCCCAGGCGTACTACCACTTCCCCTACCCCTGGTACGAGACCTCCGAGTTCGCAGCCTGGCTCGACGCGCGACCCGGCGCCGGCTTCTTCGCCGACCACCCGCGCTATCTCGGCAGCGCCGGCACCGATCCCGCGAAGCGCTACCTCAACCCCTTCGACGCCGGCTGGGGCGACCGCATCGACTGGGACCACGACTTCGTCGGCAAGGAGGCGCTGCGCCGGCTCGCCGATGCACCAGCCCGGGCCGTCGTGACGCTCGAGTGGGACAGCGATGACGTCGCCGACGTGTGGGCCTCGCAGTACCGTGAGGGACCGCTCTACGATCAGTTCGACCGGCCGGCGGAGATCCAGTTCGACTCCGGCACCTTCGACGGACGCACCGGGCAGTTCAGGACGATGGGCTTCCGTGCCGACCTCGTCGTCGACGGGGACCGGGAGGTCGGGATCGCGGTCGGCCGGGCGACGAGCATCGGCTACCGGCGGATGATCTCCCTCGCCTTCATCGATGCCTCGCTCGCCGTCGAGGGGACCGAGCTCGCCGTCCTCTGGGGGCAGCCGGACGGACCGCAGAAGCGGATCCGGGCGCGGGTCGCACGCTATCCGTATCTCGAGGCGACGAACAACCGCGACTACGACGTGGAGACGATCCCGCACCCGGTGAACGCCGGATAGCGGCTCAGCGCCCTCTCCTCGGACCCTCAGCTCGTCAACTGTGCAATCCAGCGCCTCATTCAACCCCTATTCGGGCGAATCGGGGCCGGGATTGCACAGTTGACGGCGTGAGCGGATGAACGCGAGTCAGCGCAGCGCGGCGGCGACCTCGCCGAGGACCCGGATCGTGCGCAGCTGCTCCTCGCGGTCACCGAAGAGCGCGGCGCCGAACTCGGTCGCGCCGGCGTCGCGCAGTCGCTCGACGCCGGCGCGGATCACGCGCTCGTCGCCGATGAGCGCCATGTCGGCGGCGTGCTCGATGCCCTCGCGTTCGATGACCTGCTGGTACTCGGGCAGGCTCGCGTGGAACCGGGTGAAGTCGCGCACCCTCGGAGCGATGGCCGCGGGATCGTGCGTCGCGAGCACCGGCACCGAGGCGACGATCTGCGGCCGGGGTCGCCCGGAGCGCGCGGCACCGGTGAGCAGCCGGGGGAGCACATGCGCCTCGACGGTCCGTGGTCCGGCGAGATAGGTCACCGTGCCGTCCGCGAACTCGCCGGTCGCCTCGAGCGCGAGCGGGCCGAGGGCGCCCGTCAGGAGCGGCAGGGGTCCGGCCTCAGGGATCGCGAGCTGCCCGTGCGCGTGGATGAACTCCCCGTCGAAGTCGACGGGACGCAGTTCGATCAGCTCGCGCAGCACCTGCAGGTACTCGCGGAGGTAGCGCGCCGGCGAGGGATAGCCGAGGCCGTAGATGCCCTCGATCGTGGAGCGGTGCGAGAGGCCGATGGCGAGGCGGAACCGGTGCCCGCTCAGCGCGCCCACCGTCAGCGCCTGCGCCGCGACGGCGATCGGGTGGCGCGGTGCCGCGACGACGACGCTCACGCCCGGGGCGACGCGCTCGGTGCGGGCCGCCGCGGCGAGGGCGATCGTGGGGGCGTCGTAACCGAGGAACTGACCGAACCAGATCCCGTCGAGGCCGGCCGCGTCGCAGGCGACCGCCGCCTCGAGCAGCCGATCGATCGGCTCGCCCTGGGCCCCGATGAGGACGGAGACGCGCATCGCGGTCATCAGATCGCGAGGCCGCCGTCGACGCTGAGGAGGGAGCCGACGCAGTAGGACGCCTCGTCGGAGGCGAGGAAGAGCACGGCGCGGGCGACCTCGTCAGCCTCGGCGATGCGATGGATCGGCGCCTTCTCCTCGAGGAACGCCTTGACCTCGGGGATGGCGACCGCGGGCGCCATCATGGGCGTCAGGATGAAGCCGGGGCAGACCGCGTTGACCCGGATGCCGTGGTCGATGACGTCGAGGGCGACGGCCTTCGTGAGGCCCGCGACGCCGTGCTTGCTCGCGATGTAGCCGGCCTGGCCGGCCGAGGCGCGCAGCGACTGGATCGAGGCGGTGTTGACGATCGCCGTGCCGCCCGAGGCGCGCAGGGCCGGGACCTCGGCCCGCATGCAGAGATAGGTGCCGGTCAGGTTGATGTCGATGACCCGGTGCCAGATGTCGGGGGTGAGCTCCTCGAAGCTCGGCAGGATCGGCGTCGGCACCCCGGCGTTGTTGAACGCGATGTGGAGCGCTCCGTGCTCGGCGACGACGGCATCGACCATCGCGTTCACCGAGGCCTCGTCGGCGATGTCGACGCCGATGGAGCTCGCTCGGCCGCCGGCGGCTCGAATGCCCGCCGCGGTGGCCTCCGCGCCCGCGGCGTCGATGTCGGCGACCGCGACGATCGCGCCCTCGGCGGCGAACGCGCGCGCGGATGCCGCCCCGATCCCGCCGGCGCCGCCGGTCACGAGCACCACTCGGTCGGTGAAGCGTTGCGTCATCTCGGCTCCCTTGTCCCGCGGTCGGCGATCCTGACCATCAGCTTGCCCTCGTTCGTCCCCGCATAGTTGATGCCGATCGCGTCGGCGGCGTGCTCGATGCCCTCCACGACGTGCGCGCGGACGCGCAGCGAGCCCGAGCGGTAGAGCCCGCGCAGCAGCGCGTCGTATTCGGCGAGCAGCTCCGGCCCCGCGTCCGGGACGACGAAGCCGCGGATCGTCGCGCGCTTCCAGAGCATGTTCGCGAGGTTCCGCACGCCGTAGGCGTCCTCCGGGCGCTCGACCTGGTACTGCGACATCACGCCGCAGATCGCGATCCGACAGCCGACCGCCATGTGGCCGAGGACGGCGTCGAGGATCGGGCCGCCGACGTTGTCGAAGTAGACGTCGACGCCGTCCGGCACGAGCTCGGCCAATCGCACGCCGACATCCTCCGACCGGTAGTCGATCGTCTCGTCGGCACCGATCGAGCGGCAGTACGCGGTCTTCTCCGGACCGCCGGCGATCGCGATGACCCGGTGGCCGAAGTGCTTGGCGAGCTGGATCGCGATCGAGCCGGTCGCGCCGGCGGCCCCCGAGATCACGACATCGTCGCCGTCTTGGAGTCCGGCTGCCCAGAGCAGCCCCACGGCGGCCGCTCGCCCGACGTGAGAGAAGGCGGACAGCTGGGCCTCGTCGGCGACCCCCGCGGCGTCGAGCCGTTCGAGAGTGAACGGGACGGGGACGCCGTAGTCCGCGATCCCCCAGTGCCCGCGCACGGTGTCGCCGACCGCGTAGTCGGGATGCCTGGACTCGACGACGATGCCGACGTTCGCGCTCAGCACCGGATCGCCGACGCCGAACGGGATGAACTGCTTCGCCGGATCGAGCGTGAGCCAGTTCCGGGTCGTCGGGTCGATCGAGACGAGCAGGGTCCGCACGAGCAACTCGCCCTCGCCGGGCGCCGGGACCGCCGCCGTCACGAGACGGAGGCAGTCCGGCTGGTACGCACCGACGACGGGACGCTCGACGACCCAGACGCGGTGGTGCGACTCAATCACGCAGCTCCGGGATGGTCCAGCCGTTCAGGTCGTACTCGCTCATCGCCTGCTCGGCGAAGTCGGTGATGACCTTCGTCGTCCCGCGGCGGTCGTAGTCGAAGACGAGCCCGACCTTCATCGCCTCGTGCGAGCCCTGGTAGTTGCGTTCGTAGAGCTCGTGGCGCCCGCCGAACTCGGTGCCGACCGCGTCCCAGAGCATCTTGAGCGTCTTGACGCGCTCCTCGGCCGAGATGCCGCCCGAGCC
>Ga0182745_1001836_pt1 | contig 19746 bp, 14 predicted proteins | sample eDN3rd30CKraftBY_FD_128523 | JGI IMG/M metagenome (GOLD analysis project Ga0182745, IMG submission 128523) | Enriched backyard soil microbial communities from Emeryville, California, USA - eDNA 3rd pass 30_C Kraft BY (version 2) (version 2) | ecosystem: Environmental > Terrestrial > Soil >...
ACGCCGATCGAAACGCCGCCCGGAGCATCCGGGCTCTGGCACTTCCTAAGCGTGCCACAGAACTGGTGAGCGTTAGCGCTTAACCGGAAATCCCACGTGCTTTAGCCGTGGGAAGCTTAAAACGTTGTTGACCACGCCCGACGCACGCGGCCAGAATAAGTTCCAATCCGGCTGATCCATACTGGGTGCCAACTCTTAAGATTGGGGTTGGGTTGGCTGAAGTGTCCTCATTCCTCCAAAGATCGTGGAAGGTGAGTGCGATGGAAGGTTCCCAGGGCTCTTGCGGTGGAAACCGTCGTCGGTTCCTGAAGACGGCCGCGGCGGCGGGGCCAGTCCTGGCTGCCACGGGTTCCGTGTTCTCGGCGGACCCGAAGGCGCTTCCCATGATCACGCTTGGGAAGACGGGGCAGAAGGTCTCGCGACTTGGAATGGGCTCGAGCTGGTCGGTGCAGCCGAGTTTTGTCCAGGCCCTTCTGGGCGCTGGCGTGACCTACATTGATACCGCGGAAGGATACGAACGAGGCAAGTCCGAGCAAACGATCGGCGATGTGCTCGCTCGGACCGGGAAGCGAAAAGACGTCTTCCTCGTAACCAAATGCCATGCCCCGCGCCAGGCGGAAAGTGACGGACAGGCCTTGTCCTATTTTGAAGGACGGGTCGAGGGAAGTCTCCAACGGCTTCAGACCGACTACATCGACAGCTACTTCATGCATGGCATGACCGGCGCGGAGATCCCTCATCTCTCCAATCCTTCGGTGAAGAAGGCGTTCGAGTCGCTCAAGAAGGCAGGCAAAATCCGCTACGCCGGCTTGAGCTGCCATGACGCCCGGCTGGTCGAGATCGTCGAGGCGGCGGCGAAGTGTGGCTGGATCGATCATATCATGATCCAGTACAACTATCGCACCATGGACACCGACGCCCTGAAGCGCGCGGTGGACCTGGCCTCGAAGGCGAACATCGGCCTGATCGCCATGAAGACCCAGGGGGGAGCCAAGGAATTCAAGGGAGAAGGCACCGATTCTCCCAAGTTCGCCGAGTTCCAGGAGAAGGGGTTCAAGAAGGAGCAAGCGGCGATCAAGGCCGTTCTCTCCGACGAGCGGTTCCACGGGGTGGTCAGCGAGATGACCAATCGCGACATGCTCCGCGAGAACATGGCGGCGGTGCGCGACCCCCTCTCGTCCAAGGAAGCGCGACTGCTCGAGGAGCACCGCGAGCGGACCTCGAACATGTACTGCCACGGTTGCGGCCATCTCTGCGAGACCGCGGCCCACGGTGTTCCCGTGGCGACCGTTCTGCGCTACCTGCGTTATTACGAAGCCTATGGCAAGCGCCAGGAAGCCCGGGCCCTGTACCAGGCGCTTCCTCCCGAAGCTCGCAACCTGGCCGAGTCGAACCTGGCCGCGGCCGAAGCCGCGTGCCCGCACGGGCTTCCCGTGGCGCAACTGGTCCAGATCGCCAATCGTAACATGAGCTAATCAATCAATGCGTCGGCGGTGAGCGCTGGGGCACCGAGTCTCCTTGACCTTCGGTGTTCGAGCGATCCGCCCGCGATGAATGTGGTTCGGCCTGGGTAAGACGGAAGCCGAAGCCAACGGAACATGAGGGCGAGTGACGGAGGGCTTCCGTCATTCGCCTTCGTCGTTCTCAGGTTCGTCCGGAAGTGGAGTGGGCGCGGCGACATCCTCCGGCACGGTATAGGTTCCGTCGAACCAGCGCCCGAGGTCGACGAGCCGACACCGTTCGGAGCAGAAGGGGAAAGTCGGTAGGTCGTCGATGGAGGCGACCTCGAAGCAGAGGGAGCAGGTCGGGCAGCGTCCCTTGATCATCTTCAGGTGGTCCCGGATGAGCTCGCCGAGGACTTCGAGGTATCAGTCGACGCAGCGGGCGCGGGGGTCGAGGGCGCCGGTGTCGCGGTCGATTTACTCGATGACTTGTCGGCCTCGGCTTGCTTCTTGTACGAGTCGCTCCGGTAATCGGTCTGATAGAACCCCGACCCCTTGAAGATGATGGCGGCACCACCGCCGATCTTGCGTCGAAGCTTCGGTTCGCCGCAGGTTGGGCAGACCGATTGTGGGTCTGCCTTGATCGACTCGAAAGCCTCGAACTCGTGGTTGCATGCGTCGCAGATATAGTCGTAAGTCGGCATATTCAGAGCGCCTCGATTCGATTCGTCAGGACGACTACTGGGCGGGCTTGACCGAAACGATGACCTTGGACGGGCGGAGCACCCGATCGCGCAGACGATATCCTCGGCTCAGCTCATGGATGATCGTTCCCTCGGGTTGCTTGGCGTCGGGCTGTTGAGAGACCGCGTCGTGCTCGTTCGGGTCGAACGGCTTGCCAAGCGCCTCGATCGGCTCGATCCCATGGTTGGCCAACGTCGCCAGGAACTGCTTGTAGACCAGGTCAATTCCTTCGTGGATGCCGGCCTGCGCCGTGGCTCGAAGCGCCTCCGCCGCGCGCTCCAAATTATCCAGCCCGTCGAGCAAGTCGCGGGCCAGGGAGCCAACCGCATAGATCCGGTCGGACTCGGCCTGCGCCTTCGAGCGTTTCTGATAGTTCAGAAACTCCGCGCGGGTCCGTTGAAGCTGATCGAAGTAGTCGTCACGCTGCCGCTGGACCTGATCCAAGGTTTCTTGGCCGGGCGCGTTCGGAGCATTCTCGCCGGTGAGGTCGTTCACGGTTGACCGTGGCTCTTCGCTCATTGGGATGAAATCCTCAAATGTCTTGGTTTTGGATAAGGCCAAAGGTCGCCTGGGATGGGGAAGGGAAGCCGCTCGACCCATTCCCTGGCATCGATCAGCCTTCCGCTTCGTCGGTGTCCGCGTCTTCGGTGAAATAGTCTCGAAGCTTTTCGAAGAAGCTCTTCCGTTTCGGGCTCACGTCGAGGTGTTCAAGCTCAGCCAGTTCACGGAGCAACTCTTCCTGGCGAGCACTGAGGTGCCGAGGTGTCTCGACGAGCACTTCCACCAGCTCATCGCCTCGTCCTCGACCGCTGATGTCGGGCATGCCTCGCCCTTTCAGGCGGAGGATATCGCCGCTTTGCGTTCCCTTGGGCACGTTGAGACGGTCCGGGCCATCCAGCGTCGGCACCTCGATCTCGGCCCCAAGCGCGGCCTGTGGGAAACTGATCGGTACGTGGCAGATCAGGTCGTTTCGATTGCGCTCGAAGAAGGGATGCTTGCGGACGAGGATCTGGATCCGGAGGTTTCCGCGCGGAGCGCCGGGATCGCCCGGCTCCCCTTGTCCGCGGAGCTGGAGCCACATCCCGCTCTCGACGCCAGGGGGAACATCCACCTTGAGATGGGCGACGGCATTGATCCGCCCCGACCCTCGACAGTTGGTGCAAGGGTCGGTCACGCGCACCCCTTCGCCCCCGCAGGAGGGGCAAGAGGTCGCCACCTGGAAGAATCCGCGAGATTGGACCACCTGGCCCTGTCCGCCGCAGTAGTTACAGGTGGTTGCCACGGTCCCCTTCTTGGCTCCCGACCCTTTGCAGTCGCCGCAGAATTCCTGGCGGTTCACGTCGATCGGCTTGGTGGTTCCTCGGGCCGCCTCGGCCAGGTCGATCTCGAGCTTGAACAGGAGGTCTTGACCGGCGCGCGGACCTCGGCGGCGCTGACCGAAGAGGTCGCCGAACAGCCCGCCACCGAAGATATCGCCGAAGGCCGACATGATATCCTCGGCGTTGCGGAAGTCATGGACCCCCGCGCCATCCATGCCGGCATGACCATACCGATCGTAGCGCTGACGCTTGCCCTGGTCGGAGAGGACTTCGTAGGCTTCGGCGGCTTCGCGGAAGCGCTTCTCCGCCTCGGCGTCTCCCGGATTGCGATCGGGATGGAATTTTTTCGCTAGCTGCCGATAGGCATTCTTAATTTCTTCAGCGGTCGCTTCACGTCGAATTTCAAGAACTTCGTAATAGTCACGTTTCGTGGTTGCCATCGGCATGGCGTCTCGCTCAGTTCAAAATGGGTACAGGCGGTGATTCGGACCGCTCTCCAGGATAGCATCCCGATGGGGAACTTAACCATGCCTGGACGCACCCTTGGCATGGAAAGCCTGGCTATCTTGAAGGAGCACGCAAGCCAAGCAAAAGGATCAAGGCCCAAACACGAAGACAAGTGAACCGGTGGAGAACTTGATTCCACACATCGTCGTAAAGAACGGTTCGAGTGAAATCGGATTGCTCCGAATCCGAAACTCCAGGCGCGGAACCGGGCTCGTCCTGGTAGACGAGCCCGGCAGGTTCGACCTTGGGATCGATTCCGCTTGTTTAGCGAACCGACCCTTCAACGCGAGCCGCGTTTTCCTTCTCGTCGTCCTTGATGTTGGTGATCATGGCTTCGGTCGTGAGCATCAGGGCCGCGATCGAAGCCGCGTTCTGAAGCGCCGAGCGGGTCACCTTGGTGGGGTCGACGATACCGGCGGTGAACATGTCAACGTATTCGCCGGTATTGGCATTGAAACCAATCGAGCCCTCTTGCGACTTGACCTCATCGACAACCACCGCGCCATCGTGGCCGGAGTTGGAGGCGATGTGGCGGATCGGCTCTTCGAGGGCGCGAAGCACGATGGCGGCGCCGGTCTTCTCGTCGCCGGCCAGACCCTCATGGATCTTCTCGACGGCGGGAATCACGCGGAGCAACGCGGTACCACCACCTGGAACGATCCCTTCCTCGGCCGCGGCGCGAGTGGCGTGGAGCGCGTCTTCGACGCGAGCCTTGATCTCTTTCATCGCGGCTTCGGTCGCCGCGCCAACGTTGATCAGGGCGACGCCGCCGGAGAGCTTGGCCAGGCGTTCCTGGAATTTCTCCTTGTCGTACTCGCTCTCGGTCTCTTCGATCTGGCGGCGAAGCTGGTCGATCCGGCGCTGGATCTCCGCTTTCGTGCCGGCCCCTTGGATCAGGGTGGTGCTATCCTTGTTCACCTTGATCTGCTTGGCCTGGCCGAGGTCGCTGAGCTGAAGGTTTTCCAGCTTCAGGCCGAGGTCTTCGCTGATGACCGTGCCGCCGGTCAGGATGGCCATGTCGGCCAGCATCGCCTTGCGGCGATCGCCGAAGCCGGGGGCCTTCACCGCGGCGATGTTAAGCACGCCGCGCAGTTTGTTGACGACCAGGGTCGCCAGGGCTTCGCCATCAACATCCTCGGCGATGATCAAGAGAGGCTTGCCGGTCTGGGCCACCTTCTCGAGCAGGGGGATCATCTCGCGCAGGCTGCTGATCTTCTTCTCATGAAGCAGGATCAGGGCATCCTCGAAGATGACTTCCATCGTCGTGGGGCTGGTGACGAAGTAGGGGCTGAGGTACCCCTTGTCGAACTGCATCCCCTCGACGAACTCGAGGGTGGTGCTGGCGGTCTTGCCTTCTTCGACGGTGATCACGCCGTCGCGGCCGACCCGCTCCACCGCGTCGGCCAGCATGTTGCCGATCTCGGTATCGTTGTTGGCCGAGATGGCGCCGACCTGGGCGATCTCTTCCTTCTTCGACACGGGGCGGGAGAGCTTCTCGCGGAGCTCATCCACGGCGGTATCGACCGCCTTTTCGATGCCGCGTCGAACAGCCGTCGGGTTCGCTCCCGAGGAGATGCTCCGCAGGCCTTCACGGAACAAGGCGCGGGCGAGGATGGTGGCGGTGGTGGTGCCGTCACCCGCCACGTCGGAGGTCTTCGAGGCCACCACGTTGACGAGCTTGGCGCCCATGTTCTCGAACGGGTCGGCCAGCTCGATCTCCTTCGAGACCGTCACGCCGTCCTTGGTGACGGTCGGGCCACCGAACGACTTGCTGATGATGACGTTACGCCCGGTGGGACCAAGCGTGGTCCCCACCGCCTGGGCCAGGACATCGACGCCCTCGAGCAGCTTACGGCGAGCGGCGTCGGAGAAGAGCAGTTGCTTTGCCACGGGTCAGTAGTCCTTCTCTTACGGGATGGGCGCGGCCCACCAACGAGGATTGATGGTGGGGCAGTCCCACCCCAGACCGTTTTACTTGACGATCTTGGCCAGGATGTCGGACTCGCGGAGGATCTTGATCTCCTCTCCGTCCACCTTGATCTCGGTACCCGAATACTTGCCGAACAGGACCTCGTCCCCTTCAGCGACACCAATCGGAGCGCGCTCGCCGGAGTCGAGCAGCTTGCCGGGGCCTACCGAGACAACGCGCCCACGCTGGGGCTTTTCCTTGGCGGTGTCGGGCAGGACGATGCCGCCGGCCGTCTTCTCTTCTGCCTCGATCTGCTGGATCACGACGCGGTCTTCGAGCGGGCGAATCTTGGCCATCGTTCTACATTCCTCTAATCGATATTGATTCTGCTCGACCCCAACGCCGTCGGGGTCGAGCCATGCTCCAGGAAATAACGCTGTTCCAACGTGGTAGGGATCGAGGATTACATCATCCCCATGCCGCCCATTCCTCCCATGCCGCCCATTCCTCCCATGCCACCCATGCCGCCCATGCCTCCGCCGTGGTCATCGTGATGACCAGCGGGCTCGGCTTTCTTCCTGGGCTCGGCGATGATGGCTTCGGTGGTCAGGAGCAGCCCCGCCACGGAGGCGGCGTTCTGCAGGGCGGAACGGGTGACCTTGGCGGGGTCGACGATACCAGCGTTGAACATATCAACCCAGGCGCCGGCTTCGGCGTTGTAGCCGTAGTGCGCGTCCTTGGATTTGCGGATCTTGCTCACGACCACCGCGCCGTCGATTCCGGCGTTCTCGGCGATTGAGCGGGCGGGCTGCTCCAGGGCGCGGCGGATGATGTTCACGCCAAGGGCCTGGTCCCCTTCGAGCTTGAGGTTTTCAAGCGAGCTGATGGCGCGAATCAGCGCGGTGCCGCCGCCGGGCACGACCCCTTCTTCGATCGCCGCGCGGGTGGCGTGGAGGGCGTCCTCGACCAGAGCCTTGCGCTCTTTCATTTCGGTCTCGGTCGCGGCTCCGACGTTGATCCGGGCGACGCCGCCAGCGAGCTTGGCGAGCCGCTCTTGCAGCTTCTCGCGGTCGTACTCGCTATCGGTCTGGGTGATCTCACGGCGAATCAGCTCGGTCCGCCCCTTGATCTCGTCGCTGGTGCCGACCCCTTCGACGATCGTGGTGTTCTCGCTGTCGATGGTGATCTTGCGAGCCCGTCCGAGGTCGGTGAGCTGGATCCCCTCGAGGTCGATGCCCAGGTCCTTGAAGATGGCCTTGCCACCGGTCAGGACGGCGATATCGCCGAGCATGGCCTTACGGCGATCACCATAGCCAGGTGCCTTGACCGCGGCCACTTTCAAGATGCCGCGCAGCTTGTTGACGACCAGGGTCGCCAGGGCTTCGCCTTCGACATCCTCGGCGATGATCACCAGCGGCTTGCTCGAGCGAGCGATCAGCTCGAGGACCGGAATCAGCTTTTGGGGCGAGCTGATTTTCTCTTCGTAGATCAGGATGTAAGGATCCTCGAGGACGACTTCCATCCGATCCTGGTCGGTGACGAAGTGGGGGGAGAGGTAGCCCCGGTCGAACTGCATCCCCTCGACCACGTCGACGGTGGTCTCGTTCCCCTTGCCTTCTTCGACGGTGATCACGCCGTCGGTGCCGACCTTCTCGAAGGCGTCGGCCAGCTTCGCGCCGATGATCGTGTCGTTGTTCGAGGCGATGGCCGCGACCTCGGTGATCTCCTTCTTACCGGAGACCTTCTTGGACTGGCCCTTGATATGCTCGACGACAACGGTGACGGCCTGTTCGATGCCACGCTTCAGTGCCATCGGATCGGCGCCCGCGGCCAGGCTTTTCAGCCCTTCCTTGAAGATGACCTCGGCCAGCACGGTGGCGGTGGTGGTGCCGTCGCCCGCCGCGTCGGAGGTCTTGCTCGCCGCTTCCTTGACGAGCTGAGCTCCCATGTTCTCATAAGGATCCGTCAGCTCGATTTCCTCGGCGACGGTCACGCCGTCCTTGGTGACGGTCGGGCTTCCCCAGCCCTTGTCGATCACGGCGTTGCGGCCGCGCGGACCCAAGGTGCTCCGGACGGCCCGGGCCAGTTTGGTCACGCCGCTCGCCAACTTCTGGCGGGCCTCCTCATCGTAGGCCATCATCTTCGCCACGGTGATTTCTCCTTCGACGCAGTCGGAGCCGTCCGCCATCGCACCCAGGGACGATAGGGACGCAGAGGTCGACCACTCGCGTGGTGTCCCCTTTGGTTATCTGATTGTTCGTCCGAGCAAATGCAACTCGCGTACCATGAGGCTAAAATGGTTGTAAGTCATTGTTGATAATAGACTTGAAAATTTTGGACGTGAGGAAGACTCCTCCCGAGCTTCTGCCGTTTTGGCAGATGGCGGCGTTCCCTGTCATTCCAGGACTATCGAGGAGCGGGATCCCTCAAAGGCAGGTTGGTTGTTCCGTGACCTTTGGGGTTCGCGCACCTTCCCGCCGGAAGCGCAGGCAAAAGGAGGGCTCAGACCCTTCGAGAGGCGAGCCGGTCATGACGTGATGAGCGGAGGAAGGATAGCTTAAAAGAGCTCGTGAATGACCCGGCCGGTGGAGCCGATGGGGATGGGGCGGCCAGAGCGGTCGTGGAACGTTGTGGCGGGATCAATCCCCATTTGGTGGTACAAGGTCACCAGTAGGTCGGGGGGAGTGATTGGGCAGTCCTTGGGGACTTCGCCTCGGGAGTTGCTCGTACCCACGACTCGGCCAGGAGTGAACCCGCCTCCCGCGACCAGCACGCTCATCAGGTCGCCCCAGTGGTCGCGACCTGGCACCGGATCGATTCCGGGGAGCCCTTGATTGATGCGCGGGGTTCGGCCGAATTCTCCCATGACCAGGACGATGGTGGTCTCGAGCAGCCCGCGCATGGCGAGGTCGTCGATCAGGGTTCCCACGGCCTGGTCGAGCTGCGGAAGGACTCGTTTCATGCCCACTTCCAGGCTCGAGTGATAGTCCCACCCGCCGTAAGTCAACGTGACGAACCGGACCCCCGCTTGAACCAGCCGGCGAGCGACCAGGGCGCTCTGGCCCCAGGTGTTCCGTCCATAGCGGTCGCGCAGGCGGGGGCTTTCCTTGCGGATATCAAACGCCGAGCGGGTGGCGGGGCTCGAGACCATCGCGTAGGCGTCCTGGCCGAATCGGTCGATTCCCTCCATCACGCCGGAGGCATCAACGTCGCGCCGAACCTGGTCAAACGCTTGCAGAAGCGACCGCCGCTCGGTTAAACGCGGGAGATCGACGCCGCTTGGGGGAGTCAGGTTCGGCACCTGATAATTGTCTGAGTTGGGGTCGCCGTCGGCGGAGAACGGGTTGTACGCGAGACCGAGGTAGGCTCCGCCGTGGTAGCCGGGGGCCAGCCCAACGGAGTGGGTGTTGGGCAAACCGACGTAGGCCGGCAACCCGGGCCGCTTCGCCCCTTTGAGCTTGGCGATGATGGCACCCGCCGAGGGGTTCTGAGGGGCCAGGTTCAGTGAGGTTGAACCGAGCACTCCGGTCAGCATCCAGTGGGCCGCCGCGAAGTGGTCTCCCGTATGGTGATGCATCGACCGGATGATCGCCATCTTATCCATGTGCCGGGCGTGCTCGGGGAGAAGCTCGGAAATCGCGACTCCCGGCACGGAGGTGCTAATCGGCTTGAGTGGTCCTCGGAACTCGATGGGGGCGTCGGGCTTCGGGTCGTAAGTCTCATGTTGAGGGGGGCCGCCATCCAGCCACACCAGGATGATCGAGAGCTCCTTGCCCTGAGCCGTGGAATTCTCCTTGGCCTTCGCCTCGATCCGCAGCAGGTCAGCCAGTGAGAGTCCCGCGAGTCCGAGGTACCCCGCCTTGAGCAGAGATCGGCGCGTCAGACCTTGAGCTTGCGTGGCACGGGATCTGGACGTTGTGAGCTCAATCATCGGCGCACTCTCCATCCGTTGTGCTCAGGTCATCTCGCGAAGAATGTCGATCAGTTCTTTCCACGTTCGGTCAAAATCCAACCCCTCAAGATGGCCAACCTTTTCGATTTCGAGAGGTGAAGAGACGATGATGGCGTAGGGCCGTCGTTCTCCTCTTGGCCCGCCTTAGTCGTTGAACTGGAACTCCTTGGCGTTGATGAGGGCCCAGACGATATCCTCCAGGGCGGCTTGCTTCTTATCAGGCTGGGCTTTGAGGTGCGCCAGGGCGCTGGCGAGCTCACCGCTTGAAGGACTTCGCGCGAAGGCGGTCCAGAACAGCTCTTCAATCTTGGCTTCGTCGGCTCTCGGGTCCTTGGCGAGTGCCGAGGCACGTCCCACGGGCGCGGCGAGCTTCCCTTGGATTTCGCCGGAATTCAGCAGCATCAAACTCTGGCCGAGGCTGGCGTCACCCACCCGCTCGCATTCACAAGGGGTATCACGTTTGGGCCGGCCAAATGTGTCGAGGAAGGCCGAGACGACCCCCTCGTCGGGCAGTTCGATGGCTCGAGTTCCCGCAGGCAGTCCCGCGAACGGCGTTGGAGCACCAGAGACCTGGGAGATGGCGTCGAGCATCACCTCCGCCCCCATCCGCTTGGGATAGTGACGGGCGAAGCTCTGTTTGTCCTTGCTATTGTATTCGTTGGGCACGCTCGAAAGCCCGTAAGTCCGACTCGTGCAAATGGTTCGCACGAGCCGCTTCAGGTCGAACCCGTTTTCCACGAAGTCCCTGGCCAGCGCGTCGATCAGTTCGGGGTTCGAGGGAGGATTCGTCAGCCGGAGGTCATCCATCGGCTCGACGATCCCTCGGCCGAAAAAGTGCGCCCAGTAGCGATTGACCAGTGCCGTGGCGAAGAATGGGTTTTTCACGTCCGCCATCCAGTCCACGAGCTTTTGTCGCGGGTCATCAGCGGGCGAGATGGGGGTGGCTGGTGAGCCCAGGCCCTTGGGGACCATCGTCTGGCGCGTTTTCGGTTGTACGACCGCGCCGGCTCTCGACGTGAAAATCACCTCGTCGTCTCGGCCCGTGCGCTGGGCGTAGGCAGACGGTTTTCGGCCAATCCGGGCGAAGAAGGCCGCGAAGCCGTAGTAGTCGTCCTCGCTCCACTTCTCGAAAGGATGGTGATGGCATTTCGCGCACTGGAGCCGCATACCCAGAAAGACCTGAGCCGAGTCATCGACGAACTCCTCGGTCTGCTTGATCTGCCGATACCACTGAACGGGGGGCGAGGTTTCGGGGGTGCCGCTCGCGGCGAGAATCTGGCGAACGAACTGGTCGTAGGGCGTGTTACGCGCGAGGTTCGCGCGGATCCAGTCGTAGAAGGCGAAGGTCCCGCGCTGGGCGGTCTTTTTCCCTTCGCGCTTGTTGCGCAGGATGTCGGCCCACTTCACCGCGAAGTAGGAGGCATACTCGGGGCGATCGAGCAGGCGGTCCACCAGGGTTTCACGCTTGTCGGCGGCCTGGTCCGCGACGAAGGCTTTGACCTCGTCGGCCTTGGGGAGCGTGCCGGTGATATCGAGCGAGGCGCGGCGAATGAATTCAGCGTCGGTACACGACTCCGAAGGGGTGATCCCGAGCGCATTCCACTGCTTCAATACCGCGTGGTCGATCAGGTTGATAGGTTGAAACGGAGTTTGGGTCTGGATCGGGATACCCAGTGGGACCGTGGCTCGAAAGACGGCGACCTGGGCCTGGTATCGGGCCATGATCCCCGCCTGGCCGGACAGGTCGCGCGTGGCGACCCGGCCTCCTTCCGCGACCTCCGCCACCTCGGGATCATTCGACTGGTACTGTGCCCAGCGCGTGACGTCTTCGGTCGAGCCATCGGTGTAGTGAGCCGTCACGATCACTTGCTGCCCCGCGCCCCGCTTCATCACGCGCGCATCGGGGTAAACCTCGATGCGGGCCACGGTGGGGTCGTTGGGCTGGCCCACCGGCATGCCGCCTGCGATCCAACGTGTGATCACTCGATATTCGTGAGAGTCTGGAATCAGGCGCTTGCCGCCCCCGTGCGGAACGGTCGCGGTGGCCTTGGTCAGCAGAAGACTCTGCTCGGGCTTCGCGGGAAAGAGCCGACGCCCTCGCCCTTCCTTGACCAGGGCTTCGTAGTCAAACGTCGGTTCGAAGCCGAATAAGCTGAGCCGAAATCCGTTCTGCCCGCTGGCCTTCCCGTGGCACCCACCCGCGTTACACCCAAGCTTGGTAAGGATGGGAACTACCTGGTTGGCGAAGTTGACGGGGCGAGGTACCGCGAATTCGCTGACCGTCACCGCGACTTCCGACGTAACCTCGCCCGTCCGGACCTGGATCATGGTTGAGCCGTCGCCTGCCGCGACGATCACCCCAGATGCGTCGACACTGGCGACTTTCGGGTCGGCCGACGTGAAGGCGGCCTGGGATGTCACGTCGACGGCGATCCCTTCGCCTTGAACAACCTCGATCGCGAGTTGCTGGACCGCTTCCGGCCCTTTCAGGGTGACCTTCGGCGGAATGGTCCTGATTGTGGCCCCTGCCCTGATCTCGACCGGCTCCGCCGGTTTTGGAGTGGGCTCCTCCGCGAGGCTTGGCGTGGGAGATGTTCCACCCAGAGTGAGGGCCGCCATGAGCACCCAGCGGAGAAACCTTACGTGCGCAACCGATCGTCGAGGCATGCCGGAACTCCCTGTGGACCATTCCCCGATCGAGCGGGGCAAAGTTTACTCTACCTGGGCCCTGGAGCTCCGACAACCCGCTTGTTAAATAATTCTTGGATGTTCAGGGTTAAGGAATTCCGCTTGTTAGTTGACCGATTGGCATTCTTCGGCTTCGACCTTGACGACGTGCGGTCTCGGCTTGATATGCCCTAGAACATCCTCGGCGGAGGCGCGATAAGCCTCTTTGTATCTTTCCCAGCTTGAGTCCAGGACCTCCTCGACCTCGGGCCGCGGTGGGAAGCCGAGAGTTCACTTGCCCGTCAAGCGATCCTGGTTGACAGGGGTTATCCGCCCGTTGTCGTTCGCGGATGGGGCGTGCTTTCTGAATTTTCTGACCGAATCCTCCGGCAGGGACTGGACGCGAGTGCCTTTGGCCGTTAAGCTACTTTCTACTATCTTTGACCGGGTAGCTCAGTTGGTAGAGCAACGGACTTCAACCAAGATCCAGTTTTGGATCCTGAATTAGGAGCCTCGCGCGGGAAGATTCCGAACCGCGATGAGTGCATGCCGCAGTATGCTGGAACGCCCTGATAGCTCTCATCACCACAACGTCGCTGGTAACAGCAAGCGTGAAGGTTTGAAAAGGTGAGAGATTGGGTAATCAGCAGGCAAGAGGCCGGCGGATCGCCGGTTTCAGCCTCAGAGACTAGACGCGGCACGCCTGAGACGGCGATGGTATAGTCCAGACTCTCAACAATCCGCTTCTTTTGATCTTTCGGACCTTGGTTCAGATCAAAAAAGCGAATTGGTCGGTGAAAGCCGATGGGGTACGTTAATCCGTTGGTCCTGGGTTCGAGTCCCAGCCCGGTCACTTCATTCAAATCGACCACCACTCGGTCCAGGTTCAAGAGCTTCGCTTACCTGGAATCGAGTCTGGTTTTATGGGGCACCCAATCTCATCGAGACGCGTCAACGACGGACCCCCTCTCGACCTGCCTTGCCCTGGAACATCTCGTATCCCGTGGAACCACACCCCTCTTTCCTGAGCCGTTGCGCTCTGGCCGGTTGTCTCCTCAACCCTTGAAGCGAATCCCCCACCAGGGCCAACCTCCAACTACTTCGGCTCGACACCGGTCCCATCCTCCTTGCTTGACTGGCGAGTCCGAACGTTCGTCCGTGAGGATCGCTTTTGAAGCGAGTACCGCGGAAGTTCCGGCATGGAATTTCAACCCAAAGGTGGCTGGGTTTGACCCGAGTGGCGTAAATCTAAATGTTGATTGTATATATTAACGTTTGTCAATTTAGTCGGCGCGGTTTCCGGCAATTGTCCTAACTTCTTAGTGGGTCAAGACATCAGAACCTCGATCGGAAGAACATCAAGATTTATCGACAAAAAAACACGAAGTTATGGATGTTTCGATTTTGCGGCTTCGCGCGTGGTTTCGCGGTTGCCTTGAGCAACTGGAAACTCTAGGGTGGATAAGACTTGAAATTGGGCTGAGAAAACGGGGAGGTGGGCCTTGAATGAGGTTCATGTAAGCAGATCATGGAGATTTGATTGTGCATGATGTTTCATTGATCTTGCTTGTCACCGTGGGGCTAGCCTTTGCCCTGCTTTTTGGTGCGATCACGAATCGAGTTGGGCTCTCCCCAATCGTCGGGTATTTATTAGCCGGCATCATGGTTGGTCCTTATACGCCAGGCTTCGTGGGGGATGCGAGCATTGCGTCGCAACTCGCGGAGATGGGCGTGATTCTGCTGATGTTTGGGGTCGGTCTGCACTTTCACGTGAGTGACCTGGTTCGCGTGCGAGGCGTTGCGCTTCCCGGGGCCGCGGTTCAGATCACGGCCGCGACTGGGCTCACGGCGGGCATCTGCTACCTCTTTTTTGGTACGCCTCTGATCACCGGAGTGCTCCTGGGAGTGGCCGTGTCCGTCGCCAGTACGGTGGTTTTGATCCGGGTCCTCATGGATAACGGCGTGTTGCACACGCAGTCAGGCCACGTCGCGGTGGGCTGGCTCGTTGTGGAAGACCTGTTCACCATTATCGTGCTCGTGGTCCTGCCCGTGCTGAAGGATGTGCTCAGCAGTGGCGACCTGTCCAGCCTGGGGTCGTCCTTGGGCTGGACTGGGGTCAAGATCGTGCTCCTGGTCGCCCTGGTCCTCGTGGGGGGCCGTCGGGTCGTGCCTTGGTTAATGAATTACATGGCCCGAACGCGGTCGCGTGAGTTGTTCACCCTCTCGGTCTTGGTTGTCGCGCTTGGCGTCGCGGCCTGTTCCGCCCAGATCTTCGGCGTGTCGATGGCCCTCGGCGCGTTTCTGGCGGGAATGGTCGTGGGGCAGTCGGACGTGAGTCATCAGGCGGCTTCGGATGCGCTGCCGATGCGAGACGCGTTCGCCGTGCTGTTTTTCGTCTCGGTGGGCATGTTGTTCGACCCCCGGGAAACCTTGGCGAACTGGGGATTGATGCTCAGCGTGCTCGGTGTTGTCCTCATCGGGAAGCCGCTGGCCGCCTATCTCATTGTGCATATCCTTGGATATTCTCAACTGACCGCGATGACGGCGGCAGTCGCCTTGTCTCAAATCGGCGAGTTCTCATTCATCCTGGGAGAAGAGGCTCGCGCGCTCGGCTTCATCACTCATGGCCAGACGAGTGTTCTGGTAAGCTGCGCGATTATTAGTATCACGTTGAATCCGATCCTGTTCCGGTTCGTGCCTCGAATGGCGCGCTGGTTGGAAAGCAAACCGGCGTTCAACCGTTGGAAGTTGACGAATGCCGAGGTGGATTCGCTCGCCAGTCTCGACGAGCCAACCAGAACAGCGGCTTCCGGCGTCAGCGCGGTGGTCGTGGGTTATGGACCGGTGGGGCAAACCCTCACGCGCATTCTCAGAGACTTTCAGATCGAGCCCACGATCGTTGACTTTAACGTCGATACGGTGAGAAAGTTGCGAGCCGAGGGGATGCGCGCGATTTACGGAGACGCGAGCCGAGAAGAGATTCTTAAGGCGGCCGGCGTGGATCGGGCGGAATACCTCATGGTGACGCTTCCTGATCGCGATGCGCGAGGGCCGATCATCACGGCCGCTCTGGCCATGCAGCCAAATCTCAAGATCCTGGTGCGAGGCCACTATCTGGCGGAGCGAAAGGCCCTGGAGAACTTGGGGGTTTCCGCGATCGCCTATGAAGAGGCCGAAGTCGCCGTGGCGCTGGCCGAGTTGTTGCTCGCACAAATTGGAGTGGGCCAAGATGAGCTTCAAACACGCGCATTGACACTGCGAGACGAGTTGAGCATCGTACGTCCCTCAATGCCCTTCCCCGCTCACTAGTTCCTACCCGTTGCGGTCTACCATCAATAAGCCAAGCATGGTGGGGAACGCGGGGTCGGGCCTTGAAAATCATTCGGGCGTCACTCGCCGTCCGCTTGTTCAAGTCCCAACAGCAGCCACTCGGCAGGAGCCTCGTACTCCCAGAAGAGCATGATGATCAGGTGGTTTTGGGAGTACGAGGCTCCTGTCGAGTGGGAAAGGCCGCCTTTCTCGCGGTCTTTGTCATCGCATCGCCGTGCGTTGGCTGGAAATGATCGAGGGCTGGCCCCAGGCCCCTCGGTGAAGAACCATCGAGGACGAACCAGGCTCGGTGGATCAGTTCGAGTTGTCCGATGCCTGGCCACGCGCTTCGAGTTCTAACGTGAGCCATGTTTTGGCTTCCGCTAGTTCATAGCGTGTATCGAGGGCCGATGCCTTTTCCGCGGGGTCAACCTGGCCGAGTACGGCCTCAAGGTGCTTCACGTAAGCTTGCAGGTCGGCAATGACCTCTTCGTCTTGCCCGCCGAGATCTCGGCGCGTTTCGGCGATACGACGATACCATCGTGTTTGGCTCCCGAGTTGGGTCGAAGGGTCCGCGGTTTCACTTTTGAGCTGCTCCAGAGCTTTCTTCGCCGTCTCGACCCGTTCCGTGATCAACTTGGTATGCGGGTGCGGCTTGGGATGGGTTTCGATCCAAGCGACTAGGGCTGCGGCCCCCACGATGACCATCACCCAGATGAATCGTCTTGCCGACATGTTGGGGCTCCTGCTTGGTCAAGGGTGAACCCTCTCGCCCCGTTGACGGAGGTAGATATAGCGAGTGAGATGCCCGGTCTTTTGGTTGTCTCGGTTTCAACGCAAAAGGGCTTAGCTAAGATCTTACCACAACGCCGGTTCTGCCCGACGTGCTCAGTTCGAGGCCTGGTCGCCGAAACTGGTCGACGCGAGGATTCGCCCCCCCTTTACGAAGGTGAGGACCAGGTTCCTTCGTTAGGATGCCGCGGCTGAGAGCCTAACGCGAAGGGATTTCCCGAACCCTTAACAGTCTTTCGAGTTCGGTGAAGCGAGGGCATTCCTACCTCGACGCGGGCCACGGAACGGTGTGGCCTCCAGTTCATCTCGTCCCAAGCGCGCAGTAGGTTCGGCAAGGATCAGGCCTCTCGGGGAAATCCACGGGGCTTCGTAAACCAAGATCACACCGCGCGAAGCGGTGCTAAGAGCCCGAGTGTGGACCACGCATAACGCTCGCGAGCAGCTCCGCCAGCCGCTGCGCGGCATCACCTGGGTGGCGCGCGAGTTCCGCCATCTCCGCGAATGAGAGTTGAGGATCGGGAAAGGGCAAGTTCCCTTCCGCTGCCTGGAAGGAGGTCGCGAGCCGGTACTTCTTGTCCTTGTAAGGAATCTTGATCCCACAGCGCCTCAGGAGCTCCAACTCGCGGTACAGCGTTCGAAGGGCGAGATTCATCTCCTCAAGGATGGATTCACGTGGTCGAGGCTCGGCCGCCAGGTAAACCAGCAATTGGTGGAGGCGGGCCGCTCGATTGAGAGTGATTCGTACCGAGGGTCGCCGTCGTTTTGCCGAGAAACGCTTGTTCATCGCGAAATCCTCGAACGCGTTGAATTTCGCTAATCTTTACTTAAGAAACAACTTAGGGAGACAAGGCACTCATTGGGGCTTCGGATTCTGCTTTGCGGGTCGGGAGTGCCGATTGTTCGGTTTGCAAGGAATTTGAGGAATTTCTCAAGACTGCCAGATGGAGGGCCGATTATCGAGAACGGACTGATGAAATACCAAGGCACGGGTGAGGGCACGTCTGGATCGTGTCTCTCCCTGCCGGTGACGCGAGCCGGTCTGCCTCTTGCGATTTGGGAGTCTGGTCCATGTCGATGCGGAAACCCATACAACGGAACCGAGCTCTGCGTCCCGGGGCGGAGAGCTTAGAGGGCCGGCAACTCCTTTCCGCCGTGGTTTCGGGAACTGATATCGATGGGGACCAGTGGGTACTCCAGGTGGTTGGTCCCGGATCAATCACGGTTGCGAAACAGAATGGGGCGGATGGAAATCCCGCTCCGTTAAATTCGCAGTCGCAGATCAAGTCGATCACGATCGGTGGTCTCGACCCTCAGAAGAGCCGAGTCGTCTCCGAAGTGACGAAGTCCGAAACGGGCGATGGCAAGGTCTTCTTTGAGTCGCTCGATGAACTGCCCAGCCGATCGCTGCGATCCAACAGTGGGAATGGGCCGCTCGCGGTCCTGATGCCAGACTTCTGGCTAGCAAAAACAACGCCACTTCCCGAGGACGGCAGCGCTCCCACGGGACCCGCGCCTTCGATCTCGATTCCCGACGGCGTGAGCACGCTCCAGTTCGGCGGTGTGGACATGACCGTGGGCCAACCCACGAACCCGACCGCCAATACTCAGAGCGATAACGCCACCATCACGCTCGGGTTGCCACAGTACGGCGGCACGCGCATCCTCATCGACAAATCCATAAGTAGTGTCCAGGTGGTTCCCCCCTCCGGCGAGGCCACTCAGCCCACCGTGATTCAGCACGGCGTGGTGTTTGGCGTGTCGGGTCGGCTCAACCTGTTCCAGGCCAACGAGATCGTTGGAGATACCACCACGCCTCCAGGACAGTTCAGTCACAACACCCCGGCGGCGCGTGGTTTCGGAGGGACCTGGGTGATCTCCGGTACCTCGGGCGTGGCCCCCTTCCTGAGTGACTCACGTCTTACAGGGGCGGTGACGGGGCAGATCGGTAACGTTCGGGTGGGTGGAGACGCAACGAACTTCTCTACTCTCGTGTACGACGCCACGGGCACGGGGCAGGCCAAGCTCTCCAACTTCTCGGTGGGGGGCGAAACGAATAATGTCCTGTTGGTCGCTCCCAACGGGGCCCGTAACGTGGTGTTCGGCCGTGGCATGGATACCGTTGATATCGCCACGCACGTCATCAACACGCTTTCCGCCAACCGAGGCGCGTTGAACTCCACGGTCTACGTTGACCGAACGATCAGCAAGGTGAGCTTCGGTGGCGACGTGGTTAACACGAACGTCCTGTCGGGTTACCAGCAGAACTTCTCCGACGTGATCAGCACGGTGGCCGGACAGGCCGCGGTGAATACCTTTAACCCGACGCCTCAGCCCGCCCCGTTGCCCATGCCGGCGAACGCCCAAATCGGTGGCGGAATGGGGGTCCTGGTAGCCGGAGACGTGGTCAACTCGATCTTCGCCGCCTCGGTTCACCCAGAAATCCGTACCGATTCCAACGGAAATCGGATCGTGGAGTTCGGCAACGATCAGAACCTTGTCCTGCCCACCGGCGAAATCGTTGGGAAGGTCGAGGGGACCATCAATAACTCCGGAGTGGCGCCGTCTAGCCCAATGACCGCGTTCTTCGCCAGCAAGGTTGATAATGACCGTGGTCCGGTCATCCCACCGAACGTTCCAGAGGCTCCTTACACCGGCAAGCAGCCCTACGCGTTCATCCCGGGGATGCAGAACCCAGCCAGAGGCGTGGAGGTCGCGGCGCGGGGCGGGACCTCGCGGATTCAGCCGCACCGAATCGGTTCGCGCGTCCCCCAAGGGCCCACCCGCCGCTGATTCGGGACGTCGATGAGACGTTCAAAGCCAACTTTAGAACAGCGAAAAGAACAGGTCTTGCCGACGCGACAGCGTCGGCAAGGCCTTTGTTCGTTGCTGGAAGTTGTTGGACGCGTACGGGAGAGGCGGGCCGGGACCTCTCCCTCCCGGCGTCGTGAGTTCGCGGCCAGCCCGAAAGGGGCCCCTTCCCGCGGATTCGTACAGGCATTACGATAGAGGCCATATTGTGATGGGAGACCGATGCTGGTCGCCGCTTCCGAGTTCAACGAAGAATTTTCTCACGCATCATCCGTTCTCTCGATGGCCAACAAGGTC
>Ga0182745_1001838_pt1 | contig 19736 bp, 13 predicted proteins | sample eDN3rd30CKraftBY_FD_128523 | JGI IMG/M metagenome (GOLD analysis project Ga0182745, IMG submission 128523) | Enriched backyard soil microbial communities from Emeryville, California, USA - eDNA 3rd pass 30_C Kraft BY (version 2) (version 2) | ecosystem: Environmental > Terrestrial > Soil >...
CTGGGGGGATGACGGCGGGCCGTGGGTGGTGGGTGAGCTGGCCCGCTGGCAGGGCTCGCGCGTGCCGGGGCGGCTGGTGGCCAGCGCCAAGAGCTGGCTGTGCCACCCGGGCGTGGACCGCTCCGCCCCCATCCTCCCGTGGGGCGCTCCCGCGGACGTGCAGAAGCTGTCCCCGGTGGACGCCAGCGCCCTGCTGCTGACGCACATGGCCCGCGCGTGGGACCACGCGCACCCGGATGCGCCCCTGGCGAAGCAGGAGGTGGTGATTACCGTCCCCGCCTCCTTCGACGAGGCCGCCCGGGCCCTCACGGTGAGCGCGGCGCGCAAGGCCGGGCTGGAGAAGTTCACCCTGCTGGAGGAGCCGCAGGCGGCCTTCTACGACTACACCGCCCGCCACCGCGCGGACCTGGAGCAGACGCTCGCGCACGTCCGGCTGGTGCTGGTGGTGGACGTGGGCGGCGGCACCACCGACTTCACGCTGGTGCACGCGGGCGTGTCGCCCGAAGGGCCCATGCTGCGCCGCCTGGCCGTGGGCGACCACCTCATGCTGGGCGGCGACAACATGGACGCCGCGCTGGCGCGCCGGATGGAGGAGAAGCTCTTCCCGGATGGCCGCCGCTTGTCCGCCACCCAGTGGACGCAGGCCATCCAGGCCGCGCGCACCGCGAAGGAGGCGCTGCTGGGCCTCGCGCCGCCGGAGAAGCACGGCGTCTCGCTGGTGGGCGGCGGCAGCCGGCTGCTGGGCGGCGGCACGCTGTCCACCGAGCTGACGCGCGACGAGGCCCAGGCGCTGGTGCTGGACGGCTTCTTCCCTCGCACCGCGCCCGCCGACCGGCCGCGCCGCGCCGCGCGCATGGCGCTCCAGGAACTGGGCCTGCCGTACGTGCAGGACGCGGCGGTGACGCGGCACCTGGCGGCCTTCCTCGCGCAGCACGCGGCGGCGGGCTTCTCCGCGCTCGGGGAGACGTCCCCGGCGGAGGGCGCCCTGCCCCGCCCCGACGCCATCCTGCTCAACGGCGGCGTGTTCAACTCGCCCCAGGTTTCCGAGCGCCTGGTGGAGGCCCTGTCCGCGTGGTGGCCGGGCGCGCCGCGAATCATGCTGCTGCGGCACGAGTCGCTCGAGCTCGCGGTGGCCCGCGGCGCCGCGTACTACGGGCTGGTGCGGCGCGGCCATGGCCTGCGCATCGGCGGCGGCGCGGCGCGCGCGTATTACGTGGGACTCCAGCGCGCGGCGGACAGCGCCGAGCAGCCCGCGCTGTGCCTCATCCCCCGCGGCTTCGAGGAAGGCCAGAAGGTGGACCTGGGCGAGCGGCCCTTCTCGCTCACCCTGGGGCGCCCGGTGCAGTTCCAGCTCTACTCCACCACCAGCGACCGCATCGACAAGCCGGGCGAGCTGGTGCCGCTGGCGGAGGACCTCAAGCCCCTGCCGCCCATCCACACCCTGCTGAAGGGGGCCTCGGGCAAGGTGGCCGAGGTGCCCGTCCACCTCCAGGCGGCGCTGACGGAGATTGGCACGCTGGAGCTGTACTGCGTCTCCAACGCCGCGGACGAGCGGTGGCGCCTGGAGTTCGAGCTGCGCGGCACGGGCGGCTCCCACGAGCTGACCGTCACCGAGTCCATGCCCGCGCGCTTCGTGGAGGCGAAGGACAACATCGAGCGCGTCTACGGCAACAAGCCGCTGCCGATTGGCCCCAAGGACGTGAAGCAGCTGGGGCGCACGCTGGAGAAGGCCCTGGGCCCGCGCGAGTCGTGGCGCGTGCCGGTGCTGCGCGAGATGTGGAGCACCCTCTTCGCGGGCGCGAGCAAGCGCCGGCGCACCGAGGACCACGAGCGCGTCTTCTACAGCCTCACCGGCTTCAGCCTCCGGCCCGGCTTCGGCTACCCGCTGGACGGCTGGCGCGCGGAGCAGACGTTCAGCCTCTTCGACGCGCTCGTGCAGCACCACACCGACAAGGCGGTGTGGACGGAGTTCTGGGTGATGTGGCGCCGCATCGCCGGCGGGCTCGACGAGGCGCGGCAGCAGAAGCTGTACGCGTACCTCCAGCCCCACCTCGCCCGGAAGGTGCCGCCCGACGCGCCGCCGCCCGGAAAGCTCAAGGGCATCCAGCCAGAGGGCCTGGAGGAGATGGTCCGCACCGCCGCCTCCCTGGAGCACCTGCCGCCGGGAGACAAGGCGGAGCTGGGCCGGTGGATTGCCGCGCGCCTGAAGGCCGAGGCGAAGTCCGGTGGCCCCTGGGCCTGGTCCCTGGGCCGGCTGGGCGCCCGCGTGCCGCTGTACGGCAGCAGCCACAAGGTGGTGGACGTGGAGACGGCCGAGGCGTGGCTCTCGCTGCTCCTGGAGCTGGACCTGCGGAAGATTGACGGCGCGTCCTTCGCGGCGGCCCAGCTCGCGCGGCTCACCGGCGACCGCACGCGGGACCTGGACCCGGCCCTGCGTGAGCGCGCGGCCCAGGCCCTGCTCGCGGCGAAGGCCTCCGAGACATGGGTGCGCATGGTGCGCGAGGTCGTCGCCCTGGAGGCCGCCGACGAGGCGCGCGCCCTGGGGGACACGCTGCCGGCGGGCCTGCGCCTGTCCTGACGCGCATCTCCAGGAGGGCGCCCGGCGCCCTCGCAGCGTCGGCTCGGGTTCGCTCGAACGCCCTCGCGCCCACGCCGGGCGCTCCGTGGAATTGCTCCCGCCGTGCCGACCCCGAAGAGGTCCGGCGCGAGGGGAACGGGCACCTCGTGGTGGATCAGCCCTGCACGGCGGCGACGGGCGCGGCGGGCGCTTCGGCCGGCTCGGCTTGCGCGGCGGCGTCCGTCACCACCTGGAGCACGGGGGCCACCTCCTCGACGGGCGCGGCGGCGGCCTCCTTCGCCGCCTTGGGCTTCTTGCTGCCCGCCCCCGAGCGGCACGTGCGGCACCAGGGCTGGTTCCGGATGGCCCCATCCGCCATCTTCCGCAGACCGAACTGCGCCAGCGGCTTCAGCGTCTTGCACTTGATGCACATCAGCGAGATGAGCACCTCGTGACCATCCGCGTCGTAGACGGCGGACTTGCGGCGCTTGCGCGGCTGACCCTGCCCCGACTCGCGCTGCTTCGCCTTCTCCGGCGCAGGCGGCGTCATCATCGGGGTCACTTTGTAGAGCATGTCGGTTCCTCCAGCTCACGAAAGTCCGCACGCGCAGGCCCCGGGCCCCCTCGGAGCAGACACTCGCAGGGACTAGAGTAGGACCTCCTCTCTCCGTTGGAAACTGATCCCAGGCCGAAAAATCGGCCCCGGGCGCGAATTCACCGTCCTTCCGGCGGGTTGAGCCATTCCGTTCAACCCCAGCGGATCAGCCCCCGGCCGAATTTTCAGCCGGAGCGCGCTCAACGCGCTTTCTGTGGGCACGTTGCTACACCCGTGTAGCGCACGCGCCCCACCGCGGGCGCGGCGAGCGTGCCTCCCCGGGCCTTCCCGTAGGCGATGAGCGCCTCGCGCAAGTCCAGCCCATTCACAGGGGCCAGCTCCGCGCGCTCCGGGGGCAGGGCCAGGGTGACGGGGCCCAGGCCATCACCGCCCCGCGCCAGGAAGTCCGGCAGGGCCACGCGATACAGACGCTCGGGCTGGAGCGGCTTGCCTCCCGTCAGCGTCACCCCCTGGAGCCGCTGCGGCCCCGGACAAGGGGCCAGCGTCACCTCCAGGCCGGAGATGGCGAAGACGGCGCCCATGTCGTTGGCGTGCGCCAGCGCCATCAGCCGCGCCAGCTCGGCCCCCGTCAGAGAGATGACGGCCACGTTGTTGTCGAAGGGCAGCGCCTCGAACACGTGGCCGAACGTCACCGGCCCGGCGGGGAGGTCCGCGCGGATGCCGCCCGGGTTCATCACGCCCACGTCGGCCCTGGCGGACGCGCGCAGCACGTCCGCCACGAGGTTGCCCAGCACGCCCTCATCCGTGTAGCCGCGAACCAGCGGCGTGGTCGCCACCAGGCCCACCTGACGGTGCTGCGCCTCGCGCGCCAGCGCCAGCGCCGGAGCCAGCAGCGGCGCGACCTGTGCGTCGGGCACCACCTGCGCGCCCAGGAACGAGGCCGGCTCGAGGCGCACCTCGGGCTGCTCCCGCAGGCGGCGGCTGTCGCAGGTGCCGGAGCCCACCTCCACCCGCTCACAGAGGGGAATGGCGGCCTGGATGCGGGTGCGCTCGGGCAGCACGCGGCGTCGCACCGGGTCGACGTACAGCTCCACCACGCCGAGCGAGCGCGCCAGCCCCGTCGTCTCGATGATGGGCACGTCGCCAAAGAAGTGGCCCATCGTCTGGTGCGTGTGCCCCGCGACCACCGCGTCCACCGTTCCGGGCGGCAGCGCGTCCAGCATCGACAGGATCTCCGCGTCGCCCCGGTCGCAGCTCGACGTGTCGCGGGGGTTCGTCAGGTCCGCGCACTTGCCTCCCGCGTGCGCCACCGCTACCACCACCTCCGCGCCCCGCGCGCGCAGGGAGCGCGAGGCCTCCAGGGCCGCGGGCGCCAGGGGCAGGAAGCGCAGCGAGGTCACGTTGGCGGGGTTGGTGACGTTGGGGGTGGACTCCGTGGTCAGCCCGAGCACGCCCACCTTCACGCCCTTCACCGTCATCAGGAGGGTGCCGTCGTTGCCCGTCCAGGTGGGGACCTCACCGGTGGCGGCGTCGCGAAGGTTGGCGGACAGCAGCGGGAAGCGGGCCTGGCGGATGCGGGCCTTGAGCGCACCGAGCGGATCCTCCCCGGCCTGGAGCGCCATGGAGCCCGGGCCCTCGGGGCCGTAGTCGAACTCGTGATTGCCGATGGCGGCCGCGGCCACGCCCAGGTGGTTGTACACGTCGATGACGACGGCGCCCTCCGTGAGGTTGGAGGGCAACGTGCCCTGGAAGAGGTCGCCCGCGTCCACCAGCAACACGCCGTCCGGGTTGTCCGCGCGCAGCCGCGCAACATAGGCCGACAGCGTGGCGGCGCCGCCCTCCTCCAGCACCTGCCCGTCCTTCAACGGCGTGCGGTGTGGCTCCACCTGCCCGTGGAAGTCGTTGATGCCCACCAGGGTGATGCGGACAGGCTCCGCGGACGCGGCGGACGTGGGCGCCGGGCGTGTCGTGGGACCGGCGCAGGCGGCGGCCCCGCACGCCAGCGCGAGGACGAGGATTCGGAAGGAATGCATGCGGGCGCGCACTTCAGCGCGGCACGCGCCCGCTGGCAACGCGCTTCAGCCGCGCCGGCGGCGAACCACCCGCACCAGGGCGAGCAGGGCCATCAACGCCGTGGAGGGAACGGAGGCCGAGGCACACGAGCAGGCGCCGCCGTCAGGCGGTAGCTCGCCCCCCGGCGGAGGTTGCGGGCCTGGGCCTCCGATGATGCCGCCCCCATCGTTCGCGCCGCCGTCCGCGCCCCCCCCTGTTCCTCCATCCATGCCGGCCCGCGTGTCGACTCGCAGCGCGGGGTCGAACGCGTCCGCCACCGACGCCCAGGAGGCCAGCTTGAGGTTCTGCGGATTGCTGAACGCGTCGCTCCCCGCGAAGAGCCCGTCCGGATAGAGGTTCCCCACCGGCTGCGCGGCCACGGCGAGGGCCAGCGGCGCGTTCGCGCTGATGACGCCCGCGTCGGTGGCCATCTGGAACGTACCCACGAAGGTCCGCGCGCGGCGCTCGAAGACAGCGAACGCGTTCGCGCCCGGGTCCGCGACCAGGATGTACCCTTCGCCATTGCGGGCGCGGTACAGGCCCACGCGGCCCACGTTGCTGGACAGCTGCGTGCTCCCCTGGACCGCCAGCTGCTGCCCGTTGCCGTCGTCCTCGACCTCGGTGCCATACCGCCAGAGGCCCTGCCCCTGCTGCGTGACGAACAAGGACCTCGACTCCGCGTCCACCACCAGCCCGACGACCGGCCCCGACGTGCGGAGCGTCCGCACCGGCGTGGCCGTCACCGCGCCCGTGTCTCCCGACAGCTCGTACTGCTGAAGAAAGCCGTCCGGGGAGCCCGCGAAGAGGAAGAAGCGGCCCGAGTCCTGGCTCTGATAGAGCGCCACGGCGGAGAACTGCCGTCCCACCAGGAACCCAGCGGGTCCGACGCGCACCACCCGGTCCGCGCGGCCAGGGTCCACCGTGTAGGCCGCCAGCCCGTTGAAGTTCACGCTGGCCGCCACCGCCAACGTGGCCTGCACACCCGACAGCAGGAAGTCGTCGTGCACCGCCACCGCCGCCATGGGCCCGTCCGACAGCTCCGCCTCCAGTTGCCGGCCGTCGGCCCCGAAGGTGATGAGGCCCGAGTTGGCGTTGTCATAGGCGGTGAGGAGCAGGCTGCTGGCGCTGCCTCCCGGGTTCACCCAGAGCACCGCGTCCTGGAGCGTGCCGCCGGTAATCGCCGGATCCGGAAGGGTCTGGGACGAAGGGGCCACGGCGACCTGCGCGGACACCGGAGTGCCCAGCAGCAGTGCCGCCAGGGCCAGGGGGGTAGGGTTGCGCATGACCGCCTCCAGGTTGAGCGCTCGGGACGCCCTAACTTGGCACGGCACCAATGGCTTTCAAGTGGGAATGCCCTGGGAACGGTTGGCGGTAGGTTGATGCCTCGGCTAGAACGGGCGTCTTCCAGCCAACACAGAAAACGACCATGGCGACCAAGCGCGCACTCATCACAGGTATTACCGGGCAGGACGGCAGCTACCTTGCGGAGCTGCTCCTTTCGAAGGGCTATGAAGTGCACGGCATGGTGCGCCGCTCATCCGAAGAGAAGTTCGAGCGCATCCAGCACCTGCACGGGAAGATTCAGCTGCACCAGGGCGACCTGCTGGACCAGTTCTCGCTCGCGGCGCTGCTGAACCTGACGAAGCCGGACGAGGTGTACAACCTGGCGGCGCAGTCGTTCGTCCCCACCAGCTGGAACCAGCCGGTGCTCACCGGCGAGTTCACCGCCCTGGGCGTGACGAAGATGCTGGAGGCCATCCGCCACACCCGCCCGGAGGCGCGCTTCTATCAGGCGTCGTCCAGCGAGATGTTCGGCAAGGTGCTGGAGGTCCCCCAGACGGAGGACACGCCCTTCTACCCGCGCAGCCCGTACGGCGTGGCCAAGGCCTACGGCCACCACATCACCGTGAACTACCGCGAGTCCTTCAACCTCTTCGCGGTGAGCGGCATCCTCTTCAACCATGAGTCGCCGCGCCGGGGCCTGGAGTTCGTCACCCGGAAGGTCACCTACAACGTGGCGCGCATCAAACTGGGCCTCCAGGAGAAGCTGCCCATGGGCAACCTGGACGCCAAGCGCGACTGGGGCTTCGCCGGTGACTACGTGGATGCCATGTGGCGGATGCTCCAACAGCCGCAGGCCGAGGACTACGTGGTGGCCACCAACGAGACGCACACGGTGCGCGAGCTGGTGGAGATTGCCTTCGCCCGCGTGGGCCTGGACTGGGAGAAGCACGTCTACATCGACCCGGCCTTCGTGCGGCCCGCCGAGGTGGACCTGCTCATCGGCGACCCGACGAAGGCGAAGACGAAGCTCGACTGGGAGCCGAAGGTCCGCTTCAAGGAGCTGGTGGAGATGATGGTGGACGCCGACCTGGAGCGCGTGAAGGCGGGGCAGCGGTAGATGCGCGTCCTCGTCACGGGAGCGGATGGCTTCGTTGGCCGGCACCTGTGCGCGCTGCTTCGCGCCGCCGGAGACGAGGTGGTGGAGGCCCACGGGCCGCGCGGAGAGGGCGTCAATAGCAGCGCCCTGCACTTCGACGTGGCCAACGAGGCCGCGGTGAAGGCGGCGGTGGCCGATGCGAAGCCCGAGGGCATCATCCACCTCGCGGGCTTCAGCTCGGTCGCGAAGAGCCACCACAACCCGTCCCGCGTGTTCTCGGTGAACACCATGGGCGTGGTGCACCTGCTCACCGCGGTGCGCGAGAGCGCGCCGAAGACGCGCGTGGTGCTGGTGGGCTCCGGCGAGGTGTACGGCCCGGTGCCCGAGGGCACGCGCGCCACCGAAGACACCCCGGTGGTGCCCCTGAGCCCCTACGCGGCCTCGAAGTCCGCCGCCGAGCTGGCCGCGGTGCAGTTCCACCGCAGCTACGGGCTGGAGGTCGTCATGGCGCGGCCCTTCAACCACCTCGGCGCGGGCCAGGACCCCACCTTCGTGGTGCCCTCCTTCGCGGCGCAGATTCGCGCCATCGGCCTGGGCACGGTGGACCCGGTTCTCCGCACGGGCAACCTGGAGGCGGTGCGCGACTTCTCCCACGTCCGCGACGTGGTGGAGGCGTACCGGCTGCTGCTGGAGAAGGGCGAGCCAGGACAGTCGTACAACATCGCCAGCGGCGAAGGGCGCACCATCCGCAGCCTGTTGGAGGAGATGCTCTCGCTGGCGGGCGTCAACGCGCGCATCGAGCTGGACCCCGCCCGGCTGCGGCCCTCCGACATCCCCAGCCTCGTCGGCGTCCCCGACAAGCTGAAGGCGCTGGGCTGGGCCCCGAAGCTGACGGTGACGGACGCGCTGCGGGACGTGCTCGGCCCCCGCGTGCCCGGCGCGGCCTGAGCGGCGGCAGGGCCACACGGGCGCCCTCGCTCACGGGAGGGCTGCCCAGGCCTGAAGCCGCCGGTCCAGCCCCGTGAGGGTCCACAGGTCCGCCGGATTGTCCGCCCCCACCAGGGCCAGGTCCCGCTGGAGCGCCTCGCGCGCCTCGACGACGCCCCACTCCGACAACACCCGCAGCGCCATCAGCGATGGCCTGCGCGCCACCAGCGCGAGCAGCGCTGCCACGACGCGCGGGCTTCGCTCGCCGGCGAGGCGCTGCACCGCTTCGTGACGCGCCTCGGGCGTGGAGTCCGGCGCCTCCAGCACCGCGGCGAGCGAGGTGAAGCGCGCATCGTCCAGCAGCGGGCGCGGACCGGGCACGGGCTCCCAGTGCTCCACGGTGACGCTCGTCCGGCCAAAGGACACGCAGTCCCGGCGGACACCGTCGTCACCGAAGAGGTCCAGGATGCGCTCCCTCGACGGCGTGCCCCCGTCGAGCAGGTGCCGCGCACATCCGGAGAGCACGGGTGACTCGCCGAGCAGATGGACACGCAGGACGGTGACCTCGGCCGTGGCGCTCTGCTGGATGGGGACGCGGTTCCACTTGAGGAAGACCTCCGCCATGCCACGCGCCTGGACGTACCAGCGGTACTCCAGCCACACGGCGCTCGGGCGAAGCGCGAAGCGCGCGTCCTCCTGCTCGCGGAGCCGGGGAGCCCCCTCCCCCATCCCGAGGAAGGCGCGTTCCAGAAGGACCTGTGCGTCGGAGAGCGTCATGGTGGCAGGCGCCGCGAAACTCGGCGTCCCGCCATTGTACGGCGCTTGTCAGGCTCGTGAGGCGCCATCGTTAGTGTATAATCGACACCATCACCGAGGACACACGATGAACGGAGCTCGGAAGCCCCGATTCACCTTCTTCTGGCAGGAGCAATCTCCCTTCTCCCAGTGGCATCGCTCCGCCTTCGAGGTGGACGGCGTGCGCTACGCCTGCGCGGAGCAGTACATGATGGCGGGCAAGGCGCGGCTCTTCGGTGACGCCGAGGTCCTGGCGCGCATCCTGGAGTCGAACTCACCCCGGGCGCACAAGGCGCTGGGCCGCAAGGTCCGCCACTTCGACGCCGCGCGGTGGGAGCAGGCGCGGGAGCAGATTGTCTACGAAGGTAACCGCGCGAAGTTCACCCAGAACCCCACACTGCTGAAGGCGCTGCTGGCCACGGCGGGAACGGAGCTGGTGGAAGCCAGCCCCCTGGACCGCATCTGGGGCGTGGGCCTGAGCGAGGATGACCCACGCATCCGGAACCCCGCGCGGTGGCGGGGGCTGAACCTGCTGGGCAAGGTCCTCACGAGGCTGCGTGAGGACCTGCTGGCGGGGGGGGCCGCTCAGAAGTCGTAGCGCACGGGGGTCTGGTCCGGCAGGGCCAGGTCCACCGCACCCGACGCCTTGCCGAACTGCGCGCCGAAGCGCTGCGCAATCGGGGACAGGTCGAAGCGGGGCCGCGCCCGCAGGAACGCCTTGCACCGGTCGTTGTGCCCGTCATGCACCAGCACCAGGTTCGCCACCGGCGCTCCGTCCGCGCCCTGCTGGAACGTCCCGTCCCAGGCCAGCGTGTACGTGTGCTCGGCGCAGCCTCCGCCGTGCGACACATGCAGCGCCAGGACGTCGCCCTCCACGCGGGCACTCTCGATGTTGATGAGGTCCTTGGGCTCGGGGTTCGCCGTCATCTCCAGCGGCAGGACCGGGGCCTTCGGCGTGGGGGCCGCGCCTTCCTCCTCGGGCGGAGTCTCCACCGGCGGTGCCTCACCGGACACCTGCGCTGCGCCAGCGCTGGCGAGCGGTGCCTCCGCGGGCGCGGACGCTACCTCCTGCCGGCTCGCGCAGCCCGCGAGCAAACCGCACAACACCACCGCACTCCAGATGCGCTTTCGCATACGCCTCCTTATCGCCGCAGCGCGGCCTCGTACGCCGCCAGAGTGGCCTCGGCGGTCTGCTTCCAGGTGAACTTCGCGGCCTGCGCTTCCCCACGCGCCCCCAGCGCCCGGCGCTCCTCCGGCGAGTGCAGCAGCCGATCCAGGGCCCGCGCGAGCCCGTTCGCGTCGTCCGGCTCCACCGCGAGCGCGGCGTCGCCGCAGACCTCCGGCAGCGAGCCCGCCGTGGAGACGATGGTGGGCGTCCCCAGCCGCATCGCCTCCAGCGGAGGCAGCCCGAACCCCTCGTAGCGCGAGGGGAACACGAACACCGCCGCGCGGCGCATCAGCTCGTAGAACACGGCGTCGGACTGGTAGCCGAGCACGCGCACGTCGTGCCCTTCGGACCGCAGCCGCGAGATGCGCGCCTCCACCCGCCCGGCGCCGAACCAGCGCTGCCCCGCGAGCACGAGCGACGCGGGACGCCCTCTCATCCGGAGCCGCTCCAGGGCATCCAGCACCAGGTCCACGTTCTTCCGCACGTCGAGCGAGCCCGCGTAGAGCACGTAGTCCCTGGGCAGCGCGAGCGCCCGCAGGAAGTCCTTGCTGGTGTCGTCCAGCGCGGGCGCATGGACGTGGTCCACGCCGTTGGGCACCACCACCGTGCGCGGCGCCACCTCTGGGTAGCGGGCCAGCAGGTCCTGCCGCGTGCGCTCGCTCACGCAGACCACCTGGTGCGCCACCATCAAGCTGCGGGTCAGCCACAGGCGGAACTGCCAACGGAACGCGGAGGACACCGTCTCCGGCATCAGCAGCGGGATGAGGTCGTGCACCGTCAGCACGTACTTCATCCCAGGCGCGCGGATGAGCGGCAGGTTGAAGTTGCCATGCGCGTGGTACAGCGGCACGCCCGCGTCCTGGAGCACGCGCGGCAAGCCGCCCAGCGTCCAGGCGGTGCGCCCGGCCTTCGCGCGAGGCGCCTCACAGGAGGACTGCGCGCCCACCCTGAGCAGGCGGACACCCAGCGACTCCAGGGCAGAGGCGAGGCAACGGGTGTACAGGCCGATGCCGGTGGTCGGCTCGTCCCAGAGTGTCGCGTCGAAGGCGATGGGTCCCATGGACACGGTGCGCCTCATAGCACGGGCCTGTGATAGGCAGGACCCACATGGCGATCCACCAGTTGATACCGAGCTTTGTCCCCGGCGACGCCACCGGACAGGCCGCGCTGCACCTGCAGCTCCTGCTGCGGCGGCTGGGGCACGCGGGCGCGCTGTACGCGGACGAGGTAGGCCCGGGGCTCGAGGGACTGGCCCAGCCCGCCGACAAGCTGCGGCCCGAGCCCGGTGACCTGGTCCTCTATCATCACGGCATCGCCTCCCCGCTCAGCAGCCGGCTGATGCACCTGCCCTGCCGGCGCGGCATCGTCTTCCACAACATCAGCCCCGCGCGCTTCTACGAAGGGCTGCCGCTGGCGGACGCCCTGGTGGCGGGCCGGGCCCAGCTCGCCGCGATGGCGCCCTTCGCGGATGTGGCCATCGGCGTGTCGGACTTCAACGCCGCCGAGCTGCGCGCCGCGGGCTACGAGAACGTCCACACGGTGCCACTCTTCATCGAGCCGGAGCGCTTCTCCCGCGCCAGCGCGGACGCGAAGATGCTCCAGCGGCTCTCCGGCCCGGGCCCCGTGCTGCTCGGCGTGAGCCGGGTGATGCCGCACAAGCGCTTCGAGGACCTGCTGACCCTCCACCGGGAGGTGCTGCGGCTGCGGCCCCAGGCCCGCCTGCTGATGGTGGGCGGCTACGAGCCCGGCAGCCGCTACTTCCGCATGCTCTCGCGCGAGGCCCGGCGCCTGCGCGGCGTGAGCTTCCTGGGACGCCTGAGCCACGCACAGCTCGTCGCCGCGTACCGCTCCGCCTCCCTCTTCGTCTCCATGAGCGAGCACGAGGGCTTCGGCGTGCCGCTCATCGAGGCCATGGCCGCCGAGGTGCCCGTGCTGGCATACGCCGCCGCCGCCGTCCCCGAGACGCTGGGCGGCGCGGGCGTGGCGTTCGACCAGAAGCGCTTCGCGTTCCTCGCCGAACTGGCGGTGGACCTGAGCGAGGACCTGTCCCTGCGCGAGCCCCTCATCGCCGGGCAGACGCGGCGGCTGGCGCGCTTCTCCGCGGACTCGGCGCAGGCCGCCTTCTCGAAGGCGCTGGAGACTGTGCTCCCGCGCCCCGCTCCCCGGAGGACTCCGAAAGCCCCCAAGCGCCCGCGCGTAGCGCTGGTGGTGCAGCGCTACGGCGAGGTGACGGGCGGCGCGGAGAAGCTCGCCGCGCAGATGGCCGAGCACCTGTCCCCGCACTGGGACCTCACCGTGCTGACCACCTGCGCGAAGAACCACCTGGTCTGGGACAACGCCTTTCCGTCCGGCCCGGACGAGGTGAACGGCATCAAGGTGCTGCGCTTCCCCTCCACGCGCGTGCGCAACATCCGTGGCTTCAACGGCCTGTCGCGGCAGGTGTTCGACCGGAGTATCGAGCGCCTGCGCGAGGAGCAGTGGGTGGCCGAGCAGGGCCCCATGTGCCCCGGCCTGCTGAACCACCTGGCCACGGAGCGTGGCGCCTACGACGGCTACCTCTTCTTCACGTACCTCTACGCGCCCACGGTGTGGGGCATGCCCCTGGTGGCGAACCGGGCCCTGGTGGTGCCCACCACGCACGACGAAGCCCCGGTCCGCTTCGGCGTCTACCGGGACGTCTTCGAGCGCCCGCGCGCCCTGCTCTGCCTCACCCCGGAAGAGCACACCCTCATCGAGAAGTACTTCCCGAACCACGCGCGCACGCGGGTGGTGGGCGTGGGCGTGGACCGGCCCCGGGCCGACAGCATGCGCTTCCGGGAGAAGCACGGTGTGCACCGCCACTACCTGCTCTACATCGGCCGGCAGGAGCCGGGCAAAGGCGTGCCCGAGCTGCTCGACTACCACCGCGCGCTGAAGGAGCGCTTCGCCGACGCACCGGACCTGGTGCTCGCCGGCGACACCAACATGGAGCTGTCCGGCGAGGGCGTGCGCTACCTGGGCCGCATCGACGAGCAGGACAAGCACGACGCGCTGGCGGGAGCACTGGCGGTGGTGGTGCCCTCCCGCTACGAGAGCCTGTCGCTGCTGACGCTGGAGTCCTTCGCCCAGTCGACGCCGGTGCTCGTCAACGGGCGCTCGGACGTGCTGCTCGGGCAGGTGGAGCGCAGCGGCGCGGGCCGCGCGTACACGGACCTGGAGTCATTCATCCAGGGGCTGCGCGAGGTGGGCGCGGAGCGAGGCCCCATGGGCAAGCGCGGCCTCGCCTACGTGAAGAAGCAGGGATGGCCCCAGGTGGTGGCCGCCTACCGGGAAGAAATGCAACGCATCCTCGAGGAGAATCGCCAATGAAGCTGCTGGGACGGGACATTCCCGCGCGGGAGTTGATTGCCCGCATCGAGGAGCGGCTGCGCACCCGCGGCCTCCCTTCCTCCGAGGAGGTGGAGCTTCCTCCCGAGGGCGTCGAGCCCCGGGTGGAGCCCCTGACCTTCAACCTGCACGCGCTGGAAGAATATGCCGACGCCACGCGCGCGCTCCCGCTGCACACGCACCGGGGCGGTGTGGGGCAGGTCGTGCTGCTGGCCAAGTGGGCCTTCCGCAAGTCGTGCCAGGTGTTCATCAACGAGACACTCGGCAGGCAGCGCGTGTTCAACGGGCACGTGCGCGACGCTTATGCGCAGCTCTCCGCCGAGGTCCTGCGTCTGCGACGCGAGGTGGAGACACTGAGAGCCCACGGCGGCGCGGCGGCTGGCGAGACCTCCCTCCCGGCCGAGCCCCCATCACCGCGCGAGGCCGGCGAGGAGGTCGCGGTACAGCCGGCGGCGCCCGCCTCCACGCGCGAGGAGGACACCGTGCTGCCCAAGCCACGAGGCAGCCGCAGCCCACCGGGCAACGCTCCGCGCATGAGGAAGTCCTCGGCCCCGACGTCCACGCGGACGAGCGGAGCGGAGAAGCCACAGCGAGGCTCCAGCAAGCCGAAGAAGCGCCGCTGACCGCTCGCGGGGCGCCGCTCCGCGCCCCCGGGTTCCTCGACCGATGCGCGGCACCGACACCTCACATTGACGGCCCGTCCGCACCTGTGCTCAATCGCGCCCGTGCATGCGCCCTCCGTCAGCGTCGTCATCCCCGCCTACAACGAGGGCCAGCGGCTCCCCCGGTTCGTCGAGTCGCTTACCCGCGTGTTCCTGGAGCGGAAAGCCCCTCCGGTAGAGTTCATCGTCGTGGACGACGGCAGCACCGCCGAGCACGCCGAGCAGCAACGCGCGAGCGTGGAGGCGGCACAGGCCCGGTTCGTCAGCGCGGGTGCACCGCACCAGTTCACCTACGTGTCCGCGCCGCGCAACCAGGGCAAGGGCTCCGCCATCCGCCTGGGCTGGCGGCATGCGTCAGCGGGCGTCACCTGGATGGCGTTCGTGGACGCGGACGGCGCCATCAGCGCGGAGGAGCTCCACCGGCTGGTCGAGATGACCACCACCACCTCCGGGATGAACGTGGACGTGCTCGCCGGCTCCCGCATCCTCATGGCCGGCCGCCGCGTGGTGCGCAACCTCCACCGTCACCTGCAAGGCCGCATCTTCGCCACGCTGACGGACGCGAACTTCAAGCTGCACTTCTATGACACGCAGTGCGGCGTGAAGCTCATCCGAGCCGACCTGCTGCGTCCCCTGCTGGACGTGCTCCAGGAGGAGCGCTGGCTGTTGGACGTGGAGCTGCTGGTGCTGCTGAAGCGCCAGGGCGCGCGCTTCCTGGAGGTTCCCATCGACTGGGAGGACTTCGGCGGCTCGAAGGTCGTCCCGGGCCTCGACGCGGCGCGTATGTTCTGGGGCCTCCTGCAGCTCCGTCGGCGCCTGGAACGACTCTCACTGCCCAGGCCCCGCGAGGCGCTCCCCAGCGGCAGCCCGCCGTCACAGCCGTAGCCAGACGCGGCGCCGTGTAGGCGCGCCGCCCCTGCGCCCCTCGCCTGCGCGGTGCGCTCTCACCTCCAGTGACAAGCCCGCTTGATTTCCGGGCGGCACCCCGCGAAATAGGTGCCGCTTGGAAGCCGTTCCTCCAGGTTCCTCCCACACTGTTCGTGACATGCGCGCCTTGACCGACCTGCCCTCCGACCCCACTCCTCCTCTGACCCTGGGCCTGCCGGGCTTCGTCTTCGAGGACCTGTATCGCCCCAGTGGCCTGCGCCGGCTGGCGGAGCGCTTCGATGCACAGCTCGCGGAGGCCGAGCCCGAGCTCTTCCAGACCTTCGACGCCTACCGCAAGTCGGGCGGCGCGAGCGTCAATGGGGCCGCCGAGTCGGACCTGCTCATCCGCGTGGCCCGCCACGTGTCGCGCTTCGTCTCGCGCCTCTTCCGGGTGGAGCAGGAGCTGGAGGGCATGGCCGGCCGCCTCAAGGGCGAGCTGCCGCTCTTCGACTTCAAGCGCGAGTTCATCACCCGCCGCGTCTTCAAGAAGGGCGCCGCGGACCGCCCCGCGCTGGCCGAGTTCCCCTCGCTCGACGCGCGCATGCGGCTGCTCCTCCAGCTGGGCTTCCCCGAGGCGCTGGCCACCGGCGACCTGGAGCGTGGCCTGGCCGAGTCGGTCCTCGCGTTGATGGACCTGGAGCGCCTGTTCTCCAACGCGCTGCCCGCCGAGCGCCAGGCGGAAGCCGATGCGCTGCGCGCCCGCTGGGCCGCGCTGCGCGAGCTGCTGCTGTCCACGCCCGAGGGCAAGGACGCCTTCGGCTCCAGCCTCGTCACGAAGGGCGATGATGCCGCGGAACTCCAGGCCGTGCGCGCGCTCCTGTCGCTGGCGGACCGCTGGACCTACGCGCGGGCCCTGCATCCGGAGACGAAGGAGCTCTTCCACACCTGGCCCACGCACCGGGTTCCCAAGCCCCTGGTGTTCGACCAGCTCGTGCCGCTCCAGCGTCCGGACGACACTCTGCCGGAGGCCACCGAGGGCCTGCCGCACCACCTACGCCACCGCGAGGGCTTCCAGCTCACCGACCGCCGGGGCACCGCGCGCGACGTGATGAACGAGGTGGACTACTGCGTGCTCTGCCACGAGCGGCAGAAGGACTCGTGCTCGACCGGCTTCCCCGCGAAGGACCCGGTGGCGGAGGGGCACCACTACAAGAAGAACCCGCTGGGAATCCCCCTCAACGGGTGCCCGCTCGACGAGCGCATCTCGGAAGCGCACCTGCTCAAGCGCGAGGGCAACTCCGTGGCCGCGCTGGCCATGGTGACGCTGGACAACCCGATGTGCCCGGGCACCGGCCACCGCATCTGCAATGACTGCATGAAGGCCTGCATCTTCCAGAAGCAGGAGCCGGTGAACATCCCCCTGGCGGAGACGGCCACGCTGACGGATGTGCTGAGCCTGCCCTGGGGCTTCGAAATCTACGGCCTGCTCACGCGCTGGAATCCGCTCAACGTCCGCCGCCCGTACGCGCTGCCCTACGTGGGCCGCAACGTGCTGGTGGTGGGCCTGGGCCCCGCTGGCTACACGCTGTCCCACTACCTGCTGAACGAGGGCTTCGGCGTCACCGGCGTGGATGGGCTCAAGATCGAGCCCTTCCCCGATGAGCTGGTGGGCCGCAACGGCCACGCCCTCAAGCCCATCCGCGACTGGTCCGCGCTCACCAGCGAGCTGGACGAGCGCATCGTGGAGGGCTTCGGCGGCGTGTCCGAGTACGGAATCACCGTGCGCTGGGACAAGAACTTCCTCACGCTCATCCACCTCACGCTGGCGCGCCGCGAGGGCTTCCGCGTCTTCGGCGGCGTCCGCTTCGGAGGCACCCTGACGGTGGAGGACGCGTGGGCGCTGGGCTTCGACCACATCGCCATCGCCGCTGGCGCGGGGCGCCCCACCCTCATCGGGATGAAGAACAACCTCATCCGGGGCGTCCGCAAGGCCAGTGACTTCCTGATGGCGCTCCAGCTCACCGGCGCCTTCAAGAAGGACTCGCTGGCCAACCTCCAGGTGCAGCTGCCCGCCATCGTCATCGGCGGCGGCCTCACCGGCATCGACACCGCCACCGAGCTGATGGCGTACTACCCGGTGCAGGTGGAGAAGGCGCTCGCCCGCCACGAGAAGCTGGTGGCGCGGGTGGGCGAGGAGGCCGTGCTGGCCCGCCTCGACGCGGAGGAGCGCGCCACCTACCAGACCTTCCTGGAGCACGGCCGCGCCGTGCGTGAGGAGCGCGAGAAGGCCAAGGCCCAAGGCCGCGACCCGGACTTCATCCGGTTGGTGCGCGCCTGGGGCGGCGTCAGCCTCGTGTACCGCCGCGGCCTCACCGAGTCCCCCGCCTACCGCCTCAACCACGAGGAGGTGACCAAGGCGCTGGAGGAGGGCATCCGCTTCATCGAGCGAATGAGCCCGGTGGAGGCGCTCCCGGACGGCTCGGGCGCGGTGCGCGCGGTGCACTTCGAGCGCATGGTGACGGTGGACGGCAAGCTCAAGGGCAGCGGCCAGTTCTTCGAGCTGCCCGCCCGCACGGTGTGCGTCGCCGCCGGCACCTCCCCCAACGTTACGTATGAAAAGGAGTACCCGGGCACCTTCCAGCTCGACGCGCGCGGCGAGTACTTCCAGAGCCACGCGCTGGCGGAGACGGACGGCGGCTTCACGCTGACGCCCGTGAAGGCGAAGGAGGACCCGGCGGCCAAGACGGGCTTCTTCACGTCGTACCAGAAGGACGGCCACTTCATCTCCTTCTACGGCGACAACCACCCCACCTACGCCGGCAACGTGGTGAAGGCCATGGCCAGCGCGAAGGACGGCCACCCGCAGGTGGCGCGGCTGTACGCGAAGGAGGTCGCCTCGCTCGACTTCAAGGACGAGGTGGCCCAGGCCGCGCGTGACGCGAAGCGCGCCGCGCACTTCGCGAAGCTGGACGAGGCGTTCACCGCCACCGTGGTGGCCGTCAACCGCCTGACGCCAACCATCGTCGAGGTGGTGGTGCGCGCGCCCTTCGCGGCCAGCCACTTCTCGCCCGGCCAGTTCTACCGGCTGCAGAACTTCGAGCGGAACGCGCCCGTGGTGGACGGCGTGCGCCTCACCATGGAGGGCCTGGCCCTCACCGGCGCATGGGTGGACAAGGAGAAGGGGCTGATGGGCACCATCGTGCTGGAGATGGGCTCGTCCTCACGCCTTTGCGCCGCGCTCAAGCCCGGCGAGCCCGTGGTGCTGATGGGCCCCACCGGCGCGCCCACGGAGATTGGCCACAACGAGACGGTGGTGCTCGTGGGCGGCGGCCTGGGCAACGCGGTGCTCTTCTCCATCGCCCGCTCGCTCAAGACGGCTGGCTGCCGCGTCGTCTACTTCGCCGGCTACCGGCAGAAGACGGACTCCTTCAAGCACGACGAAATCGAGGCCGGGACGGACCAGATCGTCTGGTCCGTGGACACCGGGGACACCATCACCCCGCGCCGCCCACAGGACGCGGCGTTCCGGGGCAACGTGGTGCAGGCGATGGTGGCCTACGCCGAGGGCACGCTGGGCCCGGCGCCCGTCATCTCCCTGAAGGACGTGGACCGCATCATCGCCATCGGCTCGGACGGGATGATGCGCGCGGTGGCCGAGGCGCGGCACGGGGTGCTCCAGCCGCACCTCAAGCCGGGCCACGAGGCCATCGGCTCCATCAACTCCCCCATGCAGTGCATGATGAAGGAGATCTGCGCCCAGTGCCTCCAGCGGCACGTGGACCCGGTGACGGGCAAGGAGACGTGGGTGTTCTCCTGCTACAACCAGGACCAGCGGCTGGACCAGGTGGACTTCGTCAACCTCCGCCAGCGCCTGCGCGGCAACACCGTCATGGAGAAGGTCGCCGACGTCTACCTGGCGGAGCTGTTCAAGCAGGCCCCGCACCTCAAGCGCATCTGAGGTGAGCGGCCCGCCCCGTCTTCACCGGCGCGTGCCGGTGAAGACGCGGAGCATCTCCTGATAGTTCTGGATGAGGTCCTCCTCGCGCGTCAGCACCACGTCGACGTTCGCGTCGCCGTAGTCGCGCCGGGCGTCGGCCAGCATCTGGAACGCCTCCACCTGGGCCCGCATCGAGGCCACCTGCGCCTCCATGCCCTGCTGCTGCTCGGGCGGGAGCTTCGCCTGGAGCGCCTCCAGCTTCTTCAGCTCCTCCTCGTACTGGAGCGTGCGTCCCAGCTGCCGCTGGCTGATGACGGCGGTGACGACCTCGGCGATGCCGTTGACGTCCGCCTCGCTCAGATTCGCTTCCCGGCGTGCCTCCGCTTCCGCCTTGGCCTTCGCCTCCACGGCCTTCAGCCCCTCACGCGCGGCGGCCATGGCCTCCGGCGTGCCGGCGTCCACCAGCGCC
>Ga0182745_1001839_pt1 | contig 19733 bp, 14 predicted proteins | sample eDN3rd30CKraftBY_FD_128523 | JGI IMG/M metagenome (GOLD analysis project Ga0182745, IMG submission 128523) | Enriched backyard soil microbial communities from Emeryville, California, USA - eDNA 3rd pass 30_C Kraft BY (version 2) (version 2) | ecosystem: Environmental > Terrestrial > Soil >...
CAGATCAATTCAAGGATGACCCGAGATTCTTTGACAAAACCCAACCGTGTGTCTTGGTATCGCCCTCGCAGGAAGCGAATTGCCCACGGAGTTGATTGGGCGGCATGGCCTGAACCGGCGTCTCCACATGCGAGGCGAACGGCCGGAGTTTCGTTTTCTGTTCCGCGACCGCCGCCCGCGCTTGCCGATCTGGCGAGACGGACGCCTCCAGATCGTGCGCTGGGGCAATAGCCGAGGGGAGAGCCGGTTCCTGCCCAGGACCGGATGGACCTGGCACGAAACGATCAAAGCGGGGGGCTGGCGGCACACGGCGGCCATTCCCGTCGATATCCCCGCCTCATTCGGCCTGGAGCGCCGAGGGGTCTGGTATCTGATCGAACAGGGGATCCGCGGCTTGCTCGTCCCCGACGAACGCGGGATCGCGGTCGTCTACATGATCTGCGAACCCGCCAGCCACTATTATCAAGTTATGACCAGCTCCCCAAGAATGCCTATTTTTATTGATCAACACATATAATAATATATATTTCACACATTTAAGATTTTCGCGATGATTCATTGATAGAGAACGTGGCTTTCTTTATGGAGGCCGCGTGTTGGGCTCGGCAAAAATTTGGATAAACGAGGACCAAGCGGGTACGATCAAAACCCATATGCGCGCGTACGGGACCGCGAATTGACAGAGGGAGTCTTGCGTCATTAGGATCTGCGTCTGTGACCGGGGGACCTTGCATGTTTGATTACGACTACAAGGCCGATCTCGACGACTCGGAATATCCCGAGGAGCCGGAAGACGACGAGCTCGACGACAGGGCCCCCTGTCCGTATTGCGGCCTGCTGATTTATGAGGAGGCGGAGCGTTGCCTGTACTGCGGCCACTACATTTCGCGGGAAGATGCCCCCAGGCGTTATTCCTGGTGGTTTATCCTCGGATTTCTCCTGAGCATGGTGGTCGTGGCGGGGTGGGTCCTGCGCTGGTGACGAACCGAGGCCAGGACTATGGCTGGGGCTGGGGCTGGGGAGACCCTGGGAAATGACGATCGAGCACGAGCACGGACACTCGGGGGGATCGCCGCTGCGCGTGGCCTGGGTCTTTGACATGGATGGCTGTCGAGGGCCGACGGGAGTGACCCGCCACGCTCTCTCGCAACTGGAACGGTTGGCCAAACGGCCCGGCGAGATCGCCCTTTCCGCGGTCTCCGGCCGGATCAGCGAGCCGGACGGCTTACTTTACTGGGAAAGGCTCGGAGACCTCCCGCGCAAGGAGATGCCGGTCCGCGCGCGCAACATGCTCCGGTGGTGGCGGTTCAATACCTGGCCGCCAATCGAGTGGTGGTCGGGCCCGGTTGACTGGATCTACTGCCCCGCCGAGTACGACGTCGCGGCCAAAGCCGCCAAACGGGCGGTGACCAGCCACGATGTTCAACAAAACTTGCAAGGCCACCCCGGGATGCGTCATCGGCTGGCCCTGATGTTCCAGCGTGCGAACCTGATTTTGTCCGTCTCGCAATACAACACCGACCGGCTCCTCGAAGCCTTCCCCGAATGCCGCGAGAAGGTCGAATACGTGCCGAACGGGGCGGAAGACCTGTTCTTCGAACCGGCCACCGAAGCGGAACGCGCGGCGTTTCGGGCCGAGCTGAGCCTGCCCCCCGGCCTCCCTTACTTACTCTCGGTCGCGAACTTCCAACCGAGAAAGAACCTGGTGGCCCTGATCCGAGCCGCCGCCCAATTGCCCGAGGTGGTTCAAGGCGAGCTGGCCCTGGTTCTGCTCGGCGCGGGCTCCGAGGCGGAAAACCGCTTGCTGAACGAGGCGGCGGCCGCGCTGGGAAATCGCGCCAAGCTCCGCATGCCCGGATATCGCCAAGGGAAAGGCCTCCGCGCGGCCTATGCCGAAGCCTCGGCCCTGGTCTTCCCCTCCCTCTGCGAAAGCTTCGGGATCCCCGCCGTCGAGGCCATGGCCCAGGGGGTTCCGGTGGCCCTGGCCAACTCCACCGCCTTGCCCGAGATCGGTGGCGAAGCCGGCTGGTATTTCGACCCCACCAACGACACGGCCATCGCGGGCACCTTACGCGAGTTGCTCGACCGGTCCGACGAACGAAGCCGACGCGTGGGACTCGGCCGCGAAATCGCCAGCCACTATCGCTGGCAAACGGCAAACGACCTGCTCGTCAACGCCCTCAAAGTCCACAGCGGGGCTTGATTTGATAAGAGGCGTTTTCAAGGCCCCTCCCGTGGCGCTGAACCACGAAGTCGATAGGGAGCGCACGTTCTTCCACAAGCCCGACGCGCAAGCGAGTGAATCGCATTTTTATAATATCATCCAACGTGTGGGCCTGCCGAAGAGATTCACTCGCTTGCGCGTCGGGCTTGTGAAATTCTAGACGCGATGAGGCGATGGTTCATTTTCTTCCACAAGCACGACGCGCAAGCGAGTGAATCGCATTTTTATAATATCATCCAACGTGTGGGCCTGCCGAAGAGATTCACTCGCTCGCGCTTCGGGCTTGTGAAATTCTAGACGCGATGAGGCGATGGAACATTTTTTTTCACAACCACGACGCGCAAGCGAGTGAATCGCATTTTTATAATATCACCCAACGTGCAGACCTCCCGAAGAGATTCACTCGCTCGCGCTTCGGGCTTGTAGAAAACAGGGAGACGATTCACTCGCTGGCGCGTCGAGTCGGCACACAGAAAAGTACCTGGGCAGCGAGGCGAAACATTCGGAAGTGGTGAGCGGTTACCAAAAAAAAAGCCTAAACGGCTTGATTGGTGAGAGGCGGGAAAAGGTAACTGGAGTGACCATGAGAGGTCAAATTGCGCCGGGAGGAATCGAACCCCCTACCTCCAGGTTATGAGCCTGGCGAGCTACCGGTGCTCTACAGCGCAAGAAGACTGTACCACGACATGGGACCAGCGCCTACCCTCCACCGTAATTTCTTTCGTCCATCTACACGAATCCATCATCAACCAGAAGGGCGGCAAGGCTTTCCGTCAAGGGGAGGCCACACTGACGCTCGAACCCGAGGAACATCGGACTGGGGTTGGCTTCCAGGAAGTAATACGCGCCGTTGGGAGTAAGACGGAAGTCGATCCCGGTCCAAAGTAAGTCCAACGATCGAGCGATTGCACGACATGCGTCCTGGACCTCAAAGGGGAGTTCGTGAGGGAGGATCAAGGGCTGTCGGTCGTCTCGAAAATCGAGCTCGGCGGTGCGAACCTCGCAGGCCAGGGTCCGCGAGCCCACCACGAAGACCCGGATGTTCGTCCCTACAATCTCCTCCTGGAGCGTAACGGGGGCGTACGACAGGTTTGCGAGGTTGGCCGGTTCCAGGTGGGCGCGCGTCAAAGGCCGAGCATGAGCCCCCCCTTGAACCGGCTTGAAGATAGAGCGGGGATAACGCTCGGCGAACGCGAGAATCGACTCAGCGTCGTTGGCCAGCAACGTCTCGGGGATCAAAACGCCCAGGGCCGACACGATCGCAAGCTGGACCGGCTTGGTCCGATGAAGTTGAAACGCCGACCACCCATTCACCCAGCGCACCGGGAGCCGGATCAGCACCGACTCGAGCAAGCCTCGAGAGTCATTGCTGGCGATGTAAGCCTGCTCCTCGTCCTCGAGCGAAGGGGGCAACACACCTCGATAGTTGCGCCAGTAGATGGATTGGATCGTGGAAAAATCCAGAATTCGCCCTTCAGGCAAGCGGATCGAGCCCTCAAATCGCCTTGGATCCAACGTGACCTGGAGCCGCTGAGGGAAGTCGGCCGTGTCGAAGTACTCCACATCCTGACCCACCGATCGCAAGTGCTGATGCATGTGCGCGGAATGCTCGTCTTCTGGACTGCCCAGGATCAAGATCGTCATGGAGTTCGTCCATCAAAAAGAAGGGGAGGGAGGGGAAGGCCCCGCCCACGAGATCCAAGCACCATCCTGGATTGAATCTCAACTTATTTTAAGATTTCCGCATTCCCTTGAGGGACGCACACGCAACGGCACGCAAATCGCACGATTAAAAATAAAAGGTGCGGGAGAAAAAAATAAGGCTGAACGCTCGGCCTGAAGGCAAAAGGGATTGTCGTTCCGCACCCCTTGATCACGACTAGTCGGGTGGAGGGTGAGCTCACCGACAACGAATCCGAGCGGCCCTTGCACTGTCGACCACGGAATGGCGGATCACACTTTTGGAAAAAGCGACTTGGCCCGCTTGAACCAAAGGAGTGGTTCCTAGACCTAGACCATCGGCGTACTTAACAGGGGCATTTAACGATGAGACACCCATTTGATGGTATTAATTCCCTGATATCCTTGGACGAGAACCGGGGCACCTCCACTTCGCCGGAGCAGCCGCGACGGATGCATCGCCGATCGGTTGTGACTCGGCTCTTCGCCGCGACCTTCGCGGCACTGACCGCCGGCCTGAGTCGCAAGGCGACGGCCCAGACGAGGTATTACAACCCAAGACGAGGCAGGCCAACCACCTATGCCCTGGGCGAAGAGGGGGGCGGTTACCCGCGTCGGCATACCGGCCCAACCACAACCCGACTGGGTGAAGAAGGAGGCGTCACCACCTACGCCACCGGCGAGGAAGGGGGCATGACCACCTACGCGATCGGCGAAGAGGGAGGCGGCGTCACGACATACGCGGTAGGCGAAGAAGGGGGGACCACGACCTTCGCGATCGGTGAGGAAGGCGGAATCACTTCAAGACGCCGCCGTTAATCACCCAGCGATCCAACGACATTCCAAATCAGGCATGAACACGTCGATTCTCTATCCAGGATCGTTCATGCCTGATCCGCCTTCAATACGACCCATGCTTTTACTTGATTTCCGCAATTCGCCATCACTCTGTCTTGATGGAAAATCATCCACATTACGACAAACCTATAAAACCCAAAAACACACAATTAAACACTAATCAGATTGATCATTGTCTGCCAAACGACTGTCGAGCTCGCGAAGGAGCTTAGGATCTCTCGTGGTGGGCGATGCCCACCCTACAAGAATATCGGCAGAGAATCATTTGTGGATAGGGAGTGCGCAAACAAGTCCCTGCAATCCAGAAACAACGATTTAAGGACTAGAAGAGGAGAGATTGGAGGAGGGTAAAGAAGGATTCAGATGAGAAGGGGTGAGGTGAAAAATTGCGCCGGGAGGAATCGAACCCCCTACCTCCAGGTTATGAGCCTGGCGAGCTACCGGTGCTCTACAGCGCAAGAAGACTGTACCACGACATGGGACCGGTGTCTACCTTCCACCCTCATTTCTTCCTGAATTCCTGATCCGTGCCGTGGCCCGGCAGTCGGACCTGGAACACCGCCTCACCCAATCTCAAGGTTCACTGCTGGATGGCCATCGGTCCCCACCAGCGCGGACTGAAGGAGGTAGCCCTTATTGTCTCGATGTTAGAGGAGGAAAGGGCCAGTACCGAAGGGGTCGGCGACTTTGAGGAACGCGGGTTCCCCGTCACGAACCAGGAGGCTGCCCGCGCGAAGCGCAAAGCGAAACGCGGTGAGCCGATCCACCATGTGACGAATCCCCCATGCTTTCTCAACCAGGTCCGCCACGACCGGACGCACCAACCGCTCCGCCTTGGCAAACTCATCAAGCGATGCTCGACAACTTTCATGAGGCAAGTCGAGACGATGAGCCAGTTCGGCGAGTGCGGGGGCGGCCGATTGGTAGTGGGCGAGAACTCTGTCGCGTTCGCCTCCCGTCAGACGGAGAACCGTCGCGACATCTTCCTCGCCAAGTCCGATTCTCTCCCACATCGCTCCCTCGATCACCGGCCCGAGCGTCATGAGAGTCTCGCGGATCTCGTTCAGGATAAATCGCGACTCGTACCGGAACGTCGTGGAGGCGGGCTCCAGCGGGGGCAACACCTCGAGCCGCCGCAACAATTCCTCAAGCGTGGAAACATTGAGGAGGGGTAAAATCCGGCCGAGGGTCTGAATCAACTTAATCCCCCCAGCACTCTCCAAAACACGGGCGATTAGAAGCCCTTCTTTTCCAACCCGATGGGCAAAGCTTAAACCCGCGAACAACTCATCCAGAGCCCTAAGCCCCTGCCCCTTCTCGGCATGATGGCGCGCGGACAAGCAAACCAGGTGGATAACGTTTTGAACATTCCCGACATCCAGACGGTCGTGCCCCAAGTCCTTACTTGAGAGGGGAGGGGGGCCCCAATCACAGTGGGAGTACGTGGTGGCCTTCTTCAAGAATTTGAGCACCGGCCGGGCCTCCTGGATTAAGGCAACGGTGCGAGGATCAGAGACTGATTGCGCCCAGGACTCACGGAGCCGGGCCGAAGCACACGAAGGCAAACCTTGAGACCAGGCGAATGCGCGACGGTAAGCATCCGCGGCATTTGGAGGAACGCCCCCAAAGGCGTTCGGTATCCATGAAGGGAACCATCCCAACCGCGAACTTGTTATCAAGCCACGCAACAGGTCGCGACGTCGCATCTTATCGGCCCCAATCCGAGAGTGAGAGTCGGAGAGACTGGCTGCCTTCTTGGGAATGCCTCGAGCGATGGCTCGATGCCCCCTTCCTCGCGCCCCATTCAGAGTTGCATTCGTCCGGGCGCGTTCGGGGAAGGCGTCTCGAAATCAGATCCTCCCAATTGGTCAGTTGTTCAAAGCTGAAATTCATCCACCCACCGCCTGAGATGCTCCATGGCCCGGCTGAGGGCTGCAATGTTCTCCGCCTCGTTGAGCCAGCGGCTGACGCCGGAGGGGTGGGGAAGCGGGAGGTAGCGGAGATTATCTCGGATCGTGAAGGTGCCGACCACGGCGGACAGGGAAGGGACCGGGCCGAGCAGAGTTCGGATCGCGAGCAGACCAACCAGAAGGACGACCACGGGTTGGAGCAGTTGGAGTTGTTCGTTCAACCAGGGGCGACAGAGGTCTTGCTCGGCCCGAGAAGGGACCCGGTCGCCCCGGGCGCCGGGGAGTCGGCCCGGGTAACAGCGCGTGACGGCGCTGAACTGGATCTTCCGCCAAAACTCTTCGCGCGGGATTCCTCCCAGCTCGAACCAGGTCCGAAGCTTCTCGCCGGCCACTCCGGCAAAGGGAACGTCTTCCTGGTTCGCCCGCAGCCCGGGGGCCTGCCCGACAAGCAAGATGCGCGGGGGAGTCGCATCGGGGGCGGGGTCGCGGGCGATGGGCTGAACGTCCGGCTCGGTCAGTAAGCCCGCCTGATGACAGAGGCGGCAGGCACGAACCCGAGCGTTGTAGGCCACCAGGGCCACCAGTTGTTCGTTGGGTTGGATCGGCGCCGAAGGCCTGGAAGAGCGAGGACACATTGAAGAGACCTCGAGACCGAAGGGGGAGACCGGATTGACCTGGCCCAACCAGTCGGTTCGGAGGAAAGAAGCGAGGTAACCGAGAACGAGCGAGGCCCGCCTTTCCCTCGAAGTCGAGTGGAGAGGCGGGCCCTTGGATTGAGGAACTGACAGAACCTGGCCACAGAGGGCAGGGGGGTCGGTTCGATTCAATTCGGATTGATTCGGATCGTTCCACTCCCCAGCAGCTTGAGGAGTGGAACGATCCGCATATCACGTGGTGAGCAACGCGATTAGTCGGCGCTCTTACCCGCCGGCGCGGCGGCGGCGGGCTGTTCGTCGCGTGGGTATCGGCTATAGCCGGGTCCCTTTTCGGCCAGGGCCTCGAGCGCCTCGGGCCGAATGCGAACTTCGGCATCCTGGTGCGCCTTGAAACCGGTACCGGCGGGAACGAGGTGGCCGAGGATGACGTTCTCCTTCAAGCCGACGAGGTAGTCAGCCTTACCCGCCAGGGCGGCCTCGGTGAGAACCTTGGTCGTCTCCTGGAAGCTGGCCGCCGAGATGAAGCTGTCGGACTGCACGGCAGCCTTGGTGATACCCAGAAGCTGGGTACTCGCCGCGGCCGGCTTGGGACGAATCCACTCGGCTGGCTTACCACTGGCCCCCTCGACCCGGAGGTTTTCCTGGTCGAAGTGATCGCGGGGGACGATGTCGCCCTGACGGAAGTCGCTCTCACCCGGGTCCTTCACCTTGACGCAGTTCATGAGCTCGAGGTTCTTGCCGCGGAACTCGAACTTGTCGATGACCGAGCCGGGCAAGAGTCCGGTATCGCCGACGCTCTCGACCCGCACCTTGCGAAGCATCTGAGCGACGATGATCTCGAGGTGCTTGTCGTCGATTTCCACGCGCTGGGAGCGGTAGACGTTCTGAATCTCGCGGAGCAGGTAGCGCTGAACGGCTTCCTCGCCGGAGATGCGGAGAATGTCGTGAGGGACCAACGGCCCTTCGACCAGAGCGTCTCCCGCCCGGACACGGTCTCCACCATGAACGCGGAGGTACTTACCGTGCGGAACCAGGTGCTCTCGTTCGATACCGCTCTCGTTCTTGACGATGATCGTTCGCTTGCCGCGGCGTTTCTCCTCGAGCAGCTCGACGCGTCCGTCGATTTCGGCGATGACCGCCGGCTCCTTGGGCCGCCGCGCCTCGAACAGCTCGGTCACTCGGGGCAAACCACCGGTGATATCCTGGGTTCCACCCACCTCTCGGGGGGTTTTCGCCAGCATGGTTCCGGCCGTGATCATCGCCCCTTCCTGAACCTCGATACCAGCCCCTTCGGGGATGTAGTTGTAGGCCAGGATGTGCCCTTCGGCATCCTCGATCAAGATCTGCGGGTGCAGTTCCCCCTTGTGCTCCATGATCGTCCGGCGGGTGTGGCCCGACGGGTCGATCTCGATCCTCATGGTCTCGTTCTCGATAATGTCCTCGTACCGGACCTTACCACCGACCTCGGCGAGAATGGGGATGTTGTGGGGGTCCCACTCGCAGAGAGTGGTTCCTCGCGTGACATGCGCCCCGTCCTCGACGAGCATGGTGGCACCGTCGGGCACGTCGTACTTCTCGAGCTCGCGTCCCTTGACGTCGAGGATCTGGATTTCACCGTTACGCGAGAGAGCGATCTGCTTCCCTTCGTCGTTGGTGACCAGGTTGATGCTGACGTACTTGACCTTACCTTCGCGCTTGTTCTTGACGTCCTTTTCCTCGACGCCACGGGTGGCGACACCACCGATGTGGAAGGTACGCATGGTAAGCTGCGTGCCCGGCTCGCCGATGGACTGAGCGGCGATGATACCGACGGCCATGCCCGGCTCGACGAGCTGGCCGGTCGCCAGGTCCATACCGTAGCAGCGTCGGCAGATCCCGAGGGTGGCCTCGCAGGTCATCGGGCTGCGGACCTGGATCTTCTCGATCTGCATATCCTCGAGCTTCCGAGCCGCGGCAACGGTGATCATATCGTTTTCCTTCACCACGATCTCGTCGGTGATGGGGTTGACGATGTTGACCCGGCTGACCCGGCCTCGAATCGACTGCACGAGACTGACCTCGACCTTTTCTCCCTTGTAGATCACACCCTTGGTGATCCCCTGGGAGGTGCCGCAGTCTTCCATCGTGATCACGACGTTCTGCGCCACGTCGGCCAGCTTACGGGTCAGGTAACCCGAGTCGGCGGTCTTCAAGGCCGTGTCGGCCAATCCCTTTCGGGCACCGTGCGTCGAGCTGAAGTACTCGAGCACCGACAGTCCTTCGCGGAAGTTCGCCTTGATCGGCGTCTCGATGATCTTACCGGAGGGCTTGGCCATGAGGCCTCGCATACCGGCGAGCTGCCGAATCTGCTCGACACCACCTCGAGCACCCGAGTCGGCCATCAGGTAGATCGGGTTCAGATAAACCTGACCGTTCCGGACGTCGTGACGGAGCTGCTCCATCATCTCGGTGGTGATCTGCTCTCGAGCGTGGGTCCAGTAGTCGAGGACCTTGTTATACCGCTCCTGCTCGGTAATGATTCCGCGCTGATAGAGCTTGGCGGTCCGGCTCACTTCCTTTTCGGTCGCCGCGAGGATGTCATCCTTGGTCGTGGGGGTCTTCAGGTCGTCGGTCGCGAACGAGAGACCCGAGCGGGTGGACTCGCGGAACCCGAGGTCCTTCATGTTGTCGAGCAGGTTGATCGTCTCGGCCCGCCCAAGGATCTGGTAGCAATCGGCGATGATGCTCTGGAGCTGCTTCTGTCCCAGGGCCTGGTTATAGAACGGCATCTTGACGTGCAAGATGTCATTGAAGATCACGCGGCCCGTGGTGGTCTTGATGACCATGCCGGGGGTGAAGCCCTTCTCCCCGTCGCCTCGCAGCTTCTTGTGCGAAGGGAGGCGCATGTTGATCATCGCGTGGACGCCGACCTTCTTCTGGCTGAACGCGAGGAAGACCTCGTTCGGGCTGCTGAAGGTCATCCCTTCGCCCGGCTCGCCGGGGCGCTGAACCGTCAGATAGTACGACCCCATGACGATGTCCTGGGTCGGACTGATGATCGGGTTGCCGTTGGCGGGGCTGAAGATGTTGTTGGTCGACATCATCAGGGTCATGGCCTCAACCTGCGCCTCGATGGAGAGTGGCAGGTGGACGGCCATCTGGTCGCCGTCGAAGTCGGCGTTGAACCCCTTGCAGACCAGCGGGTGAATACGAATCGCGTTGCCTTCGACGAGCACCGGCTCGAAGGCCTGGATACCCATTCGGTGCAAGGTTGGGGCTCGGTTCAGGAGAACCGGGTGGTTGTGGATGACCTCTTCGAGGATATCCCAAACCTCCTCGACCTTCCGCTCGAGCATCTTCTTGGCCGACTTGATCGTGTCGGCGTGGCCCAGTTCCTTGAGCCGGCGGATGATGAACGGCTGGAACAGCTCGAGGGCGATCTTCTTGGGGAGGCCGCACTGGTGCAGGCGCAGGTCGGGCCCGACGACGATGACCGAACGGGCCGAGTAGTCCACGCGCTTGCCGAGCAAGTTTTCGCGGAACCGGCCTTGCTTACCCTTGATCATGTCGGTCAACGACTTCAAGGGGCGGTTGCTCGAGCCGAGCACCGGGCGCTTGCAGCGGTTGTTATCAAAGAGCGCGTCAACGGCCTGCTGAAGCATTCGCTTTTCATTGCGGATGATGACTTCAGGCGCGTTCAGGTCGACCAACTTCTTGAGCCGGTTGTTCCGGTTGATGATTCGACGATAGAGGTCGTTCAGGTCGCTGGTGGCGAAGTTGCCCGAGTCGAGCAAGACCAAGGGCCGCAGGTCGGGCGGGATGACCGGGATGCACTCGAGCACCATCCATTCCGGACGGTTGTCACTGTCGCGCAGGGCCTCGACCACCTTGAGCCGCTTGGTCAGGTCCTTGGTCTTCTGCTTGCTGGAGGTTTCGCCCAGTTCGGAGCGGAGCTGCTTGGAGAGAGTCACCAGGTCCAGCCGCGCCAGGAGCTTGCGAACGGCGTCGGCTCCCATGTCCGCCTGGAAGGTATCTCCGAAGGTCTCACGGGCCTTGCGGAAGTCTTCCTCGGTCAGGAGTTGCCGTTCCTTCAAGGGCGCGTCACCCGGGTCGATGACGACGTAATCCTGGAAGTAGATGATTCGTTCCAGGCTCGAGGTCTTCATGTCCAGCAAGGTGCCGAGGCGGCTGGGCATGGCCTTGAAGAACCAGATATGAACCACCGGCGCGGCCAGCTCGATATGCCCCATGCGCTTGCGTCGGACGCGCGAGTGCGTGACCTTCACACCGCAACGGTCGCAGATCATCCCCTTGTACTTCAGCCCGCGATACTTGCCGCAGGCGCATTCCCAGTCCCTCTCGGGTCCGAAGATTCGCTCGCAGAAGAGGCCATCCTTTTCGGGGCGGTAGGTCCGATAATTGATGGTTTCCGGCTTCTTGACTTCGCCGAAAGACCAGCTCCGGATGTCGTACGGGCTGGCCAGCCCGATCTTGACGGCGCCGTAATCATTGATACGATCGTAGGCACTTTCGCCCATGCTCACGAGACACTCTCCTCTGCACGCGCTCAGGCCGTGCCGAAGCGGGGTTGTTCCGGGGGAAAGTCAAATCAGCGGTCGGTCAAGCGATCGGTTCGGAATCGCAAATCCCAAGTCGCGGCAATCGACCAAAGCAAAAAAAGCCCGCGGGCCCGTCCTCTCTCGCGTTCAACGAACAAGCGAGGACGCCGCGGTTCTGACGGTCATCCGAGACCGAAGGTGCCACGCCGGCTTTCCTCCTTCGCCGGATGTTGGGATACTCCAGGACTCAGACCCAAGAAACCTCGGCTCGAGGCTGAAACGCGGGTTGGCGCATTGATGCGCCCTGGGCTGATGAAGTCGCTTCTGGTCGATGCTAGACGATCTTAACATGGATTCCAAGAAAAATTTGCTTGACAGGTGAATTTTCAGCATCTCCCGCCCCTAACCAGCTCCTCAACCGACGACTCGAGGTCAATCCGCTTCATCGGGACTCGAGTCATTCACCCTCCTCCAACCTGGTTCGACGGGCCGAAGCCAGCCAAGAGCGCAGAGCTTGAGTTCCGATCGATCGAACAGGGTGGTCCACACGATCTTTGAACCCAATCTTCGCTTGGTCGTTTCAACCTGCTCCGCCGGAAGGAAAAAAGGTTCACTCGGTCCAGCTTCGGACCTCGCCTTGAGGAAGTTGGTCAGGACAAGGGCTTGACGCCGTGAGAACGCCACATTCCCCCTTCGGCAAAGCCGTCGGGAGTGGAGGCGGCGTTCAAATGGGATTCGGATTGCAAGACGCTTTGAGAGCGACTGACAGCGTGTCGGGAGAGCTTGCCTGGATCAGTCTGACAACGCTTGGGGAAACATCAAAACATCAAAACATCAAAAAGTAGGGCCGGGAGGATCGACTTCGCAAAGTTGATCCTCGCTCCCGAGGTCTTGGTTGCTTGATGTCCCATCGAAGAGTCAGCCTGGCTCGTTCAAGAGCCAGGCCGGGCCAGACCAAACCAGACCGACTCACCTTGGAGGGGGTGTCAGATCCGCTTCTTCTCGAGCTGCATGTTCAGTCCGAGACCTCGGATTTCGTTGGTCAAAACGTCGAAGCTGGCGGGAGTGCCGGCCTCGAGCGTATTCTCACCCTTGACCATCGACTCGTAGATCTTGGTCCGTCCTTCCACATCGTCGCTCTTAACCGTGAGCAACTCTTGAAGGATGTACGCGGCTCCGTAGGCTTCGAGGGCCCACACTTCCATCTCACCGAAGCGCTGGCCGCCGAAGCGTGCCTTACCGCCGAGCGGTTGCTGGGTGATCAAGGAGTAGGGGCCAGTGGCTCGGGCGTGGATCTTGTCGTCGACCAGGTGGTGAAGCTTGAGCATGTAGAGATACCCAACCGTCACCCGTTGATCGAACTGTTCGCCGGTTCGCCCGTCGAAGAGCAACGCCTTACCGTTCTCGGGCAAGCCGGCATCCTTCAGGCACTGGCGAATGACGTCCTCGCTCGCGCCGTCGAAGACCGGGCAGATTGCCTGGAACCCGAGCTTGGCCGCGGCCCAGCCCAGGTGAGTCTCGAGAATCTGACCCACGTTCATACGGCTCGGCACGCCGAGCGGATTCAACAAGATCTCGACGGGGGTCCCGTCGGCCAGGAACGGCATGTCTTCCTCGGGGAGGATCTTGGCGATGACCCCCTTGTTCCCGTGGCGGCCCGCCATCTTGTCTCCCACCGAGATGACTCGCTTGGTCGCGATATAAATCTTGACCATCTGGAGCACGCCCGAGGGAAGCTCGTCGCCCCGCTTCAAGCTGTTGAGCCGCCGATCCTTTTCATCCCGCAGGGCCTCGATCCGAGGCGCGAACTGACGGACCACCTTTCGGGCTTCCGCGGTCCGCTCGGGGCTCCGAAGGTCGAGCGCTTCGAGCTTGAAGCGTTCGCTCTCGTCGGCCAGGACCTTGATGTCTTTATCTCGGCCCAGCGCCTTGCCCGTGGTGGGGTCGATGACCGGTCCATCCACGGCCTCTTCCAACGCCTTGATCATCTGCCGATATTCTTCGGCGATCTTGATGTTTTCCGAGTGCTCGGAGTCCTTGAGCTCCTTCTCGAAGGCTTTACGCTCTTCTTCGTTGAGGCTCATCCGACGACTGAAGCGCTGGGTGTTGATGACGATGCCCTCCACGCCCGAGGGGACGTCGAGAGAGTCGTTCTTCACGTCTTCGCCGGCCCGTCCGAAGATGGCGTGGAGCAGTTTTTCTTCGGGAGTCAGCTCGCTCTTCGATTTCGGCGCCACCTTACCGACGAGGATATCGCCTGGCTTGACATAGGTGCCGATCTGAACGATCCCGTTCTCGTCCAGGTTCCGTAGAGCCTTTTCCGAGACGTTGGGAATATCGCGGGTAAACTCCTCGCGTCCCAGCTTCGTCTCGCGGATCTCGATCTCGAACTCCTCGATGTGGATCGATGTGTAAACATCTTCCTTCACGAGACGTTCGCTGATGATGATCGCGTCTTCGAAGTTGTATCCGTCCCAGGCCATGAAGCCGACCAGCACGTTGCGTCCCAGGGCGAGCTCACCCTGATAGGTCGCGGCGCCGTCGGCCAGAATCTGGCCCTTCTTGACCTGCTGACCCGGCTCAACCACCGGCTTCTGATTCAAACAGGTTCGCTCGTTCAAGCCCACGTACTTACGGAGCTTGAAGACGATGTTATGGTCGAGCACCACTCGCGACGAATCCACGTAGGTGACGGTAGCGTCAACGGGGGCCTTGACGATCATGCCCGAGTTCATGGCCACCGACCGTTCGAGGCCGGTCGCGACGATGGGCGGTTCGGCGACCAGCAAGGGGACCGCCTGGCGCTGCATGTTCGAACCCATCAACGCACGGTTGGCGTCGTCGTGTTCGAGGAAGGGAATCAGCCCCGCGGAAACTCCCACCATCTGCTTCGGCGAGATGTCCATGTACTGGACACGGTCGACGGGAATGGTATGGAAGTCGGTCTGGTAACGGGCGATAACCCCTGGGCCTTTCAGCTTTCCGTCGTCGTCGGTCGGCGCGTCCGCCGGAGCGAGGTAGGCTTCGCTCTCCTCGTCGGCACGCATCCAGTCAACTCTTTCGGTCCGCACGCCGTCCTTGATCTCGTGGTACGGGGTGACGAGGAAGCCGTACTCGTCCACACCACCGTAGATCCCCAACGAGCTGATCAAGCCGATGTTCGTCCCTTCCGGGGTTTCGATCGGGCAGATTCGGCCGTAGTGGGAGATGTGAACGTCGCGAACCTCGAAGCCCGCTCGCTTTCGATTCAACCCGCCCGGTCCCAGCGCGGAGAGTCGACGCTCGTGGGTTAACTGGGCCAGCGGATTGGTCTGGTCCACAACCTGAGACAATTCACCACGGCCGAAGAAGTATTCGATGGCCGCGCTGATGCTCTTGGGGTTGATGAGGGAGCGAGGCGTCATATCCTCGGCATCCTTCGAGCCCATGCGCTCCTGGACCGTTCGACGCAGCTTCAGGAAACCCTTGCGCAGCTCATCCGCCGCGAGTTCGTCAATGGTGCGGAGTCGACGATTGCCCAGGTGGTCGATATCGTCGATGTGCCCCTTACCCTTGCGAAGATTCAAAATATAACGAATCGCGTTGACGTAATCCTCCGGATCCAGTGTCATCTGGTCTTCGGGGATCGTCTGGTTGAACTTGCGGTTGATGCGGAACCGGCCGACCTTACCCAGGCGATAGCGGTTGGTATCGAAGAACTTCTCGTGGAAAAGCTCTTTGGCCTTTTCCAACTGAGGGGGGTTACCGGGGCGGAGCCTTTGGTAGATTCGGAGCAGAGCGCTTTCGTGGTCAATCGTCTGGTCTTCCTGCAACGACTGCAGAATGAGCGGATCCTTCGCGTCCTTCAAGACCGTGATCGGGCCGAGGTTCGCGTCGGCGAGCACCTGGGCCGAGGTCTTGGAGATCGTCGTGCCGCTATCGATGAGGACCTCACCCGTGGTGGGGTCGACGATATCGCCGCAGGCAATCCGTCCCTCGAGCCGGGCGGCTTGCTCGTTGCCAACGGGAATCTCTTCCGACTCGTAGAAAGCGTTGAGGATGGCTTCGTCGGAGGAGAACATCGGGCTCATGGCACGCAGGAGCGTGATGGCGGAGAATTTGCCGGACTGGTCGATCCGGACGCCGAGCGTCTCCTTCTTCGTCACCTGAAGCTCGATCCAGCTCCCACGCTCGGGGATGACCCGGCAGGCGTGCAGCTTACGGTCGCCCGCCTCGATCTCGACGACGAAGTCGACGCCGGGAGAGCGGTGCAACTGGCTGACAACCACGCGCTCGGCGCCGTTGATGATGAACTCACCGCCGCCGATCATGATCGGCATGTCACCGAGGTAGACCGACTCCTCGACGGCATCTTCCCCCTTGTTCAAACGGAGCCAAACGTGCAGGGGACGGCCGTAGCTGAGGCGGAGTTGGCGGCATTCATCGGGGTCGTAACGCGGCTTGCCCAGGTCGAACTTGATGTATTCCAGCTTCAGGGTTTTGTCGTAACTATCGATCGGAAAGATTTCGCGGAAGACGCCTTCGAGTCCGCTATCGGCCCGCTCCTCGGGGAGGATGTCGGCCTGAAGAAATCGTTCGTAGCTGCGGGTCTGGATCTCGGTCAGGTCCGGGACCGGGAACACGTCGGAAATCTTGCCGAAGTTTCTCTGGTTGGGCGAAGTGATCCGACGTACGGTGGTCGCGGTGGGCATGTGTCGTCGCGCTCCTCAAGGGGAGATGGGTGGGCGCGAGCCGTCGGCCGATCCGACCTTTGGCAGTTTGAAGGGAAGTCGGTCTTGACCATCCTGGCGGGAGGTTGTGCCGAGCTTGGCCCGCGCGCCGAGACACCCCGGGACTGGCCTTGACGGCTTCCCCCGGGGCGGGTTGTGCAATTCATAGTGAGCGGCGGACGGCCCGCGCTGGTTTTTGACAAGAACAAGCCGTCGTCGCGAAGGAAAACGAAGGGAACATCACGTGACATCCTGGTCAAGATCAGCGTCGCCCTCGTCTCACGACCCATGCAAGACTCCAGGATCGGGCATCAAACTAAGTTCGAGCAACCCGTGCTCAACACGCGACACGCATTGAGCACAGGTGACGGCCTTCGAGCACCGGTCCGGAATCGGAACGCTCGAAGCGGATTACTTGATCTTGACGGTCGCGCCCGCTTCTTCCAGTTCCTTCTTGAGTTTCTCGGCGTCTTCCTTGGAAACGCCGGTCTTGACCGCCTTGGGAGCGGCTTCGACCGCGTCCTTGGCTTCCTTCAGGCCGAGGCCGGTGGCGGCGCGGACGACCTTGATCACGTTGATCTTGTTGGCGCCAATGGCTTCCAGAACAACGTCGAACTCGGTCTGCTCGACGGCCGCTTCCGCGGGGCCGGCGGTGGGCGCGGCGGTGGCGACGACTGCGGCGGCGGCGGGCTTGATCCCGTGCACGTCCTCAAGGTAGTCGCCCAGGGCCTTGGCTTCCAGAACGGTCAGCTTGACGATGGAGTCGCCCAGGGTCTTGATGTTGTCGGCGTAGGTCGCGGTCTCGGCGGTGGCCATGATTCTTGAGGTCCTTTCCGTTACACAGCGAAGATGGGGGATGATCCCCCTCGGCTGGGTTGTGAGTGTCGGATATCAGAAGAAGGATCGTAGTCGGTAATCGAGAATTCCGAGGTCTTGAACATCCCGCCCGGTCCGAACTCCTCGATCTCGGAGACAACTGGTGCGGAAATGGTTCTCACGTCGCGGTGAGAACCCGACGCTCGGCCAGGTTCAACCAGGTTGCGTTCAGGCTTCGGCCGCGGGAGCTTCGCTTGCCTCTTCCGAGGAAGCGTCTGACTCGGGAGCGCCTTCGGACAGCGTCTGAATCTGGCTCATCAAGCTGTTCGAAGGAGCATTGGCCAGAGAGAGGACGCGATGCACGGGCGCCAGAGCCAACGACACCACACGACCAATCAACGCCTCGCGGCTGGGAAGCTTCGTGATGTCTTCAACCTGGGCCGGGCTGATGACGACCCCGTCAACGGCCCCCCCCTTGATCTCGGGCTTTTGAAGCGCCTTGACCTGGTTGGAGATTTCCTTGGCCAGCTCGGCAACCCCGTCGCCACCCCAAACCGCAACCGAAGGACCTTCCAGGAATGGGGCAAGGCCATCCATTCCCATCTCGGAGAAGATCCGGCGGGCCAGCGTGTTCTTCAAGGATCGGAGCTTGATCGACTTCTTACGCAAGTCCTGACGAAGCTGGTGCTCGGTGACCGCGTCCAAACCTTTCAGATCCAGAATCAAAACCGACCGGTTTCCGTCCAGGTCGGCCCGAAACTGATCCATCATTAGTTCTTTGACATATTTGCTCATGATCGCGTCGCTGCCTCGCTGGGGCGGTTGCCGGTCACGCCAGAACCCGGATGCCCGGGCTCATCGTGGCCGAGATGGTCACCGAGCGAAGATAAGTCCCCTTGGCGGCCGCCGGCTTGACCGTCTGGAGGTGCTTCAGAAAAGTGGTGATGTTCTCAGCCAGTTCGGAGTCAGAGAAGCTCAGCTTGCCGACAGCGGCGGCAACATTGCCCCCCTTGTCGTTGCGGAACTCGATCTTACCGGCCTTGAACTCACGGACCGCCGAGGCGATATCCGTGGCCACGGTTCCCGAGCGGGGCGAAGGCATCAGACCACGAGGACCGAGCAAACGGCCCAACGGGCCGACGATTCCCATCATGTCCGGCGTCGCCAACGCGACGTCGAAATCAAGGAATCCCCCTTTGATCTTCGAGGCCAGGTCATCCGCCCCCACGATATCGGCACCAGCCGCGGTCGCCTTCTCGACGTTGTCGCCCTGGGCGAACACCGCCACGCGAACCGTCTTGCCAATGCCGTGAGGCAGAGCCACCGATCCGCGAACATTCTGGTCGCTCTGTCGCGGGTCGATCCCCAGATTCGTCGAAACTTCAACGGTCTGGTTGAACTTCGTCGTTCCGAACGCCTTCAACTGCCGAATCGCCTCTTCGAGTGGGACCGGTGTTTCGGTCACTTTCTCGCGCAAGGCGCGATAGCGTTTCGACTGTTTACGCAAGGTCGCGCTCCTTTCCGGAGGGCTGCCGCCGAAAGCAAGCCCGAACCAATAAATAAAAAATTGGGGCGGGCACACCCAGGGGCGGGCGGTCGCGCCCCGGGGAAACCAGGATCCTGAGAAAGGCCCAGCATCCAGGTTAAAAAACTGCGTCCAATTCCCGAAAAACCAAGTCGAACCAATCGAATCAACGCGCGAAAAACGAGGGTCTTCAGAATCAAGAGAACGGAACGAAAGGAATCGTTCAGCCCTTGATCTCGATCCCCATGCTCCGAGCCGTACCGGCGATAATCCGGCAAGCGTGCTCGAGGTCTCGCGCGTTCAGATCAGCGAGCTTCGTCTCGGCGATCTTCTTGACCTGGTCGGGCGTTACACTGCCGACCTTGGTCTTGTGCGGGGTGGGTGAGCCGGAAGCCACTCCGGCCGACTGCTTGAGCAGGACCGCGGCGGGCGGACTCTTGGTGATGAACTCGAACGAACGGTCGGAGTAGATCGTGATCTCGACGGGGATCGTGGTCCCCTTCATGTCCTTGGTCCGGTCGTTGAACTGCATCACGAACTGACCGATGTTCACGCCGTGCTGACCGAGGGCCGGCCCGACCGGGGGCGCCGGGGTCGCCTGCCCCCCCGGACACTGGAGCTTGACCTTCGCCGTCATCACCTTGGCCATCGCGGATTCTCGCTTCCCTAGGGGGCCTTGCCGAATTCATCAACCAAAACGCGCCGCGGATCGACTCGGCTTGAACAACACGCGCCGCCCCGGCGCCGGCCGACATCGCGCGACCGCCGAATTAGAGTCGTTCCAACTGCCAGTATTCGAGGTCGACGGGGGTGGGGC
>Ga0182745_1001840_pt1 | contig 19731 bp, 22 predicted proteins | sample eDN3rd30CKraftBY_FD_128523 | JGI IMG/M metagenome (GOLD analysis project Ga0182745, IMG submission 128523) | Enriched backyard soil microbial communities from Emeryville, California, USA - eDNA 3rd pass 30_C Kraft BY (version 2) (version 2) | ecosystem: Environmental > Terrestrial > Soil >...
CAACAGCTTCCCATGTATCGTCATGCCGTCACCATTACCCCGGTGGGACCGTTGGATCAGATCGCTCGGAATGAGGGGCTCTCAACCACCTCCACTTTTCACCAACGACGGCGGCCTTCCCCGTATGATTGGCGGGTCGGCTCCCCCGTTAAATCTTTCGAGGCCTGCTCGGTGTTCACTGCACGTTACGGCCTGACGACTCGCCGCACCGCTAAAACGGCACGTATGTCTCAGAGGCTTCAACGACTTCGTTACCTCCACCGTCGCTCCGATAGCTTCCGGCTGGAGCGATCACCCTTGGCCGGGTGGGACTTACACCCACTGGGAAACTGCGCCTTATCACGGCGCGCTATTATTTACATATAAGTTTTATATTTAATTTATATTGGTTTTTCCAAACGAGAACTTTTGTAGCGCCCAGGGGCAAGTCCTCCCTGGATAAGGGCCGTGGCTTCGTCCACGAGAGGAGCGATGAGGAATGGGACGACGACATGGCTGCTGAGGACGTGCGACTCGTTGACAGCGACAGCAATCAGATCGAGATCCACGTCTCCAAGGTGCCGCTTCCATTGTGGCACACCATTCACATACAATGGAATCGGAACGGACAACCCATCTCTCGGTTGCAGTTCGGTGAGACGGGAGTGGAGTGAGACATACAGACAATCAGGGAGACAACCGGCAACCGAGCTGTTCACCACACGTTGAGTGATCATCAGATACAAGAGGTTACTACGTAGGATATAGAAGCCGGTGGCAGTCCTCAGGAATCGTCCACCCGCAAAAACATGAACCTTCACGGCGCGGATATACATATCGTCAAGATCGCCTAATCGGCTCATACTCACCTCCTTCAATATCTCGCGCCGGCTGGCCGCGACCCGACTGTGGTTCGGTAGTTGCCGTTACCATCCGGCGGTCCCGACTCGTAAAGCGCGAAGGCTCGGGCTTCAGAGTATTTGCATGTTCCTTTAACCGATTCATGCGAATTCGGCCCGCGAGAAATGCGGCGGCGATGGCAGGTGCAATTTGTGCTTCCGCGAGGACGACCAGCGCCTGATTCTTCCGCTCCAATGCCACCATTTCTTGTTCACAGGCCACCGCCATCGAGCGCCGCTTCTCGGCTGAGGCACGCGCGATGCGCATATCGGCGTTGGCCTGGTTTTGTTGCAGGTTAGCTCCGATGTTCTCACCGACTTCAATAGAGGCGATGTCGATCGAGTCGATGGCAAAGGAGGTCTGAGCATCCAAACCTCTCGCGATCACCTGCCGTGTGATGAGCGTGGGGTCAGCCAGTACCTCCTGATAGCTGTCGCAAGCGCCAATCGCGGCCACAATGCCCTGGCCAACGCGGGCCACCACGGTCAGTTCCTTCGCGCCCCCGATGAGTTGAGAGAGATTGGTCCGGACAGTCACTAACGCCCGGACTTTGAGTTGGATCCCATCTTTCGCGACGCCGTCGAGCGTGTCACTGGCCCCGGCCTCTGGGACGGGACAGGCAATGACCTGGGGGCTCACGCTGATCTGGACCGCTTCCAGGATGTCCCGCCCGGCTAGATCAATCGCGGCGGCGGTGTTCCAGTCGAGGTCGATGCCGGCACGGTTGGCGGCGATCAACGCAAGCATAATTCGATAAACGTCCCCCCCAGCCAGATACTGTGCCTCGACCGCATTGGTCGAAACCCCGGTGAGTCCCGCCTGCACGGCCATCACCCTGACTCTGACGATGACTCGCGGATCCACCTTTCTGAGCGACATCAGCACCAAAGACAGCAGCCCAATGCGCGTATTCGTGGCATAGGCCTGTAACCAGAGGGAAGCATAGCGGCTGAGAATCAGGAGGACGACGCCGATCACGGCGGCGGCGACCAGATAAATCCAAAACATCGTCATAGAACATTCGATTCAATCTTGGCGGATACGACTGGTGGGGATTTCGCTAAGGATTAACACAAGTGCCGCCGGGCCTGTTGGTATCACGAGAAAAATCTCGATGTCCGCATCCTCTGTCCAACGTTCGTCTTCCAAGTCTTCTTCGTTTGACGATCCACCCCACGGCATCCCATTCAGATCCGAGCCATTTCGTAACCGAAGCGTAAGTTCGTAGCTGGGCAGATCCAGCTCAACCAGATCGGGAAACCCAACTTGTGACCGCGTTTCCCATAACATGTCTATGGCTGTGCCGATACTGGCCGCCGAGACGGACTGCCCGATTCTGCGAGTTCGTTAGGACGAAAGCTCCTCCGTCGTTGGGTGGTAACTCACGACGACAATCCTGACGGCAAGTCGACGAATTTCGATACTGCCTTGCCCGATCACAATCGGCAGCAGCATCACAAACTGTGCGCTGAGTGTAACTACTTAGTACAGAGGCAACACCACGGTAAATTCGCTCCCGAGCCGTAGGCCCTCGCTGTGCGACGTGACAGAACCCCCGTGCAACTCTACAATCTTCTTGACCAATTTCAGACCAATCCCAAGTCCATCGTTCGCCATTAGGCTTGCTCCCTTTACGCATTGGTGGCCATTCAGGACGTCGGCAAGCAAATGTTTCTCAATTCCGCATCCATTGTCGCGAATGCGTACCTTGATCTTTTCATGCTCGATCTCCGGTTCGAGAGCAACATAGATTTTGCCATTCGGCTCGGTAAACTTTGCCGCATTCTGGAGCAAATTCGCGAATACTTGCAAGAGGCGTGACTTGTCACCGTATACAACAATCGGTTCGTCGGGCATGCTTACATCAAGAGCATGGCCACAATGATTGATGTACGGACGAACTTGCTCAAATGCATTTTCGATGATTTGTTTGAGCTGCAACGGCTCACGACAGAATTTGAGATTCTCCTGAGAAAGCCGCCCCACGTCGAGAAGGTCGTCACTGAGACGCGTCAATTGGCGCACCTGCCGCTCCATGATTTGACGCAACTCTTCCATCAACTTCAGATCATTTGTCGACTTAGCTGACAATTGTAAGGCGTAGCTCAGGGCGCTGAGTGGATTGCGCATCTCGTGGCCCAGAACGGCGAGGAATTCATCAATACGATTGTCCGTGTTCGGAAGGATTTCAAACGTTGGAGCACTTGCTGTAATCGATTTTGTCATAATGCGTAGCACATCCTGTCACAAGGCAATTCGAGAAGCTGTCAATCAAGATCCACCCGTTAAATGCCCCGCTTTCTTTATTCCCTGCCTCCGGAAGATCGTTGTTCGACGGATCAACCGCGTGTATACGACCATTTCGCGCTAAGGATTCCGGAATCCTACGGCCTCTGGTGAATCGGCCAAAGCTCCATGGATCAGTCAAAGCACAACCTACACTACGATTCGTTTGAAAAAAGAAGGATCATGCAACTCTTCATTTCCGGTGATCATTAGGACGACAAGCTTGATGCAGTTCCTTGATGGTCTTTCATCACCCCGAACGCGATACACCACTCGACCAATCACCACAGAATCCTCCGGTCGCGAAGACCATGTGCGAAAAAGCCGGTTCAATTGTGATCGCTCCTTCATGGTCGCAGAGTTCCTCAAGCTTCAAGGCCGAATCATCTCTCTGACGAGTACCGCGCTCCGCCATCATCCTCCCAGCGGCTGATCTCGGTCGCGACGATGCGATTAGGGCTGGAGGGATCCTGCTCGCAAGGTCTTTGGGCATTGGCGGGAATGTGTTTTGGTTCCACACTCACCGGGTCGAGGCCGCCCCAGGTACTGCTGAGTGCTCGAGATCGTACTGGCTTCCGCATTATTCCAGCTCCCCTTCACTCCCACTCCAGGTTTCCGCGGATAAGCCTCCGGCAAGCTGATAAACCTGAACCATGGTTCCTGTTGTAAACACATGCATCACAGCCCCCGTCGCTGGTTCGACTTCCGCCGCCGCTTCGCGAACGGTGGAGCCAGTGATCCGCTCAATCTCGGCACGAAGCGGGGCGAGAGAACTTTGGAACAATGCGTGATGAAAATCTCGCACCTGTGCCGCTCCCTCGGCGGTACGGGAAAGGACCTTCTCCGCCTGCGTGAGCGCTTCATGCATCGTGACGACCAACGTCCCCTGGCTGAAAACGACCGTCACGGATCGCGGAGTGTGTCCCGTTCGCTGCGTTTGAAAATCGCGAATCGTATGGGCCACTTGCTCCGCGATTGTGAAGTTGGACCGGTCCATGAGTTGCGCCTCTAAGAGCAATGGACGTCCTGTGTTAAGGCAAACAAAAAAGCCGACGCGGCGAGATACCCGGTGGTATCTCGCCGCGTCGGCTTACTGATCAACGCGCCTCCCGAAAGAATTCCGGATTGCGCTTTGTCTAGTCGTCCGAAAGTTGTTGGAGAGGGCCCATTGGCCATCCCCTAATTTCCTCTAAACCTCATTCTATCGGCTTCTTACTAAACAAGCAAGGAACCGTCGTCTTCTCCCTTCCCGAAGCGTATCATGGCAAGGACAAAGCGACTGCGGCGCCTTCCACCGAACACAAGTTTTCCACAAATATCCATTAATCGATAGCCAATGATTTGCAATAGAGGGAAAAGGTACAGGAAACCCACATGAAAACGCAGGGAGAAATTGAAGCTGCCATCTGTGAAGGAATTAGTCGATTCGAGCTGGAGTTCATGGGGCGGGGTCCGAAACACATTGCAGCACACCTGATTGGAGACATGCTCGTCGTCCGTCTGCAAGGTGTCCTGACTGCCGCGGAGCAGCACCTCGTCAAGACGCTACCGCCCGAGAAGGGACGAGACCTGCTGAAGGAGGTCCGGACCCAACTCATCGAAACAGCGCGACCGACCCTCGAGGCCTTGGTTGAAGATGTCACCGGCATCAAACCTCGCAGCTTACACCAAGACATTAGCACACTTACGGGTGAAGAAATCGTAATCTTCACACTGGCCGAGACACCTCGATATCGAGAATCGAAGAAAAAGTAAGGTGGCGCAAACTGAAGCGAAACCGCATGCCCAACATAACTGGTGATCTCGCTGTACCCTTCCACTGCGCCGGACATACCGGGACATCAAACATCAAACTGAAGAATGAGGCTCATTTCCTGTTGAACTCGGCGGTTGGTCCAGGGCGAGTCGGAATGCATTGCTCCGAGTCGAGGACTCTCCAAACTCCGAAACCGCGTCGGTCAAGTTGCCCACTGATCTTGAGCCTAATCGCAACCTTTGCTAAGGTTCCCGCGCATCGGGGCTATGAGAGGCCCGGTGCATGACGCAATCCTTTGTTTTTGAACGCGCTGGGCCTCGCTCAACCACCTGATTTTCAGGTCAGACGCCCCAGCTCCGCGTTCCCGATCAAAAATACCCAAAATCAACCATTGATTGACGAATCACGTCGTCCCGACGCCAGCCGGGCAAGGAGGCCACTGGCATGGATCGCCGCTCGGCCCTGTTTCTTTCACTTCTGGGTGGATTGCTGCCGGGCAGGCTGCTCGCCCAGTCCACGCCTCGAAACCGCACTCGAGCTCGAAGTACCGACTCCGAACCGGCGCTCAGCCGGCGTTCGCGGGACGAGGATCAACTGGACTATGAGTCGAGAACCGAGCCACGGTCCCCCAGCGCCGAGGGTGCCGAGGACGAGATTCCCGCCAACTTCCCCGCCGAGGCGGGTCAACGATGGCAGAAATACGATATCTCGCGCTATACCAGCCTGACTCAGAACCAGAACCAACCTCAGAACGCCATTGTTGAGTGGATCTTTCGCCGAACCACCTCAAACGACTGGCACGGCGACAAGATCGCCGTGCTCAGCGCCAGCCGCACCCAGCTTCGCGTCTTCAATAGCGCGAACGTGCTGAAGAAGGTGGACGAGATCGTCGAGCGCTTCATCGACGCGGCGAATGATACCCTGGCTATCCGGGTTCGCTTCGTGGCAGCCGCAGATAGCCGTTGGCGGTACGTGGTCCATTCGCGGCTCACTCCTGTTGGCGCGGGGCCCCAGGGACAGCAAATCTGGACCCTGAGCGCCGAGGATGCGGGGTTCGCTCTGAACCAGATGACAATCTCGCAAAACTTCAAGCTCCTGACTGACCAGAAGGTCGAGCTGGTCAACGGCCAAACCCTGGTGATCAAGACCTCAGAGCCGCGCGGATATACCGGCGGATTGCAACGTGAGAGTGCGGCGGGGCTGGGATATCAACCCAGAACCGACCAGCTTGAGGAGGGGGTCACCTTAAAGCTCAGCCCCCTGTTGACCTACGATGGTGACCAGGCCGACGCGGCGATCGAGCTCACGGCCAACATGGTCAAGAATTTCCACCGAACCCGCGTGATCGCCCCGCGCGAGATCGGGCCGAGCGAACTGACCATCGACGTGCCCGAGGCCATGGAAACTCGGCTCAACGTCCCCGTGAAGAACTGGCCCCTGAAGCAAACCCTGCTCATCTCGGGGGGAATCCTACCGGGAATCCTCCAATCCAAGGCTGGCCTGTTCAACATGCGCATCCCCGGCACCGTGCCAACCGGTACCGAGCTACTCGTCTTCATCGAGGTAGAACCCCTGACGCGAAGCGTTTCTCCGCGAGACCGAGATCGGGAACGCGAATAGCCAGCCGGCCCTATAACGTCTTGGCTGGCTGCTCCACTCTTCCCCTATAACCTCGAAAGCCAGAAGGCTAAATCGGGTAATGGACCGGATCGGCTTACGAGCGGTCCTCTCCTGGAGCCCAGAACGCATCCTGCCTGCGCTTCGTCCTGTCAAATCGCGGGCAGGAGACCTGCGTTCTGGGGGATAAGACCAGAGTGCGAATGCAGCCGGGTGCCTTCGCTTCCAGGGGAAAAGGTACCTTGGTCCTAGGCCTTGAAAAATCACGCGTTCGTCGGAGCGCATCTCACCTCCCACCGCGCCACTTCCCCATCCGACCTCGCCTGCCCCTGGAATTACGGGTATAACGATCCTGTTCGTTTTCGACCCATCTCAACTTTCGGGGCATCCACGCAACCATGCAGACTCCCACCTCTGAAACTGAGATGGATTCATCGCACCGAAACGGATTCTTGCCGACTGTGGGGGGGAGTGGCTTCGCGCTTTGCGTCTTGTTCAGCATGAACTTGCTGAACTACATCGACCGCTACTCCTTCTACGCGGTGGGGACGCATGTTAAGTCCGCGCTCGGCATCAATGACATGCGGCTCGGGCTGCTCAACTCCTCGTTCATGATCGTCTACACCATCGCCTCACCGCTGGTGGGTTGGTTTGGGGATCGGTACAGCCGCAAAATCTTGCTCACCCTGGGGGTTGGGCTCTGGAGCGTGGCGACGGTCGGAACCGCGTTTTCGCAAACGTATCACGAGATGTTTTTCTGGCGAGCACTTCTGGGGGTGGGAGAGGCGGCCTACGGCGTGATTGCCCCCGCCTTGCTGGCCGACCTGTTCATCCCAGAGCGGCGCGGCCGGGCGATGGGTTGTTATTACCTGGCGCTGCCGCTGGGAGGTGCGCTCGGATATGGCATTGGCGGGTGGGTTGCCGATTCCTGGCACTGGCGCGCTGCGTTCTGGGTGGTGGGGCTGCCCGGGTTGCTCGTGGCGTTGTTGGGCTTGATGATCCACGACCCCGGCCGGGGCGCATCGGAAGGGAAAACGCACGGGGGACGGGCCGATCGGCCCACGCTCCGAGATTACCTCGCCCTGTTCCGTAACCGAACTTTTCTCTGGAACACGGCGGGCATGGCGGCGGTCACCTTCGCGAGCGGAGGCTACGCGGCCTGGGGCTCCACCTTCTACCAGGAAGTCCGAGGGATGTCGGCGAAACAGGCTGGGGTCTGGATTGGTGCCCTGACCGCTGTCGCCGGGCTCGTTGGGATCGTGCTCGGGACCTGGTCCGCCGACTTCCTGCTCAAGTTCACCCGGCGCGCCTATCTCTTGATGGCGAGCCTCGCCGTATTGATCGCCATGCCGTTCGCCCTGTACGGAATTCTCGACCCGGCCCTGACCAGCTCACTGGGCATGTTGTTCGTGGCCATGGTTTTACTCGCCTCGGTCTTGGGCCCGTGCAACACGGTCACCGCCAACGTGGTCCCGGCGAACCAGCGCGCCGCCGGCTATGCGCTGAGCATCTTTTTGATCCACCTGCTGGGGGATGTGAGCTCACCGACCCTGATCGGATCCATCTCCTACTGGGCGGGTGATCCTAGAGTGGCGAACTCGGCGGTTGGCCAGATGCTCAAAAGCATGGGAGCCGGGCCGGTAGGGGAGAGCAACCTCGTTATCGGCATGCTTTCGGTCATCCCCGTAATGATCCTCGGAGGCATCTTCTTCTTGTTGGGGTCGCGCCACCTCCCCGCGGACCAGGCGCGAGCCCAGCAAACCGCCCTCGCGGGAGAACGTGAGCACCCGCCCATCGCTGGGCATTGATCGAGCCCATGGTGTAATATGGCGGGAGGAACCTTTCGAGGCAATTCGTTATGGCTACCGAACGCAGCAACGACCCACGGGCCTTCCGCGAGTTTCTCGACGCGAAGCTCTCCAAGATTGGCGGAGGTGAGTCGCTCGATGAGTTGCTCACTCTCTGGGAGTACGAGAACGCCCGCGAGGAGGAGCGTGAAGAAACTATCCAAGCGATTCAACGCGGCTTAGACGACCTGCACGCAGGCCGAACGACCGACGCCTTTGAGTTCGTCGATCGGATGCGGCGGAAAATCCAGTCCACCGCCAAGCGATGAGTTATCGCGTCAGGCTCACACGGCGCTCCGAGGCTGACTTCGAAGGGCGAATCATCACGCTTGCCGAACGCTCGCCCGAGGCCGCCGAACGGTTAATCGACAGCTTTGAGCGAGCGCTCTTTCGACTCCGCGAGTTCCCGCTCTCGTGCGGGCTGGCCCACGAGAACGCTCGATTTAACGAGGAGATTCGCCATCTCCTCTTCGGGGTTTACCGGAAGCAACGCTAAAAAGCCGGACGGCCCGCACCCATGCGGGCCGTCCGGCTTTTTTGATTCAACACGATTGCCTCGCGACTGGCCAAGGGAAACTGGCCAGGAAGCCGATGACTCGGTCAGTTTGCCTTGGGGTTCAGGCTCGGCGAACCTGGCAGGGGAGGCAGCGAAGCGGTCTTCTCGGCCGCGGGAGGAACGATCTTGCTGGCAGCCTCGCGAACCTCGGGCGACTTGTCGGTCGCCGCCATTTCGGAGAGGCGGCTGCGAACCTCGGGAGAGAGCCGGCTCGCCAGGGCTTCCACGGCACTCGCCCGTACCGAGGATTCGGGGTCGCGGGTCAGCATCAGGAACCAGACGATCGGGTCGATGTCGGTCCGGTCGCGGAGCAAGGGGATCACCGACGCCCGAAGGGCGGCCTTGGGGTGATAGACCAACTTGCCCAGGCTGATCTGCTCATCGGTGAGGCCGCGGGTCTGAAGAACGAGCTGAGCCATGTCGGGAATACCCGGCTCGGGGTCGTAGAGCCGCTTCAGCAAGGCCTCGTCAGTCAGCAGGTTGCGCCGCCCGCCGAACGAGGAAAGGACCTGCTTGCGGACTTCGCCCCCTCCTTCACCCATATCTTCGAGATAGGCGACGGCAGGCGCGGCGGCCGCGTCGATGGGGATCAGGCCCAGGCAGGCCACGGCGGCCACGCGCACCTTGGACGCCTTATCGCCCAGGCACCGAACCGTGGGTGTATGGAGCCCTTGCTTCCACTCCGCGAGAAGATCTTCCTCGCGGGGAATGGGCTGACGGCCTGGCAGCCAGCTCCAGAGACGGGCCACCTCTCCCAGTGCCGAGGCCCGAACGTTCAAGTCCGGATCCACCAGGCCGGCGGACAGGACGTGGTGGACTGGAGTCAACACATCCACCCAGGTCGGCGGAGCCGTTCCCCCCGCGCTCACCGAGTACTTGTTCAAAATCTTGACGGCCGCGTTCATCGCGGTCGCCCGCCCGTAAGAGTTGTACTTACGGTAGCCAGACCGAAGCGCGTCGAGCGCGTCCATCCAAAGCTTCGAATCCTCGTCGCGAGCAACGTCCTTGTCTTCCGTCACCCGTTCGTAAAGGGCGGCCAGCGCCGCGGCGTTCCCTTCCCGTACCAAGGGGACGAGCGAGGCCACCGGCGTCGTCTTATCCACCTTCTGAGCGACCGTCTGAACGGCGGCTGGCTTCCGGCTCGAAGCGCGGTAACCCATGTACCCGAGACCGCCGACTACTCCCAAGCCCAGAACACCCACGATCCAAACGCGTGATTGACGTCGCTCTGGCATGGTCCTGCCTCCGTGCGATGAACCAACTTCCTCCTCAATCCGTTATGGCGCGACATCATAAAATGATCCGTTTTTCCGGCAAGATCACTTCTTGCCCCCTCTTTTCACACACGTTCAGACAAACAAATTACCCAAAACCCCTCAAACCCCATCGACCCTAAAAATTGCCGCAATCGAGGGAAGACGCATCAGAAAGGGGAAGGCAACATCCGATGAATAAGGGCAGGTGGACGCGGGAGCGAAAGGGGGGAGGAGACCCCGACGGCTTTCAGGGCGTTCCACAGCTCTTGCCCCAACGGAGATGCCATGAAATCCCCCGTGGTTCGACGCGGGCTAGCGACCTGGTCGATCGCGCTGGCGGCGATGGTGGGCGTTTGCTTGACAACCCCGTATGCCAAGGCCGCTCCCAAGACTTCAGACCCAGCCAAGGTCATCCCGCTCGATCAGGTTGACCTCCAGTATCGCGACCAGGTCGCCGAGGTGATCCGGGACAACACGTTCCATCGCCAGGGTGCTCCCGAGACCTTTCCGTGCAACCCCCAGGTTTATCTTGGGTTGTTGAACGAGCCGGCGCTCACCCTGGCGCTCTGGCAAGACCTGAGCAACTCGCCGGTTCAGCTTCAACGGATCGGGCCGAACCGATACCAAGGAACCGACGGCAACGGGGCGAGCGCCTCATGGGAGTTCGTTCTCAGATCGCCCAAGCTTCACGTTCTGCTCTGCCACCTCGACTATAAAAGTCCGCGAGGAGCCGCGCACCTGCAAGCTCGAATTGTGCTGATCGTCCACTCCGGCTATTATCGCGAAGTCAACGGTGACCACTGGGTTCAGCACGACGTCGAAGCCTTCGTCAAGGTCGACTCCAAAGGCTGGAAAGCCGTGGCTCGAACGATACGCCCGATCCTCGAAAAGTTGCTCGAAGATCAGGTGCGGGAAGCAGGCTGGTTTGTGTCGCTCATGGGAAGACTCGTGGCGATGTACCCCAACTGGGCTTGCCAGGTCACCATGAAGCAGAACCAGATTCATCTCGAGACCAGGCAACGCTTTCGAGACGTGGTGATCCAAACGCGAAAGCCGGGCGCTTTCACGGGCCGGCCCACCATGGTCGAGAATACGCCGAAGGATCACCAGGTCCGCAGGTAAAGAACGCCCAAAGCCCCATTTCACCCATCTTCGGATCGACCGACCCTGGGGGCTCGCGTTCCACCTCGCGAAGGGAGTCACGCACGACGACCAGGTCGTCGTGCGTGGGCTGGTCAACGCAACGGACCGACCGATCTTTTCCCGAGTAGATATCAAAAGATTCTCTGACGTCGGTCAATCAAGGGGCAAGGATGCACCCCACTCTACGAAATTGCCTGAAGGCCGCGGCTCATCTCGCGTCCCGAATCGCGCCCTCCCTTCGCGCATCACGCTTCGAGGCCAGGGCCAAGGTCCAACGGCGCGCGAAGCCCGTGCTCGACGGACTGGAGGAGCGCGTCCTGCTCTATTTCAGCGTGGACGCGGCCGTGGTCCCTTCCACGCTCTGGCCCCCCAACAACAAGTACATCCCGGTCACGATTACCGGGACGGCCCGCGAGTTCTCCATCGAGGGGAACAAGCAGGTCTTCCAGAACCTCCCCGGGCCCAAGCGAGCGAACTTCATCGTCACCGACGAGTATCGGCAGGACGAGCCTTACGGGCCGATCCCACTGACGCATCAAGGGGGTGGGACCTACACCTTCACGTTCACAACCCATCTCCAGGCGTCGCGCAAGGAACAGTTCGCCGCGGGGCGACGCTACTACTTCAGCATCGCCGTGGGAGACGATGACGGATGGGGGGCGAAGGAACTGGTCGTGCAGGTGCCCAAGTCTCCAGATGACCGAGGGATGGGGCCGCTCCGCCCCTGGCCATCCAAAGCGCGCGAGAAGCTCAAGGAGATGAGGTCGATGGCCCATGCTCGAGCCGCGGGGCAGCAGCACCCGCGCCCGCCCCGGGGCTAACTGGCTGGCTCGCCGCGCTGCTCTTCCAAGCGATCCAGCAGACGAAGGAGCCCGTCAAGGATCGATAAGGGATGGGGGGGACTACCAGGGATAAACAGGTCCACGGGCAGGAGGTCGCCAACCCCATTGTGAATTTCGGGGTTTTCTCGGAAGACGCCTCCCGAGATCGCGTCGACCCCCACCGCGATCACGAGCTTCGGAGCCGGAAGCGCGGCGTAGGTCTGGAGCAACGCGTACTTCATGTTCTCCGAGACCGGCCCGGCCACAACCAGGGCATCGGCGTGGCGAGGCGAAGCCACCACCTGAACGCCGAACCGCCCCAGGTCGAAGACCACCGTTCCCAGCACATTCAGATCCGCCTCCGCCGATCCGTCCCCCCCCGCGCTGACCACCCGCAACCGAAGCGAGCGGCCGAACAGGCGAAGCATCTTCGCTTCCAGTGGTCGGGCTCGCTCCAGGTCTTTCCCACTCCGCACCACCAGGTCTTCCCGTGATCGCACCGCCATACGAAATTCCTTCGTGAACTCAATGGCGTTGGAAGGACAGGACTCGGTGCATTCCGCGCAGAACAGGCAACGGCCCAGGTCGAGGCGAAGCCCTTCGGCGTCTCGAGCCATCGCGTCGGTTGGGCAAGCGTTGATACAGGCGGAGCACCCCTCCGGACATCGCGACGAGTCGAGCACGGGAAGGCCGCGGAAACGGTCGGGAAGCGCGGGCGCGCTCCCCGAAGGATACGCGATGGTCCGGCGACCCTGCCGGAACCGCTCGAGGAGAATGGAAATCATGAGCGATCCCCTTGAGGGCATGAGATGAGGCTACAGGTCGTGTCCACAGTAAGAGAGGTTGAAGCTCTTATTACAGAGTGGGAAGTCGGAGATCTGGTTGTCCCGGAGCGCCAGGGCCAGACCCGTCCAGTTCCGGAACGAGGGATCAACGACCTTGTACCGCGCGAACCGGCCCTGATCGTCCGTGAGCGCGACGTGGCAAATTTGGCCGCGCCAACCTTCGTTGAGCGAGACGGTGAAGTGGTCGGGTAGAAGCGGTCCCACGCCGGATTGGATCTGAATCGGGCCGTCGGGCAAGGTTTGAAGGAGTTCCTTGATGAACGCGACCGAGCGTTGGATCTCAAGCCAGCGCACGTACGCCCGGGCGAAGACATCCCCCGTGCCCCAGGTGGAGATGGGCACGTGCGCGAACCGGTAGATTCCGGTCGGGAAGTCGAGACGGACATCGCGTTCGAGACCACAGGCCCGGGCCGAGGGCCCAACCAGGCCGAGGGCCCGAGCCGCCTCGGGAGAAACACGCCCCGTCCCCTCGAACCGAGCCTGAACCGACAGGGAGTTCCAAAGGAGATCGACCGCGCCCTCGAGGTCGCGATAGGCCATGTCGAGTCGTTCCTGGAACCTCCCAACCTGGTCGGCATCGAGGTCGAATCGACATCCCCCCGGGCGCACGAGGCTCCGGCCGAAACGGCTGCCGCAGAGCAGGGCGGTCAGGTTGAGGAAATCGCCTCGGATCCGCCCGCAGTAAGAAGCGGTCGGCAGGAAGCCGACATCCCCCGCCAGGGCCCCCAGGTCTCCCGTATGATTCGCCAGCCGCTCCAACTCGAGGGCGATCCCGCGAATGGCCTCGGCCCGAAGGGGAACCTGAGCGCCGGCGAGCGCCTCCACCACTTGGCAATAGGCCGTCACATGACCGATCGAGGTGTCTCCCGAGACCACTTCCATCGTGGAAAGCGTTCGTTTGCCCGGACCGCCGACGAGCGAGCGCTCAACGCCTCGGTGTTGATACCCGAGTGAGATCTCCAGGTGAAAGACCTGTTCGCCATGGCACTGGAACCGGAAGTGCCCCGGCTCGATGACCCCCGCATGCACCGGACCGACGGCAACCTCATGAATCTCTTCCCCCTCGACGCGGAAGAAATCGGTCACGCCAACCACCGGCGTCTCATCCTGGTCCCGGCCCCAGGCGTCATGCCCCGGACGGTACGAAGGATGAAAACGAACCGGCTTGAACCAGGGGTGCCCTTCGGGATAAACCCCATACTGTTCGGCGAGTTCGCGTTCGAAGAGGTGGAGCGCGGGGCACTCGGACGTCAGTGAAGGGAATCGATCGGATTCGAGCGTCGTTCGCCCCACGCGCAACAGGCCGTGAGCGCTATCGGTCAAGACGGCATGGAGATCGATGTCACCACCTGAAGACGCGCTGGTGTCTCCAAAGAAGGCGGCGATGCGATGCCCCTGACCCACCAGGCTGAGAATCGCGGCCCGAAACTCTTGGAACGACAAACGTGGAAGCAGGGCCCGCGGAATGGCCTGGCCCGTTCGCATCTTCAGGAGCGTGTGTTGGGTCATCGCTTCACCTCAAACGACGCGGCCGCCTCGCGCAAGAGCGACTCGAGCGGTGAAGGAATAAACAGTCCGAGCAACAAGGCGAATGACATCAGGAGAAGAATCGGCCCGCAGGTGCCAACGCGCTCGCGGTAAGGCGTGGCTGGGGTTTCCACGGGGGGATCGCCTTGAACCACCGAGAGAACCGTCGCCCCCATCCCGACGAAAACGGAGGCAAGGACGAGTAAGAACAGCCCACAGGCCCAGAATTGGCCATCGCTCGCCGCTGCCTTCGCAATCGTGAACTCGCTGAGAAATGGCCCAAAGGGGGGGGAGCCCGTAATCGCGAGGAAGCCCGCGAGGAACAAGGCGCCGGAGATCGGAACGCGCCGAAGCGCCCCGCGAACCTGGCCAGTCAGCTTGCTTCCATAAGATTTCTGGATATTCTCAGCCGAAAGGAACAAGGCACACTTGGTCAATCCATTATTGATCAGGTGCAGCAAGGACCCATAAACCGCCAGTCCGCCAATGCCGATTCCCAGGATCAGGATTCCCATGTGCTCGACACTGGAATAAGCGAGCAAGCGCTTGATATCGCGCTGCTGAGCCATGAAGACCGCGGCAATCGCCATGGAGAACAGCCCGATGAACACCATGAACTCGCGGGCGAAGCTGGCATCGGTCCCCGCGTTGCAGATCTGGTAGACCCGTAAAATCGCGAGGAACGCACAGCTTGTGACTCCCCCCGCGAGAATCGCTCCCACCACGCCAGGCGCTTCTCCATAAGCGTCCGGCTTCCACGTATGCATGGGGGCCAGGCCGATCTTCGTTCCATAACCAATGAACAACAAAATGAACGCCGATTGGAGCCAGGCCGAGGAAAGGTAGGGGGCCTCATGGATTAGTTGATCGAAGCGCAAGGTTGAGCCCCGCCCCGCCTTAAGCATGGCGTAGGCGAGGAAGAAGGAGCCCAGCAAGGCCAAGGCGATCCCGACGGATCCAATCAGTAAATACTTCCACGTTGCCTCCAGCGACCGAGCACTCTGGTTGAAGTAAATCAAAGGAGCACTGGCCAGCGTGGTGGCTTCCATCGCCACCCACATCAAACCCAGGTGATAGGACAAGGTGACCAACGTCATCATCGCCTGGATCAGAAAGAGGTTCGCGCAAAAGACGCGGTTCGAGCGATCCTTGTGCTGTGCCAGGTATCCCGGCACCGAGAGCGAGCAGAGAGCAAACAACAGGCAGAGAAACCCGAGCACCAACTTTCCGAGCGGGTCGAGTAAGAGCCAACCCCCAAGCCCCGAGACCGAGGTGGCGTTCTCCGCTTGATTCAATATGGATCCAACCAGGACGAGCTGCACCAGGGCTCCGGCCGGCAAGAGCCAGGGGCGGAGACGCTCGGACGGCAAGACGTACGTGAGCACGGCCATCAACAACGGAAACAAGACCAGAAAGTAGGCCATCGTTAGTCTCTCAGCTCCGAGAGGTGCTCCGTGCTGGTGGAGGCGAACTCACGACTAATATGGTGAACGATGATTGCCATGATGAAGACGCCCGTGAACAGGTCGAGCAGAGCGCCAACTTCGACGAGAAAGGGCATCGCCTCGAGGAGGAGCAGGCCGAAGAGAAAGACACCATTCTCAAGGATGAGATAGCCAAGCACCTGCATGATCGCCTTCTTGCGCGTGGTGAGAACCAGGAACCCCGTCCAGCATGTGGCGAGCGACGCGGGGACCAGGAGAAGATGCTGATGCTCCTCGGCCAGGGGGAGCGTGTACGAGTAAACCAGGGCCAGCCCCGTGCCCATTGCCCCGAGCAACAGAGAGGTGATGGGGCTAATGGCCGGGTTCACTTCGTGCTGAACATCCGCCTCACGCATCGCATGAATCAGCATTTTTGGAATGACGAATCCTTTGATTAAGATCATCACTCCAACGAGAAGGATGCCTCGAAGGCGGACGCCGGGATGGACGAACAGAGCGAGAATCCCCAGCAACATCCCTTGCGCCGCGACGGCATTGATCACCCCTCGGATCCGGCTGACCCCGAGCGCGACAAAGTTCAACGCGAGGCCGATAATCAAGAGCGGATCGAGCAACTGGCCCATCAGTGTCATCTCACCAGGAGGATCAGGCCGAAACCGGAGAGCAGGCTCGCGGCCACCAGGAGGACAGGAATTTGGGGCATGCGCAGGCGAGCCATGACGGACTCGACGACCCCAATCACCACCGCGACCACGACGCTCCCAACGAGGAAGGCGGGCCAGCCCAACCACGAGTTCAACACAACCCAAGGACAGGCCACTCGCACCAGGAGCGAAGCAAACACGAACAGCTTCAACGAAGCTCCATAGAGGATCAGGCCGAAGGCAGGGCCGCTGTGATCCAGCACCATGACCTCGTGAATCATCGTCAACTCGAGGTGCGTGTTTGGGTCGTCGAAGGGAATGCGTGAGTTCTCCACGAGCAAGACGAGAAACCAGCTCAACAGGACCATCGCAAGGGACGTTCCCGCCGTCCCCCAATGCCCGCCGAGCGAAGCACCAAGCATGGTCGAAAGCTGGGTCGAGCCGGACAGCTTCGCCAGCACGAGCATGCCGAGGAAGATCGCCGGCTCCGCGAGGCAGGAAAACGATAACTCGCGCACGGCCCCCATCCCCTCGAAAGGAGAACCCGTATCGAGGGCGGCCGCGGCGGTGAAGAATCGACCCAGGCCGAGCAGGTACACCACGACGATCAGGTCGCCGTCGAATGAAATGGGAGCCAAGGCATGCCCCATCGGCACCATCAGCGCGGCGATCGAGGCCGTGACCAAACCGGCAACGGGACCTGCCAGGAAAACCCAGCTCGTGGTCGTGCTAAAGATCGACCCTTTCTGAAACAACTTGATGAGGTCGTAATACGGCTGCAAGAGCGGCGGGCCAACGCGACCGGCAAATACCGCCTTGGTTCGGTTGATCACACCCAGTAGCAGCGGTGGCAGAACAAACGTCACAACCAGATGAAACGTGTTCCAAACCATTTGCCGGCCCACAAACCCTCCCCCTCAACTCTCATCACGCCAAAACACTTAATTGTCGTTATATTCTGACGTGTCCGATTCAGTTAGAAAACATCGTCTCTCAGACACGACGAGCCATTCCGCGAAACGATGCGGCCCAGGCAATCGCCGTCTCATGCGAATCCGAAATCATCGTTCCCTGTTTATTTCCGAATCGACACCCAGCCCAGGGCCAGAACCACCGTGAGAGCCAGGTAGAGCAAGTAAACATGAACCTTGCCCTGTTGAAAAATGCGAAGGCGAGCAAAGCGATCCGCACAGCGTTTGAAGAACGGTTCGTACACGAGTTCACTGATCGGGTCGGGGCAGGAGGAACCAAAAGAGGCCTGAGTTGGAAACAGACCTTGGGGTGCCTGACGAAACGTACGAGGCCTGAGCCACCGGGGCAGCAGGTGCTCCGAGAGCAATTCGGCGAACGATCGACCCGTGTATTGGATCCGAGCGGTCGGTCGAACGTAACCGCAACCCCAGGTCGGTCCGGTCGTCCGTCCAGCCCAACGGACAAGGCCCCCCAACAAGACCGAAACCACGAACAACGCGTCGAGGATACCTTGATTCAACGTGCCAAGCGTTTGCAGAGAACGGTCGAGAGAATCGAGGTTTCGTGTTGGAAGGGTCCCACCCGGGTTGAGCAAGGGGATGAGCGTCGCGCTGAACGAACGTGTCACGGAAGCGGGAAGGATTGCCAAGGCCAGGCACAAGAGGGCCAGAACGAGCATCGGCCCGATCATCCACCAGGAGGATTCGTGAGCTTCTTCCGCGGCCGTGGTCCGCGGCGAGCCCAGCATCACGACCCCCAGCAGGCGTACGAATGCGATTGCGGCCAGCCCCCCGACCAGGGCAAGAAACGCGACCGCCATGAGCGGCGGAAGGCTGTGCCCGTTCGAGGTGGCGAGACCGGAACGCATCAGACCCAGGTATAGCAGCCACTCACTGACGAAACCATTGGCGGGGGGCAAGGCGCAGATGGCCACCGACCCGGCAACCATCAATCCCCCGGTCCAGGGCATCCGGTGGATTAGTCCGCCCAGCTTTTCCATGTCCCTCGTCCCCGTCGCGTGGAGCACGCTTCCCGCGGCGAGGAACATCAAGCCTTTCATCAAGGAATGATTCCAGACATGCAAAAGCCCCGCGACCAACCCCAGAACCCCCACCTCGGGCAGTCCCGCGGCGAGGCCCCAGAGTCCCACCCCGAGCGCGAAACCAATCAGCCCGATATTCTCAATGCTTGAGTAGGCCAGCACACGTTTGATATCGCGCTGTTGCATGGCCAGGGATGCGCCCACGAGGGCGGTCACCAGCCCGAGCAAAGCCAGGCTTCCTCCCCACCAGGGGGTGGGGGGGCCTAGAAATGTCAAGACGCGGAGCAAGCCATACACTCCCATCTTGATCATGACACCCGACATGAGAGCCGATACATGTGAAGGGGCCGCCGGGTGCGCCTCGGGTAACCAGACGTGGAACGGTACGAACCCCGCCTTGGCACCGAACCCGACCAGTGCCAGAACAAAGAGAAGCCCGGACCAGGCGGGCCCCAGCGCCGGCATCGTCTCGAAAGCCTTGAACTCCAAGCCTCCCGCGTTCCGCCCTAGCAAAACGAAAGTCGCGATGAGGAACGCGACTCCCAGGTGAGTCGCGATGAGATACACCCAACCCGCCCGTCGCACCTCGGCCTGCTCGTGTTCGAACGTCACCAGGAAGAAAGCGGAGATGGACATGATCTCCCACGACAGGAGAAACAAGACCGCGGTACGCGCGAGGACGACCATGACCATGCTGGCGACGAACACATTAAAGAACAACCAGAAGCCGAAGAGAGACTTATTACCCCGGTAGGCGAGCATGTACTGGCCGCCGAAGAGGGCCGAGAGGGGCGAAAGCACCAGCACGGGCAAAAGAAAGAATGCGCTGAGCGCATCGATCCCAACCGAAAAGGGTCCGTGCGCGGCATCCCATTGGCGAGAGAACGACCACGGTGCTCCCCCCTTGAGGATCCGAACCGTGGGCTCAACCGCCAAGGCGCAGCCCACCAAGACAATCCCCACTCCCAAGAGAGTTGAGACAAGAGTACCCAAGACGGTCGCACGACGGAGATGAGAAGGCTGCCGCTGATTACCCGAGGCATCCATGAGCGTCTATCTACTCCCTCCGCCCCGGTTGGTTTCCGCGAGAGAACC
>Ga0182745_1001844_pt1 | contig 19686 bp, 16 predicted proteins | sample eDN3rd30CKraftBY_FD_128523 | JGI IMG/M metagenome (GOLD analysis project Ga0182745, IMG submission 128523) | Enriched backyard soil microbial communities from Emeryville, California, USA - eDNA 3rd pass 30_C Kraft BY (version 2) (version 2) | ecosystem: Environmental > Terrestrial > Soil >...
CACCTGCTGTTCGGGCTTGTCGTGGTGGCTGCCGTCGGTTCCTCGATCCCGGTGCTGATCCTGACGCTGGCGGCGATGTATCTGCCCGGATCCTACCGCTTCGCCCGCGCGCTTGCGGTCAATGTGAACACCATGGATTTCGTCACCGTGGCCCGCGCCCGTGGCGAGAGGTTCGGCCATATCATCCTGCGCGAGATCTTTCCGAACATCCTGGGCCCGGTTCTGGCCGATCTGGGCCTGCGCTTTGTGTTCATCGTGCTGGTCCTCTCGGGGCTGTCGTTCCTTGGTCTTGGCGTGCAGCCGCCCAATGCCGACTGGGGCGCCTTGGTGCGCGAGAATATCGAGGGGCTCAGCCTTGGCGCGCCGGCGGTGATCTTTCCCTCGATCGCCATCGCCTCGCTGACCATCTCGGTCAACATGTTCATCGACAACCTGCCCATCCGAATCCGCGACAGGAGCGAATGATGACCCAGCCACTGGTTTCCGTACGCGACCTGAAGATCGGCGCCAAGACTGACTCGGGCCGCGAGGTCGAGATCATCAAGGGCGTCAGCTTTGACATCGCGCCGGGCGAGATCGTGGCTCTGATCGGTGAAAGCGGATCGGGCAAAACCACCATCGCGCTGTCGCTGATGGGCCATGCCCGCCCCGGCTGCGCCATCCATGGCGGCACCATCCGGGTGGGCCGGCACGAGGTCACGGCCATGTCCGAACGCGCCCGCGCCGAGATGCGCGGGACCGAGGTGTCCTATGTCCCGCAATCGGCTGCGGCTGCCTTCAACCCGGCCAAGCGGATCATGGATCAGGTCGTGGAAATCACTGCCATCCACGGGCTGATGCCCCGCGATCAGGCCGAGGCCAAGGCCCGGACCCTATTCCGCGCGCTGGCCTTGCCCGATCCCGACACGATCGGCAGCCGCTATCCGCATCAGGTCTCGGGCGGGCAGTTGCAGCGCCTTTCGGCGGCCATGGCGCTGATCGGCGATCCCTCGCTCGTGATCTTTGACGAACCCACCACCGCGCTGGACGTGACCACCCAGATCGAGGTTTTGCGCGCCTTCAAGTCGGTGATGGACAAGGGCGCGATGGCCGGGGTCTATGTCAGCCACGATCTGGCCGTGGTGGCCCAGATCGCGGACCGCATCATCGTGCTGAAAAACGGCATCGTGCAGGAAGAAGGCCCGACCGAGCAGATCCTGCACCAGCCGAAGCATCCCTATACCCGCCAGCTTCTGGACGCGTTCGAGCCCGTGCCCCATGTCCCCGTAGCCGGGGCCGAGGCGCCCGAGCCGATCCTTGAAGTCGAAAAACTCTGCGCTGGCTATGGCCCGATGCGCGCGGGCTTGCCGATGGCGCAGATCCTGCATGATGTCAGCTTCCGTCTGGAACGCGGCCGCAATTTGGGCGTCATCGGGGAGTCCGGCTCGGGCAAATCGACCTTGGCTCGCGCGGTGGCCGGGATCCTGCCCGCCTTTCGCGGCAACCTGATGCTGGACGGGCGCGAGCTTGCGCCTTCCTTGCAGCAGCGCAGCAAGGATGAGTTGCGCCGCGTCCAGATCGTCTTCCAGCTGGCCGATACCGCGCTGAACCCCGCCCAGTCGATCGAGGCTATTCTGGCCCGGCCCCTGACCTTTTATCACGGCATGGCCGGGGCCGCGCGCAAGGCCCGCGTGATCGAGCTGCTGGACATGGTGCGCCTGCCCGGCCATCTGCGCCACCGCCTGCCATCCGAACTGTCCGGCGGGCAGAAACAGCGCGTTAACCTGGCCCGCGCCTTGGCCGCGGAACCGGAACTAATCCTGTGCGACGAGATCACCTCGGCCCTTGATACCGTGGTGGCCGCAGCGATCTTGGATCTGCTCAAGGAATTGCAGCGAGGGCTGAACCTCTCCTACATGTTCATAAGCCATGACCTGTCCACGGTCGAGGCGATCTGCGACGAGGTGCTGGTGATGCTGAAGGGCCGCGTGGTCGAGGCCCTGCCCGCCGCCCGCATGTCGGCCGAGGCAACCCATCCTTACTCCCGGCTGCTGATCGGCTCGATCCCGAAACTGGATATCGGCTGGCTGAAGGGGCTTGAGCAGGACCCGCAACTGCTGGCGCAATTCGCGGGTCGCTAGAGCCCGGTAGCGCGGTCCCCCGCGCCGCTGGCCCTATGCGGGGCCGTCAATGCCGGTCCGCGAACAGCCGTGCCAGCGGTATCTGCGTCTTCAGGAACGGCGTTTTGATGACGACGAAGCTGAAATACTTGTCCACGCCCACATCGCGGTCGATCAGCGCCTCAATGATGTTCTGGTAATCGACGATTCCGGCGGTCACGAATTTCGTCAGATAGTCGTAGCCGCCCGAGACCAGATGACATTCGATGCAACTGTCGATCCGCTCCAGCGCCTCCTGAAAGCGGGCGAAATCCGGCGGGCGGTGGTTCTTCAGCGTGAATTCGGTGAAAACGGTCAGCGTCTCGCCCAGCTTCGCCACATTGATCTGTGCGCTGTAGCCGGTAATGTATCCTGCCTGTTGCAGCTTTTTCACCCGCATCAGGCAGGGCGACGGCGACAGGGCCACCAGATCGGCCAGCTCGACATTGGTGATCCGTCCGTTCCTCTGCAACTCGGCGAGGATCTTAACATCGATGCGATCCAGCTTCAGCGGCGGGTTCATGGCATTCCTTCCCTATCGGGCTTCTTTTTGCGGCAAATTCAGGCCGCTGCCAAGCTGCGGCAATACGACAGGATATGCCGTTCGCCCGTGAGCCTGCGGCAGATTGGGCTGGGCGCGGCGCGCTAGGCTGCATCCACACGACCCGGAGAACCCCATGCCCGCGCCCCTTCTGAAGATTCAAACCCCTTCCGATCTGCCCGGTCAGGCCGATTGCGTGGTGATCGGCGGCGGCATCGTCGGCGTCTCGGCAGCTTATTGGCTGGCCCGCGCGGGGCAATCCGTGGTCCTGCTGGAAAAGGGCCGGATCGGGGCCGAACAATCCAGCCGCAACTGGGGCTGGTGCCGTCAGCAGAACCGCGATGCCCGCGAATTGCCCCTGTCCACCCGCAGTCTGGACCTGTGGGATCAGATGACCGCCGATCTTGGCCCCGGCATCGGCTTTCGCCGCTGCGGGCTTTTGTATCTGACCGATGACCCGGCCGAGCTTGAGGGCTGGGCCGCCTGGGGCCGTTTCGCGCGCACCGAGGGAATCGACACCCGCATGCTGACCGGGGCCGAGGCCGCCGAGCGTGGCCGCGCCACCGCCAAGCCATGGCTGGGCGGCGTCTGGTCGCCCAGCGACGGTATCGCCACCCCGGCCAGCGCCGCGCCGCTGATCGCGCAGGGCGTCGTCAAATATGGCGGCCATGTTATCCAATCCTGCGCCGCGCGCGGGCTGGAGTTGCAGGCGGGCCGCGTCGCCGGTGTCGTGACCGAGCGGAGTACAATACGCACGAGGACCGTGGTGATGGCGGGCGGGGCATGGGCGGGCAGCTTCCTGCATCAGCTGGGGATCGGCTTTCCGCAGGCCTCGGTCCGCAGCTCGATCCTGTCGGTGATGCCGGGGGCACAGGGCTTGCCCGACGCCCTGCATACCGCCGCCGTTTCCGCCACGCGGCGGGGCGACGGGGGCTATACGCTGGCGATCTCGGGGCGGGCCAATGTCGATCCGACGCCCCGGATGGTAGCGGGGGCGCGGCATTTCGCGCCGATGTTCGCCAAACGCTGGCGCGCGCTGCGCGCCGGGGGGTTGCAGGGCTGGGCCGCGGGGTTCGAGACCCGCGCCCGTTGGGCGCTGGACCGCGAAACCCCGATGGAGAGGGTCCGCATCCTCGACCCACGACCCTCGCAAGGCCTGATCAACCAGACGCTGGCCCGCGCCCGCAAATTGCTGCCGGCGCTGCGTGACATTCCCGTGCAGGCGGCATGGGCGGGCTTCATCGACAGCACGCCCGACGGGGTGCCGGTCATCGACGCGGAGTGTGGCGTGCCGGGGCTGGTTCTGGCGGCGGGCCTGTCGGGCCACGGCTTCGGCATCGGGCCGGGCGTCGGCCATCTGGTGGCCGACATGATTCTGGGCCGAACGCCCATCACCGAAACCGCGCAATACCGGTTGGACCGCTTTGTGGGCAGTCAATGGGGCAAGGTTGCGAAATTCTGACCTCATGCCGCAAAGCGCCCGATGCCGAAATCCTGCAGCGGGGTTTCGCAGCGCCCCGTCGCAACCAGTTCGGCCATCACATCGCCCACGCCGGGGCCAAGCTGGAAGCCGTGGCCGCAAAAGCCGAATGCGTGGAACAGTCCCGGCGTGGTGCCCGACGCGCCCATGACAGGCAGGCCGTCGCGGACATAACCCTCGGCCCCCGACCATTGCCGGATCACCGCGACATGGCGCAGCGCGGGGACAAGTCGGACAACGGCGCGGATCTGCGCGGGCAGGCGCGCGGGATCGGCATGGGCGCGACCCTCGGGGCCGACTTCGACCCGCTCCACCGCGCCGCCAAAGACCACATTACCGCGCTCGACCTGCCGCAGATAGGCCCCGTGATCTTTGGACCAGACGCCCACCACCGGCAGGATGCGATGCGGCAAAGGCTCGGTCACGGCCATTTGCGGGCCGCGCACCTCGATCGGGACCGGCTCGCCGAATTGCGCGGCCAGCGTGGCCCCGGCATGGCCCGCGCAATTCACCAGCCGCTCGGCATGGAATGTCCCGCGCGAGGTCTCCACGGTAAATCCCGGCCGGATCGCGGTGATCCGGGCATGATCGACCAGTTGCGCCCCCGCCCGCGCAGCGGCCTCGGCAAGGGCGGGCGCGATCAGGCGCGGATTGGCCGATCCGTCCTGCGGCGAGAATGACGCGCCGATGGCATCCGGTCCAAGTCCCGGAAAGCGTTGCCGGATCTGGTTCGGGCCAAGCTCTTCAAGCTCAAGCCCCCAGGGGCGGGCGTCATCGGCAAAGCGGCGCATCAGGGCCAGACCCTCGGCGTCAAAGATCAGCCGAAGATGGCCGGTCGCGCGGAATTCCACGTCGCGGCCCAAAAGCCGCTCAAGCCTGCCCCACAAGGCCAGCGACCGATGCGCCAGCGGCAGTTGCGGCAGATAGCGCCCGCTGCGGCGGATATTCCCGAATGAGGCGACGGTCGCGCCCGCGCCGATGGGGCCGGTGTCGATCAGGGTCGTGGCAATGCCCCGGCGGGCCAGAAAGAACGCCGTCGCGCTGCCCATCAAGCCGCCGCCCAGAACGATCACCGACATCCGCACCCCCGAAAACCTTGCCCCAGAGAACGCCCGGGGGCATGAAGGGTCAAGGACGGGTTCATGGGTGGTCCATAAGCCGAACCTATGGGGTCGCGATGCGGGCAAGGCAACTAGAGGTTTTCGTCGCGGTGATGCGCGCAGGCTCGATCACGGCGGCGGCCCGGATGCTGAACATCTCGCAACCCGCGCTAAGTCAGGTTCTGCTGCATGCCGAGGATGAGCTGGGTTTTGCCCTGTTCACACGCGAGAAAGGCCGGTTGCACCCAACCCCCGAGGCGATGGAACTGCTGCCCGACGCGGAACGCCTGTTCGGCGGGCTTGAGGGGTTGCGCCGCAAGACCGCCGATCTGCGGCTGGGCCGGGCCGGGCTGGTGCGGATCGCGGCCTCGCCCCCGCCTGCGATGTCGTTCCTGCCGGGCGTGCTGGCCGCATATCGTCAGGCGCATCCAGATATTCTGGTGCGCGCCCATGTCGCCCCGGTCGCCTCGCTCATCACCATGCTCCGCACGGGGGATGCCATGCTGGCGCTGGCGCTGGATGATGCTATGCCCCCCGATATTCAGGTCGAGCCGCTGGGCAGCACGCGGTTCTCCTGCCTTTTGCCGCCGGGCCATCCCTTTGCCGACAGCAAAGAGCTGAGCCTTGCCGATCTGCAGGATCAGGCGCTGATTTCCTATCGCGCGGCGACCCGCCCGCATCTGGAATTATCGCAGGCCGCCCGTGCGCAGGGGTTGCGGTTCGAGCCGGTGCTGGAGATCGACATGTCGATCACGGCGGTCGGTTTCGTGCAGGCCGGGCTGGGGATCGCGGTGGTCGATTCCCTGCTGCCCTGGGCGCAATTCGCGGGCATCCGGCAATGTCCACTGCTGGATCAGGTGGCCCTGCCCCTGTCCCTGCTGACGCTGAAGGACAGCGCCCTGTCGCGGGCCGAAAGCCTGATGCGCGACACGATCCGAAAGCATAAGCCCGACTTATAACCCGCGCCGCATTGCGTCTTGGACGCGCGCGGCCCCGTCTGTTTTCCTCGCCCCAACCACTGAAGGAGAGGCGGAATGGACGGCACCCTGACGGATTGGAAGATCGGCGTCGATATCGGCGGCACCTTCATGGATTTCTGCGCGCTTGAGGCAAACTCAGGCCGCATCGCGTCGCTGAAGGTACTGACCACGCCCGACGATCCCGGCGCGGAACTGTTGCAAGGCCTGCGCCTGCTGGCCGAACGCGAGGGGCTGGACCCTGCCGCGGTCAGCCGCTTCGTCCACGGCACCACGGTCGGCATCAACACCATCATCCAGCGCAAGGGCGCGCGGCTGGCGCTGATTACGAATGCGGGGTTCGAGGATGTGATCGAACTGGCCCGGCTGCGCATGCCCGAGATGTATTCGCTGTTCTGCCACCGCCCCGAGCCGCTGATCTCGCGCGACATGATCTTTGGCATTACCGCCCGGATGCGCGCCGATGGCCGCCAGACCGTCCTGCCCGATGACGCGGCCATCGCCGATGCCGTTGCCCGCGCCAAGGCGGCGGGGGCCGAGGGGGTAATCGTCGCCCTGCTGCATTCCTGGCGCGACGGCACGCAAGAGGCCGCCGTCCGGGCGCGGATCGAAAGCCTTGCGCCCGAGATGTTCGTCTTTACCTCGGCCGAGGTCTGGCCCGTGATCCGTGAATATGAGCGGACCTCGACCGCGATCCTGAACGGCTATGTCCATCCCCGCGTCGCGGGCTATCTGGCGGCGCTGGAATCGCGGCTGGCGGCACAGGGGGTTCCGGCCCGCGCGATGCTGACGAAATCGAATGGCGGGCTGATGACCGCCGCTGAGGGCCGGCGCGACTGCGTGTCGATGCTGCTGTCGGGCACCGCCTCGGGCGTGATCGGCGCAAGTTGGCTGGCCCGTCAGGCGGGAGAAGGGCACGTCCTGACGCTGGACATCGGTGGCACCTCGGCCGATTTCGCGCTGATCGTGGACGGGCAGGTGCAGTTCGGCTCGGACGAATTGATCGGGGAATTTCCGCTGCATATCCCCTCGGTCTCGGTCAGTTCAATCGGCATCGGCGGCGGCTCGATCGCCAGCGTGGACGGACAGGGTGTCTTGCGCGTCGGCCCGGAGTCAGCGGGTTCCAGCCCCGGCCCGGCCTGCTATGGCCGCGGCGGTACACGCGCCACGGTGACGGATGCGATGGCGGTCTGCGGCTGGCTGGGCCACAGCGAGATGGCTTACGGCCAGTTGCGGATGGATGTGGGTTTGGCGCGGCAGGCGGTGGCGGGGCTGGCCGCCCAGCTTGGCCGAAGTGCCGAAGATACCGCGCAGGCCATTCTGGACATCGCGATTTCCGAAATGTTCGTCGAGGTGGAAAAGCTGTCCTCGCGCGCAGGCGTCGATTTGCGGGACTTTGCCCTGATGCCCTTTGGCGGGGGCGGGCCGATGCTCGGGGCGTTTCTGGCGCGCGAGCTGGGCATTTCGCGGGTCATCGCGCCGCGCCGTCCGGGGGTCGTGTCGGCGCTTGGCGGGCTGGTCGCGGATCTGCGCGGCGATTTCATCCGCACGGTCTTTGCCGATCTGGGCGCGGATCTGACGCTGCCCTTCCGCGCGCTGACCGATGAGGGGCGCGACTGGCTGACCGCCCAAGGCCATCACGGCGCGGCCGATCTGCGGCTGTCGGCAGACATGCGCTATGCCGGCCAAAGCTATGAGATCGAGGTCGATCTGGAGCCCGCATGGCTGACCGACACCGCCCGCATCGCGCAGGCCTTTCACGCCACGCATCGCCGGATCTATGATTTCCACGACCCCGAGGGCCGGATCGAGATCGTGAACCTGCGCCTTTCCGCCATCGGGGCCGGGCCCAAGCCCGAATTTCCGCTGGAAACCGGCGATCCCGCCCCCGCTGCAGCCGCGCGCCATGTCCCCGTCCATCTGGGCGCGTGGCGGGACGTGCCACTTTACGACCGCGCGGATCTGAAGGGCGGCGCGACCTTCCACGGCCCGGCCATCGTCGCGCAGGAAGACACGACCTTCGCCATCCCCGCCGCGACCATTGCGCGGGTCGACGACCACCTGAACATCCACCTGAGCTTTGCGGAGTAGCCCCATGTTCGACAAGATGACCCTTCAGGTTCTGGCCAACCACGCCCGCGCGGCGGCCGAGAACATGGCCCATACCCTGCACCGCACCGCGCATTCCGCCTTTGTCAAGGAAACGCAGGATTTCACCGTCATGCTGATGGACAAGGACGGCGACACCTTTGCCGTGCCGATGGATCTGGGGGCGACATGGTATCCGGGCCTGACCTATGGCCGGGCAATCGAGATGGTCGAGGATTACCGCCCCGGCGATGTGGCCTTTACCAACGACCCCTATTCCGGCCATGTCGCAACCCATGCGCCCGACACCCATCTGTGGAAGCCGGTTTTCGCGGATGACGAGATCGTCGCATGGACTGGGGGCCATATCCACAATACCGACATGGGCGGCGCGGTCCCGGCCTCGCTGTCGCGCTCGCTGACCGAAATCCATCAGGAGGGGATCCGCTTTCCCCCGATGAAGCTGGTCAATGAGGGGATCTTTGACGAGCAGATCCTGCGCATCATGCAGACCAATGTGCGCAAGCCCGCGCTGAATATCGGCGACATCAAGGCGCTGGTCGGCGCGCTGAACACGGGCGAGCGCAAGGTTCATCAGATGATCGCGCGGTTCGGCAGGCAGGGCTTTGTCCAGGGCGTCGCCGCGCTCAAGGATCAGGCCGAGGCGCAGGCCCGCGACATCCTGCGCGCCATTCCCGACGGCGAATACCGCTTTGCCGATTACGCGGATGAGGACAGCGACCACGCCAATCCCTGCCGGTTGAACCTGACGCTGCGGATCGCCGGCGACAGCGCGGTGCTGGATTTCACCGGCTCGGACCCGCAGCTTGGCAGTTCGCTGAACGTGCCCTCGGGCGGGGATCCGCGCCATACCATCCTGCTGGTCGGGATCTATTACGTCCTTTACACGCTGAACCCGCGCATCCTGCTGAATACCGGGCTGACGCGCCCCTTTACCTGCATCGCGCCCGAGGGGACGGTGCTGAACCCCGTCGCCCCCGCCGCCGTGGGGATGCGCTCGCTGACCTGCGCGCGGCTGCGCTCGGTCATCTTCGGGGCGTTTTCGCAGGCGATCCCCGATCGGATGCCCGCCGCACCGGCCGGAAACAATTGCATCATCAATGTGATGACGCGGGACGAACGCAGCCACAAGACCGTCATCGCCGCCGTGAACCCGGTCGTCGGCGGCGGCGGCGGGATGCCCTGGCGCGACGGCACCAACGGCTCGGGCGCAGATGCCGCCTATCTGAAGAACACCCCGATCGAGATCACCGAGACCGAGGTTCCGGTGGAATTCGTCCGCTATGGTCTGGCGCAGGACAGCGGAGGGGCGGGACGCTGGCGGGGCGGGCTGGCCACCGAAATGGCGTTCCGCGTCTTTTCCCCCGACAGCCGCATCACCGCCCGCAACCGCGACCGCAGCGTTTTCCGGCCTTGGGGGATTCTGGGCGGCAGGGCGGCGGGGCTGGCAGAGATGGTAGTGAATCCCGGAATACCCGAGGAACGCCGCACCGGCTCCTCCGACACCGCGATCCTTGGCCCCGGCGACGTGCTGCTGGTCCGCTCGGCCGGGGGCGGCGGGCGCGGCGATCCGATGCAGCGCGAGGTCTGGCGGGTCGAACAGGATGTGGCGCAAGGCTATGTCTCGGCCGAAGCGGCGCGGCGCGATTACGGCGTGGTCATCGGCGATGCCGAGGCGACCGAGGCGCTGCGGGCGCAGGCCGTCCCGCATCACGGGCATTTCCATTTCGGCCCCGAGCGCGAGGGCTATGAGACGCGCTGGACCGATGCCGCCTATGACGGGCTGACCGCGATCCTGTCTGGCCTGCCGATCCATTGGCGCTTCTTTGCCAAGACCGAGATCTTTCGCCGGATCGAGGGCAATGGCCCCGAGGCCGTCAACCGCGCCTTTGACGCCGTTTGCGCGCGCTTTCCCGACCTGCCGCGCCCGGCGCTTGCTCAGGCCGCGGAATGAGCGGGCAGTTGATCCGGCTGGCGGAAACCGCCCGGCCTCCGCTGCCCTTTCGCTTTGACGGGCGGGACATGACGGGGCTCGCGGGCGATACGGTGCTGACCGCCATCCTGACCGGCGCGGCATCATTGCGCCCCGCCGAATTCGGCCCCGAACGCCGCGCGGGATTTTGCCTGATGGGCGCCTGTCAGGATTGCTGGATCTGGGCCGAGGACGGATCGCGGCTGCGTGCCTGCTCAACCCCGCTGGCAGCGGGGATGGCGCTGCGCTCGACCGCGCCCCAGGGGTGGCCGGCATGACCCGCGTGCTGATCGTGGGGGCGGGTCCTGCGGGCATCCGCGCGGCGCAAAGGCTGGTCGCGGCGGGGCTGCGGCCCGTCGTCGTGGACGAAGCCGCGCGCGCTGGCGGGCAGATCTATCGCCGCCCGCCCGATGGGTTCACCCGCCCGCCCGAAAAGCTTTATGGCTCCGAGGCGGGAAAGGCGCGCGACCTGCACGCGCTGTTCGACGGGATGCTGGCGGCGGGGCAGATCGATTATCACCCGAACGCCTCGGTCCATGCGTTGCGGGACGGGGTGGCGCATATCGGCGCGCTGCGGATCTCCTATGACCGGCTGATCCTGACGACCGGGGCCACCGACCGGCTGGTTCCGGTCGAGGGCTGGCAGCGCGCGGGGGTCTTTTCCCTAGGCGCGGCGCAGATCGCGCTGAAGGCGCAGGGCGTGGCGCTGGGGCGGAAGATCGTGCTGGCCGGGTCGGGGCCGCTGCTGACGCTGGTCGCGACGCAATTGCGGGCGGCGGGGGCGGGCGTGGCGGCGGTGCTGGACACCTCGGCCCTTGCCACGCAGGCGCGCGGCGGCGTAGGCATGGCGCTGGCCCGTCCGGTCGTGACGGCGCGGGGGCTGGCCATGCGGGCGCGGCTGGGGCGGCTTTATCACGCGGGCGTCCGGCTGGACCGGATCACCGATGATGCCGTCCATTGGCGCGATGCGCGCGGCGCGGCGCGGGTGACGGAATGCGACGCGGTGGCGCTTGGCTGGCATCTGCGCGCCGAAACGCAACTGGCCGATCTGGCGGGCGCGCGGTTTCAATGGTCCGAGACATGGGCGCAATGGCTGCCCGTCGCGGATAAGATGGGCCGGGCGGGACCCGGCCTTTATCTGGCAGGCGACGGGCTGCGCATCCTTGGCGCGGACGGGGCCGAGGTCATGGGCGCGCTGGCCGCCAATGCCTGCCTGAACGATGCCGGGATCGCGACGCCCGACACGCCCGCGCTTTTGCGCCGCGCGGCGCGGCTGCACCGTTTCGCCGCTGCGATGGCGCGGGCCTTTCCCTGGCCCGCGGGCCAGCTTGACGCGCTGCCCGATGCCGCGATCCTGTGCCGCTGCGAGGGGATCACCGTGGGCCAGATGCGCGAGGCCACCCAGCTTGGCGGGGCCGAGGCCAACCGCGTGAAATCGCTTGGCCGCATCGGCATGGGGCGCTGTCAGGGCCGCTATTGCCAGCTTGCCGCCGCCGACCTGATCGCCCGCCATGCCGGGACCGCCCCGCAATCCGTGGGCCGGTTGCGCGGCCAGCCCCCGGTGCGCCCGTTGCCCATCGCCGCGCTGCTCGAGCACTGACCGCATAATCTTCTGCGGCTTTGCGCGGCACGGTGGTTTCTGCCGCCATGCGCGACCCTTCGGCAGCTTCCACTTTGCGGCCCGCGCCACCCTTGTCCCAACCTGCCGAGGATGCCATGACCCTTGCCTTTGACCCCCGCAGCCTGACCCTGCCCGACGGCCATTTCATCGACGGCGCTTATGTGCCGGGTGAGGCTCGGATCGCGGTGCGCGCCCCCTCGACCGGGCAGGTCATCGGGCATATCCCCTTGGCCGATGCGGGCGTGGTAGATCATGCGGTCGCCTCAGCGCATCGGGCTCTGGCGCGGTCGGGCTGGGCTGGGCTGCATCCGCGCGACCGGCTGCGCGCATTGCACGCATGGGCCGATCTGATCGAGGCCGAGGCCCTGACGCTGGCCCGGCTTGAGGCGGTCTGCTCCTCGCGTCCGGTCGGCGATGTGCTGGCGGGCGATGTGCCGGTGACGGCGGAACAGATCCGCTTCTTTGCCGAATTCGCCGACAAGGAATGCGGCGATCTTGCGCCCACCTCGCCCGGCAGTCTGGGCTATGTCGCGGCCGAGCCTTACGGCGTGGTCGGGGCCATCGCGCCCTGGAACTATCCGATCTCGATGGCGGGCTGGAAGCTGGCCCCGGCGCTGGCGGCGGGCAATGCGGTGGTGCTGAAACCCTCCGAGATGACGCCTTATTCGACGCTTTACATGGCCGAGCTTGCGGTCCGCGCGGGCATTCCCGCGGGGCTGGTCAATGTCGTTCTGGGCGACGGGCCGGTCACCGGGGCCGCGATCACCGGGCATGCCGGGATCGACAAGGTCAGCTTCACCGGCTCGACCCGTGCGGGTGCGGCGATCATGGAAAACATCGCCCGCACCGGCATCAAGCCGATGACGCTGGAGCTGGGCGGCAAAAGCCCGATGCTGGTTTTCGACGATGCCGATCCCGATCTGGTGGCGAAATGTCTGGAGCGCGGCATCCTGCCCAATGCCGGGCAATTCTGCGTCGCGGGCTCGCGCATCATCATCCAGCGCGGCATTGCCGAGGCGATGGCCGAACGGCTGATCCTCCGCTTTGCCGCCCAGCGTCCCGCGCCGACATGGGCGGCCGAGGCGGGGTTTTCGCCCATCATCTCGGAACCGCAATTGCAGCGCATCGACGGCATCGTGCAAGCCGCGCAGGCGCAGGGCGGCCAGATCCTGTGCGGCGGCGCGCGTTTCGACCGTGAGGGCAGCTTTTACCAGCCGACCCTGATCGGCGTCACCGATTCCGCCAACCCCGCCGTGAGCGAGGAAATCTTTGGCCCCGTCGCGACCTTCCAGATCTTCGACACCGAAGAGGAGGGGATCGCGCTGGCCAGCCACCCGAGCTATGGGCTGTGCGCGGGGCTGTTCACCCGCGATCTGTCCCGCGCTTTGCGCCTGACCCGGCGGCTTGAGGCCGGGACCGTCTGGGTCAACCGCTATGGCCGCTCGCGCGATCATATCCTGCCGACCGGGGGTTGGAAGGCGTCCGGCCTTGGCAAGGATCTGGGCCGCGAGGCATTCGCCGCGAACCGCCGCACGAAATCGGTGCTGATCGACATCTGAAGGAGAAGACCATGACCGCCCACAAGATCGCGCTGATCCCCGGCGATGGCATCGGGGTCGATGTGACCGATGCCACGATGCAGGTGCTGGATGCCGCCGCCGCGCGCTTTGGCTTTTCGCTGGTCCCGACCCGGTTCGACTGGTCCTGCCAGACCTATCTGGACACAGGCCGGATGATGCCCGAGGACGGGATCGACCAGCTTCGCCCCTTTGACGCGATCTATCTGGGCGCGGTGGGCTGGCCCGCCACGGTGCCGGATGCGGTGTCGCTGCATGGCCTGCTGCTGCCGATCCGCAAGGCCTTTGACCAATATGCCAATATCCGCCCGCACCGCCTGCTGCCCGGCGTCGAAGGCCCGCTGCGGGCCGAGGGTTTCGACATCCTCTGCATCCGCGAGAATACCGAGGGCGAATATTCCGGCGCGGGAGGTCGCGTCCATCAGGGCAAGGACAATGAGGTCGCCGTGGAAAGCGCGATCTTTACCCGCAAGGGCGTGGAACGCATCCTGCGCTTCGGCTTCGAACAGGCACGGGCGCGCAGGAAGCACCTGACCTCGGTGACGAAATCGAACGCGCAGAAATACTCGATGGTCTTCTGGGACGAGGTCACGCGCGAGGTCGCCGCCGACTATCCCGATGTCACCGTCAGCCACATGCATATCGACGCGATGGCCGCCAAGATGGTGATGGCGCCGCAGGATCTGGACGTGATCGTCGCCTCCAACCTGTTCGGGGATATCCTGACCGATCTGGGCGCGGCGATTCAGGGGGGCCTGGGCTTTGCGGCCTCGGCCAATATCTGCCCCGACCGCAGCGGGCCCTCGATGTTCGAGCCGGTGCATGGCTCGGCCCCGGACATCGCGGGCCGGAACATCGCCAATCCGATCGCCGCGATCTGGTCGGGCGCGATGATGCTGGTGCATCTGGGCGAAAAGCCCGCTGCCGATGCCGTGCTGGCCGCCGTTGAGGCCGCGACCGCCAAGGGCATCGGCATCCGCCCCGGATCGCATGGCACCGATGCCATCACCCAAGCCGTCCTGACCGCATTAGGGGAAAACGCGTGAACCACATGACCGATATCGCCGAAATCCGCAGCCAATTGGCCGATGCCGGCCTGTTTCGCGAAGCCGCGCTGATCGACGGGCAATGGATCGCCCGCCCCGACATGCAGGTGACGAACCCCGCCACGGGCCGCGCCATGGGCACCATGCCCGATTGCACCGCCGCGGAAACCGCGCAGGCCATCGCCGCAGCCGAACGCGCCATGGTCGCGTGGCGCAAGCGCACCCATGCCGAGCGCGCCGACCTGCTGATGGCGTGGTATCAGCTGATGCTGGATCACGCCGAGGATCTGGCCTTGATCCTGACCGCCGAACAGGGCAAGCCGCTCTCCGAGGCGCGGGGCGAGGTGATCTATGGTGCGTCCTTCCTGCGCTGGTTCGCCGAGGAGGCGCGGCGCATCAATGGCAAGATCATCCCCTCTCCCGTGCCGGGCAAAAAGGTCTTTGCCATGAAGGAGCCGGTGGGCGTCTGCGCGATCATCACGCCCTGGAACTTTCCCATCGCGATGATCACCCGCAAGGTCGCGCCGGGTCTGGCGGCAGGCTGCACCATGGTCGTCAAGCCCTCGGATTTCACGCCTTATTCGGCGCTGGCGCTTGGCGTTCTGGCCGAACGCGCGGGGATCCCGGCGGGCGTCATCAACATCCTGACCGGCCGGCCCGAGGTGATCGGGGCCACGCTGACCGCAAGCCCGGTGGTGCGCAAGCTCTCCTTTACCGGCTCGACCCGGGTGGGGGCGCTGCTGGCGGAACAATGCGCGCCGACCCTGAAGCGCATGTCGCTGGAACTGGGCGGCAACGCGCCCTTCATCGTCTTTGACGATGCCGATCTGGATGTGGCGGTAGAGGGAGCGATGCTCTCCAAGTTCCGCAATGGCGGGCAGACCTGCGTCTGCGCCAACCGTATCCTTGTGCAATCGGGGATTCACGACGCCTTTGTCGCGGCGCTGGCAAAACGCGTCGATGCGCTGCAAGTCGGCCCCGGCATGGCCCAGAACACCACCATCGGCCCGATGATCAACCCCGCCGCCATCGCCAAGATCCGCGCCCATGTCGCGGATGCGCTGTCCAAAGGCGCAAGTCGCGCCACAGCGCCGCGCGATCTGTCCGACGCCTATGCCGATCCGGTGGTGCTGGTGGGCGCGACGACCCAGATGCAGCTTGCCTCCGAAGAGACTTTTGGCCCCGTCGCGCCGATCTTTCGGTTCGAGACCGAGGAGGAGGCACTGGCCATCGCCAATGGCACGCCCTTTGGCCTTGCCGCCTATTTCTTCACCCGTGACATCGCCCGCGCCTTCCGCGTGGGCGAGGCGTTGGAATTCGGGCTGGTCGGGTTGAATACCGGCGCGGTCAGCCATGCCGAAACCCCCTTTGGCGGCGTCAAGACCTCGGGTCTGGGGCGCGAGGGCGCGCAGGACGGGATCGAGGAATATCTGGAAACCAAGGCCTTCCATTTCGGCGGGCTGTAACGGCCCGTCATGCCGCGGCGGCAGGGATAACCTTGCCGCCGCCCGCTACAGCGTCAGGCACAGCCGGTAGGCGTCAAGGATCGTGGCATGCAGGTCGCGGCTGGCGATGGCATCCCCGATCCGGTGCAGCGCCAGCTTGTCGCCGGCCTGCTCGCGTAGTTCGGTGAACAACTCGTCCATCGGCAGCGTGCCATGTTCGACCACGACCTGCGCGGTTTCCAGCACCCGCTCGGCACCGGTCATCTCGTTGCGGAAATGGGCCAGCAGGCGGTTGCCCTGCCGTTCCACCCGGATCAGCGCGTGATCGGTCAGGGTCGCAATGCCCGCCTGATAGAAGCGTTTGCGAAAGCTGGTCGCGTCCTGATAGGGCATCTCGACCGCCGGAACGGAATCCGGCGTGACAAAGGTGACGCTGCGCCCCGCCCCGGCCAGCTTCAGCGCGCAAGAGGGCGCGGCCTGCCTGCCGGTCGCGTCATAGATCAGAACCTCATCCTGCGGCGCGACCTCGGCGCTCAGCAGATCCCATGTACTGTGGCAATGCCCGGCCCCGTCCAGCCAGTTCAGATCGGGAATCCCGCCGGTCGCCACGATGACGATATCCGGGGCCATCGCCAGAATATCCCCGGCCTCGGCCCATTGGTTCAGGCGGATATCCACGCCCAGCCGCTCAAGCTCATTTCGCCGCCAGTCGATGACGCCCAGCAGATCGCGCCGCCCCGGCGCATTGGTGGCAATCAGGATCTGCCCGCCCAGACGTGGGGCGGCCTCGATCAGCGTGACATTGTGGCCGCGTTCGGCCAGCACCCGCGCCGCCTCCATCCCCGCCGGGCCGCCTCCCAGAACGACTACGCGGCGGGGGGCGGGGGCGGGCGGAATGTCATGGCCTAGCGTGGTTTCGCGGGTGGTCGCCGGGTTATGGAGGCAATGCGCCTTGCGATAGAGGCAATAGGAGGCCCCGACGCAGGGGCGGATGCGATCCTCATGCCCGGCCGCGATCTTGGCGACCAGATGCGGGTCGGCGATATGGGCGCGTGTCATGCCGACCAGATCGGCGATACCGTCGCGCAGCACATGCCGGGCGGTCGCCACGTCGCGGATGCCGCCCGCATGCAGGACCGGCAGCGAGACCGCCTGACGAAACTCCTTGACCTGCGCCAGATAGGGGGCCTGGGGCTGGAACATGCCGGGCATGTTATCCTCGGTCAGCAGCAGGTCGCTGTCCATCCGGCCATAGATGCAGTCGAACAGGTCGACGTGCCCCTCGGCCTCGATCATGTGGGCGATTTCAAGGGCTTCATGGGCATTCAGCCCGTCTGTCCCGCCCTCGTCCACGACATAGCGAATGCCGACGATGAAATCGTCGCCCACGGCGCGGCGGATCGCCTCATGCGCCATCAGCACGAAACGCGCGCGGTTCGCGACCGAACCGCCAAAATCGTCGCTGCGCCGGTTGGTGCGGGGCGACAGGAACTGGCCCATCAGATGTCCGCCGGTCAGGGTCTGGATGCCGTCGAGCCCGGCCTGCTGGCAGCGCAAGGCCGCGGCGGCGAAATCCGCGATCACGCGGTCGATGTCGCCCCGGTCCATTTCCTTGGGAAAGCTGCGGGTCCGCGTCTCGCGGATGCGGGATGGCGCGATGGCTGGCAGCCATGCCCCGCCAAGCGCCGTCGCCCGCCGCCCCAAATGCGAGATCTGGCACATGATCGCCGCGCCCTGCGCATGGATGCGGTCCGCCATATTCGCCAGCGGCGCGATGACGGCATCCCCCGCAAGGTTCAACTGCCCCCCGCCCCAGCTGGAATCCCGCGACACCATGGCCGAGCCGCCGATCATTGTCATGCCGATGCCGCCCTTGGCCTTTTCCTCGTGATAGGCCTGATAGCGTTCGCCCGGCATCCCGCCATCATCCAGCATCGAGGCATGGCTGGTGCTGACGATCCGATTGCGCAGCTCAAGCCCGCGCAGCCGGAAAGGGCGCAGAAGCGGATCGGCGGGGCGGTCGGGGTTGAACATCTGCATGACGGCGATCCTATCTGTGGCGGGCTTTCGGGGCGCGGGCTGGGCCCAGTTTGCGCGCGGGCGGGGCGCGCCGGAAGCTTGATAATCCTGACAGGGGGTATACGGTAGGCGCATGACCCCCGCCCTGCGTCTTGGCGCGGCCACCCGCGCGCTGTTTGTCTTTGAGGCAGCCGCCCGGACCGGCAGCTTTTCCGCCGCCGGGCGCGAATTCAACGTGACCCAACCCTCGGTCAGCCGCGCCATCGCCCAGCTTGAGGGGGAATTGTGCCTGCGCCTGTTCGATCGCGGCCCCACGGGCATCGCCCTGACCCCTGCGGGGCAGCGCATCTTTGACGCGGTGTCCCAAGGCTTTTCCGGCATCGCCGGGGCCATTGCCGAGGCGCAGGGCCAGCTTGCCCGGACCCGCGTGACGCTGTCCTTTTCAAGTTCCTTCGCGACGCATTGGCTGCTGCCCCGGCTGGACAGGTTCAAGGCCGCCTTTCCGGGGATCGAGCTGCGACTGGATCTGGTGCCGGGCATGCTGGGCGATCCGCCGCCCCATGCCGATATCGCGACCCGCATCGTGCGCGCGGATGACCCCCGCCATCACATCTGGCCCTTTGCCCCCGAGATTATCCTGCCCGTTTGCAGCCCCGCCTATCTGGCCAGCCGGGGTCCGCTGACCGACGATCCCTCGGGGCATGTGTTCCTGAACCTTGACGAGGCGCATGGCGGGTATTGGCAAAGCCTGCTGGGCCGCGCCCGGTCCGGGCAATGGCACAGCTTTTCCGATTATTCCGTGGTCCTGCAGGCCGCCGAGCGGGGCGAGGGGATCGCGCTTGGCTGGGTCAGCGTCGTATCGCGCCCGCTGCGTCTGGGAACAATGGTCGCGGCATCGGACAAGACCCTGCGCACGGGCCGGCATCATTCACTGATCGCGCCCCGCGCCCGTTTCCTTGCGCCGGTCGTTCCGCAGATCTGCGACTGGCTAGCGGGCCTGATGGCCGAGGATCTGGCGGCGATCGGGATGGATCAGCCATAGGGCTCCGGCTTAAGCAGCACCTCCGCGCCGACGCAGCTTGGTGGCATCGGCGAGACACAGCCGGGCCAGCCCGTAATACAGCGGCTTGGGCGACAGCAGGCGCGACACGCCAAAGCCCAGCAGCGCCGCACCCATTATCGGCAGGGCGCGTTCCTGCATCGCGGTCATCTCCATAACGATAGCAAAGGCGGTCATTGGCGATTGCACCACCCCGCGAAATAGGCAGCCATTTCCAAGGCGTTGTTGCGCAAATCAGCGTTTGGGCTGACGGTCCCCTTTCCTGGTCCTTCAGGCGATAGGCTCGATCTCGGCCCTGCCGAGGGCCGAGACGCGGTTCATGATTGCGATGCGGATCTGGATTTCGGCGGTCTGGCGGTCGGGGTCTCGGGACATGATCCGCTCACCGAAGAGCTTCAGGCGGTTCATCTGGGCCTCGACCCGACTTCGGGCATGGTAGCCCGCCCACTTCTTCCAGAGTGCCCTGCCGATGTGCCGAGTTGCGCGCAGGATCTCGTTTCGCGCAACTGCGGCGGGACAGTCTTCTTTCCATGCGCGACCGTTCCGGCGGATGGGTATGACAGCATCGCCGCCGCGCTCGATGATGGCAGTGTGGCATCGC
>Ga0182745_1001845_pt1 | contig 19685 bp, 20 predicted proteins | sample eDN3rd30CKraftBY_FD_128523 | JGI IMG/M metagenome (GOLD analysis project Ga0182745, IMG submission 128523) | Enriched backyard soil microbial communities from Emeryville, California, USA - eDNA 3rd pass 30_C Kraft BY (version 2) (version 2) | ecosystem: Environmental > Terrestrial > Soil >...
GCTGCGCCGATGACCCGCGGCGATCGGATCGATCGCGTCAGGCGGCGGCGTAGCTGTGGAGTTCCCACAGCTGCGCCAGCTGGCCCCACTTGGACTTGCTGTCGACCGCCTTGAAGGCCTGCCGGGCCTGATCCTTCTGCCCTTTCTCCAGGTAAGCCCGTCCCAGGCTGAGCTGGGCCGCATCAACGTCGGTCAGTCCGCCTTTGCTGATGCCCCGCTTCAGCGCCGCGATGGCCTCGTCGTACCGGCCGTAGCCAAGGTAGTCCTGACCCAGTCCGATGTCGACCTGCCCCTGAGCCGCCTTCTCCCCCTCCTTCGCCAGCTGCTCCAGCGAGGCACGATCGGCGGTGGTGCGCTGCTTCGCCATGTTCAGCAGGCGTTCGATGCGCCCGTGCTCGAGCTTGTCATCGGTCTTGAGCGCGCCGTTCTGCAATCCGGTTTCGAGGATCCGCTGTGCTTCGCTGGGCACCCCGGCATCGATTGCCAGCTGCGCCATCTCGAAGTAGCGGTCACGGCGCTTGAGCACGCCCACTTCGTTCATGAGCCGGTAGTAGCCGAGCTTGAGCGAATCGTCGGTGACGTCGCGGCTGTAGATGTCCAGCAGGCTGGTCCAGTACTCCGGTTTCGGATAGTAACGAACGAGCTTGCTGAGCACGGCGGCCGAGCCCTTGTTGTCGTTCAGGTTGTACTGTGAGCTCTGGACGATCTGCAGCCAGCTCTCCGACGGCTGCCGGCCGGCGCGCTCGGCGTTGCTGATGACCTTGTTCATGTGCGCGGCCGCGTTCTTGTAGTCGCCCAGGCGGTACTCCGCTTGCGCCAGCAGCACCGAGACGTCCTGCTGGTTGGGATTCTTGCTCAGGAACTTGTTGGCCCACTCCACCGCCTTGCGGTCGTTCTTGAGCTGGAAGTACAGCTCCGCGAGCGTGCGCATGCGATCGTCCACTTGCGCAGCCGGCACCCGGCCGGAATTCAGCGCCCGCTCGAAGACCGGCGCGGCCTCACCGAACTTCTTCTGCTGGATCAGGATGTAGCCCAGGAACTCATCGAGCTGGTAGGTCTCGAAGGCGGTCTTCTGTTGTACCGCCTGTGCTTTCTTGATCTCCGCCGCGGCGGTGTCCCACTGCTTGTTCTTCATCGCCGCCTGCGCCTTCTTCAGCGGCTCGGCGACGGCCTTGGTGGTGATCTTGTTGGCGGGCTCGGCGGCGAACGCCGCCGACGAGGTCAATGCGGTCGACGCCGCACCGAGCGCTGCCGCGCAGGCCAGCACCTGGATCATTTTTCTTGTGCGGGTGGTCAGGATCATGCTGCATCCCATTTCTTTCGGCTGGGACCCGTTGTCCCAGTCTTTTCTATACACCGACAGCACCGATTTGTGTAAGACCCGGATGGCATATCGGCGTGCAGCAACGTCCCTTCGTGCTGCACCGCCCATCAAATCACTCGCTCCCACTGCAAACGCGCTGGACATAAAATCATGAGCACGTGCGAATGCAGCATCCGCCTGCAAGTCATCCCGGGGGCCTCGGGCTTTCCGACAACTCAGCTGCCCGCTGGTTTGAAATCCGCGTAATGGCCTTTCAGGCCGTAGTACGCGACATAGAGATAGCACAGCAGCGGAATGACGAAGGAATACAGCACGCTGACGTGATCGGCATAGAAGCCCTGCAGCACCGGAACGATGGCGCCGCCGACGATGGCCATGCACAGCACGCCCGAGCCGGCGCCGGTGTGCCGGCCCAGCCCCTCGATGGCCAGCGTGAAGATGGTCGGGAACATGATGGAGTTGAACAGGCCGATGGCGAGCAGCGCCCACATGGCCGTGCGACCGGCGAACAGCATCGCCGTGAGCAGCAGAACGCCGGCCACCAGCGCATTGAACGCCAGCACCTTGCCCGGCTTGACGCGCGCCAGCACCGCCGAGCCGATGAATCGCCCGACCATGGCACCGCCCCAGTAGAACGACAGATGCTTGCCAGCGGTCTCGGCGGACAGCCCGGCGATCTCCGGCCGCTCCATGAAGTTCACCAGGAAGCTGCCGATCGCCACTTCGGCGCCGACGTAAACGAAAATGCCGATCGCGCCCAGCACCAGATGCCGGTAGGCCCATACGCTGTCGTGCTGCTGGTAGGCGCCCGCAGCTGGCGCATCGGCCGGTTGCCGGGCGGCCTCGACGCTCGGCAGCCGCACGATGCCGATCAGCACGGCGATCATGAACAGCACGGCCGCGAGCGCCAGGTACGGTCCCTGCACCGAAGCTGCTTCCGCTGCGGCCTGCGAGGCGGCATCCGGTTGTGGAGTCATCGCCGACAGGATCAGCACCGAGCCGAGGAACGGCCCGATGGTCGTGCCCAGCGAGTTGAAGGCTTGCGTGAGATTCAAGCGCGCCGAAGCAGTCTGCGGCGGGCCGAGAATGGCCACGTACGGATTGGCCGCCACCTGCAGCAGCGTGATGCCCGAGGCCAGGATGAACAGCGCCAGCAGGAAGAACACATACGAGTGGCTGCCAGCAGCCGGATAGAACAGCAGGCAGCCGACACCGGCAGTCGCCAGGCCGATGATGATGCCGCGCTTGTACCCTGCCCGCTCCACCAGGTAGCCCGACGGCAGCGACACCACGAAGTAGGCGCCGAAGAAGCAGAACTGGATCAGCATGGCTTCGACGTAGCTCAGCGAGAACGCGGCCTTGAGATGCGGGATCAGGATGTCGTTCAGCGAGGTGATCAGTCCCCACATCAGGAACAGGGACGTCAGCACCACCAGGGCGGCGCGATAGTTGACGTTGCCAGCGCCGGTACGTGCCTGTGTCGTGGTCTGCACGGACATGAGTGGGCCCCTGGGTGCAATCGGTTGTAGGAGATCGCCGTGCCGCGCGGATCGTCGCTGTGTCGCCGCGGCCCCGCAGGATACTACTAGCCCGTTTCAGGGCATGACAACGCAGTCGTCGGTAGTCGCTCGTGGTCGCGTACCATTGCATCTTCCGACACACAGCAACGGATTACCGATGATCCAATGGCAATGGGACCGATTCGCCGACCTGTCGGCGCCGCAGTTGTATGCAGTCTGCGCCGCACGCGAGGCCGTGTTCGTAGTGGAGCAGTCCTGTCCCTACCAGGAGCTGGATGGGCTCGACCTCGACGCCATGCACCTGATCGGCTGGTCAGGCAGCGAAGTTGCCGCGTATTTGCGCGTGCTTGGACCGGGCGTGCGCTATGCCGAACCTTCGATCGGCCGGGTGCTGACGTCGAAGCCGATGCGCGGCACCGGCATCGGACGCACGCTCGTTGAAATGTCATTGGAATACATCGACCGGCATCACCCCGGCCGGGGTGTACGCATCAGCGCCCAGGCGCACCTGGAACGTTTCTATGGATCGCTGGGCTTCGTCACGGTTTCCGAGCGCTACCTCGAAGATGACATCCCGCACGTGCAGATGCTGCGGCCAGGATGATTGGCTGCCCCTGCGGGATCTCGACCAGCGGCGAAGGACTGCGACGCCTACTCGCGCTGAGCGGAATCGAGCTGGGTTCGAATCCAGGCCCGCACCCGCGTCTCGAGTACGTCCATCGGCAAGGCGCCGCCGAGCAGCACCACATCATGGAACTGGCGGACATCGAAACGTTCGCCCAACGCCTTCTCCGCTTCGCTGCGCAGCGCACGGAAACGCAGTTCGCCTATCTTGTAAGCCAGTGCCTGGCCGGGCCAGGAGATGTAACGCTCCAGCTCCGTCTGGATATTGTGCGGCGCCAGCGCCGAGTTTTCGGTGAAGCAGCTGCGCGCCTTCTCGATGTCCCAGCCAAGCCAGTGAATGCCGGTGTCGGCAACCAGGCGGCAGGCCCGCCACATCTCGTAGGAATAGCGGCCGAAGCGCTCGTAAGGATCGCGATAGATCCCCATTTCCTCGCCGAGGAACTCGGAATACAGGCCCCAGCCTTCGACGAACGCGGTCGGGCCCAGGTTGCGACGGAAGTACGGCAGCCCGGTCAGCTCCTGCGACAGCGCGATCTGCAAATGATGCCCGGGCACCGCTTCGTGCACGGTGAGCGCCGGCAGTTCGTACAGCGGCCGCTGATCCAGGTGTGAAGTGTTGACCATGTAGCCGCCGGCCTGGCCGAGCGTCGGACTGCCGCCCCAGTAGCGGCCGGTGGTGTAACCCTCGGCCATTTCCGGCGGCACCGGACGCACGCCGTAAGTCAGGCGTGGCAGCGTGCCGAACAACGGCGGCAGGCGATCGTCCGCACGCTTGGCGATTTCACTCGCCTTCTCCAGCAGCTCTTGCGGCGTATGCGCATAGAAGCGCGGGTCGGTGCGCAGCATTTGCAGGAAATCCGCAAAGCTGCCCTTGAAGCCGGTTTCCGTAATGGTCTTCTCCATCAAGCCGCGAATGCGCGCGACCTCGGAAAGACCCAGCTGATGGATTTCGTCCGGCGTCATGTTCGTGGTGGTTTCACGACGCGCCAGGAAGCGATAGCTTGCTTCGCCGTTCGGTGTGGAGCGCCACGCGATCGAGCGGCGTGCGGCCGGTAAATAGTCGCGCGCCAGGAAAGCGGCGAAGGCTTTCTGCGCCGGCAGAATGCGCGAGTCGATCAGCTGCAGGGCCTTCGTTCGATATTCGGCCTGCGCTGACGCCGGAATGGTTGCGGGCAGGCGCGTGAAAGGCAGGAACAGCGGGCTGTCCTGCGCCTTCATGTCGGCCTGGCGGCGCGCTACCTCGAGAACCCGATTGACCACGATGCGCGGCTGCGTGAGGCGGGTCTCGATTCCCCGGCGCAGGTTGGCGACGTTCTGGTCGTACCAGTCGGGCAGCGCTTCCAATCGAGCCATCCACGCATCCGCATCCTCACGCGAAGCAATGGACGTGGTGCGTGCCAGATAATCCGCTAGGGTGTGAAAGCCGTCGTCGTTCTGGAAAGCGATGCGGGAGAAATCGAAGCCGGCCTCCTCGATCGCTTCCGAAACCAGGTGCGACAGCAAGGCATGATTGAGGGCTGAATCCGCCGCCAGCTGCCCTGCATCGATGTCGGCCAGGCGCTGGCGGAAAGCCTTCAGTGCTTCGAGCTGTGCCGCTTCGGCTTGCGGCCGCACGTCCGGCAGGCGCCGCAGCGCGTCGCGATCGCCTTCCTGCCCGGCAGTGACCGGATCCACCTGCTTCTGGAATTTCTCGTAGTCGGCGATGACAGTCGCCAACGCGGTCTCGGCGGCATCGGGCTGTGCCTGGGCAACGACCTGGAGCGGAGCAAGAAGCATCGGAACGCACAGGAGTGCGTACAGGGTGCGCAGCATGTGAGACCTCCGGGAAAGTCCGCCGTACGTCGGCTGTTATCCGTTGATTATTTCGTACCGGTGCCCGCTTCGGGAAGTTTCTTGGCCATCGAGCGGTAGGTGGCGCGTGCCTTGCGCAGCGCCTCGTTCGCGCTGGTGGCCGAGCCGCTGGCGCTGGCGCGCCATAGCGAACGCTGCGTAGCCGGATCGAGCAGATACAGGATCAGGTCGCCTTCCCGGCCGACGCCTGCGGGCCGATCGTTCACGACGCCACCCGGTGCATTGCCGGCAGACGCGTCGAACACCGAGGTATCCACCGGCCTGATGTGCTTGTTGAGTTCGGCTTCGGTGGCCGGCGTCAGCGTGGTCCTGCTGACCGCGCCAAGCACCACCAGCACGTCCGGAGTCGCATCGGCCGTCACCTCCTGGTAGCCACGGTTCTCCAGCGCACCCACGGCGACCCGACGCAATTCCGCGCTGACGTGCTGTCGCTGTTCGTCAGTGATCTGTTCGGGAAAGACGTAGCGCTCTTCCTGCACCGTGAAAGTCCGGAATGCCGGCAGCGCCCCGGCGTCGCCGGCTACTTCGATGGGATCGGTGGCGCAAGCGCTCAGCAGCAAGGCACAAGCGAGCGTTGCGTGAAGGTATCGGTATTTCACCCCGGTAGTAGCGCCCGCGGGGGAAACAACGTCAATCAGTAGTTGAGGAATCCGCGCGCCGCTATCGCGAATACGTCAGCGTGCGTGCGGTATCGCCATCCATGTAGCCGACCAACAGCTTGCCATCCTGCACCGTGAACGTCCGGGCGTACTGCAAGGCGCTCAGGTAGCGCCTCTCGGCTTCATTCGCGGCCTGCGCACAGGCCATGTCGGTCGAGGCCAGCGGCCCGATGACCAGCTGTCCGGGCGCAGCGCCGTTGTCGATCGAGCCCATGTAGCGATTGCAGCCGCCGTTGCCGTTGAGCTTGCCGACACTGACGGCGAGCGTGATCTGGACGTCGGCGGGCACGGGGTCGTTGGCATCGAAACTCTCCAGCGTCCATTGCGGACCCATCATGTCCAGGATCTTTCCCGTGGGTGCCGGTGCCGACGTTGGCGGCTCGGCAACGCTCGGCGGTGCAACCGCAGACTCCGGCTCACTCGACTGCTTTCTGGAGCAGGCACCGACGCCGCATAGAAGCGCGACGCTCAGCACCGCCACCAGCGGTCGGGATAGATAGATCGGGCGGGTCATCGCATACCTTGCTGTCATCGTCGTCCCCTTCGATGGGTGTCCCGCAAAATCGGCTCACAGAGCCTGCAAGTCAGCTCACAGCCAGCGCACGACTCCCTGCGCGGGAGCAGCAATCAGCGGGCCTGCGGTCGTCGTCGTTCCCAGATAGAGCAACCCGACGATGTGATCTTCGGGAGCGAGTCCGAGCAGCGTCTTGACCTTGGGATCATAGGCGGCACCGCCGGTCTTCCACATCACGCCGTAACCCAGCGCGTTCGCGGCGAGGAACATGTTCTGCGCCGCTGCGCCGACTGCCAGCACCTGCTCGATTTCGGGAATCTTTCCCTTGGTGATCTTCGCGGCCACGGCCACGATCATCGGCGCACGCATCGGCTTGTTGCGCTCGGAGTTCAGCTGATCCGGCGTTGCATCCGGCACCTTGGCGCGCAGCATGTCCGCCATCACGTCGCCGAGCTTCGCCCGGGCAGCTCCTTCCAGCACTACGAAACGCCACGGTCGCAGCCGACCATGATCCGGCGCGCGCAGGCCAGCGTTGATGATGCGTTCCAGATGTTCGCGCGTCGGTGCGGGCTCGCTGAGCTTCGTCGCCGAGGTCCGCGATTCAATTCCTTCGAGCAGTTCCATGGAGCTTCGTTTCCGTCCCGTCGTTAAAATCTGCGCACCTGCATCGCCAGGTGCAACCGGTCGCCGCGCATCGTGCACATCGAGATGTCGTGGCCGCCCTCCACCTCCCAGGTACGCGCCAGCGCCTGCGACGGCAGGTACACCGGCAGCTTGAACTGGGTATCGACCTGGATCCGTTCCGACGGCAGCTGTTGGGCCGCGGCGCCGAGACAACGGCCCAGCGACCACATGCCGTGCGCCACCGGCTGCTTGAATCCGAACATCTCGGCGGTGCGCGCCGTCAAATGAATCGGATTGAAATCACCCGAGACGCGCGCATAGCGCCAACCGGTGTTCTGCGGAATTTCCAGAGTCTGCGTGTCGACCCCGGTCTGCGGGTGCGCAGAGCGCTCGATCGACGGACGCTTGCCGCCCTCGCCCTTGGCCGGCGCATTGCCGCGCGCGAACATGGTGCTGATTTCCTCCCAGACCAGTTCACCGTGCTGCTCGTAGCGAGTGGTGAAATCGTATTCCTGGCCGGCGTCGGTCAGCCGCAGGGTGTCGAAATGCACCCGCAGGCGCAGCGGCACGGCCACCTCGACGCTCTTGTGGACGCGAATGGTGTTGCGCAGATGGATCAGTCCCAGCACCTTCACCGGAAAGCCGTTCGCGATGAACAGCTGCATGTGCATGGGCATGGCCACGGTGTGCAGGTAGGCCGGCGGCAATGCGGCGACGCCGCCAGGAACGCCGCAGACTTCGCGATACTGCTGCAGATGCCGCGGCGACAGCTTGACGCTGCGCACTTCCAGCTCGACCGGCGTGATCTGGATACCGGGTGGCGCGATGTACGGCTTCTTGCTGAGCAGCACACGAACGAAGGCCGGCACCATCGAAGGCAGTCCGGCAAATGAGATCGGGGTCGCGACTGACATCTAGGGACTTTACGTTCTCTTTGGTGTGCGATGGCTCAGGTGGCGCTCACGGTGGGCGCTTTCAGGGAACGGTGCGATCGATGACGATGTGCAATGTGCCCGTGTCCTTGCTGAAATCATAGTCGGCTTCCCCGTAGAAATCGCCGCTGGCAGCCTGCGGAGCGCCGGAACGTGACAGGCGCGCTACCACCTGCACACGCGGCACGCTGGCAATGGTATGGCTCGGCAGCATTGCATCGCGCTCGCTCAGCTCGAGCGTGAGCGGTGCGTCGGTGGAAATACGGCGCTGAACCGCCAGCGGCGGTCCACCCGCCGACGGATCCCGCGCAAGAACGAACAGCGCGATCGGCTCCCGCAGCTGTTGCTGTATTTTCGGATCGATGCTGACCGAGGCACGGATTACACGCTTCTCGCCCGGCTGCGCCTGCGCTGTTGCTGCGCCAGACGGCGCATTGGCAGCGGCGCCTTCTGCACCGTCGCCGATCTGCTGCGTGAGATCCTCGATCTGACGCAGCAGGACGCCACGCAGCTCCTCCGGCGGATTCTGCGCCAGCAGCATCTGCAGGCGATCGCGCCCCAGTTTCAGATCACCCGCCTGCAACGCCGCGACACTGGCGTACCACAGCGCCTTGGGATTGGTCGGCTGCTTTTCCAGCGCGGCATCGAACAGCTTGCCGGCGCGGCCCGTGAGTTCCTTCTGGTCCACCATCACCAGGGCCTCGCCGAGCCCGACGATGGCATCGACGTCCTCGCCCTGGGTCAGATCGTAGGCGTGCTGATAAGCGTCCACCGCCGGCGCGAAGCGCTCCAGCGCCGCGTAGGAACGGCCCAGCAGCAGCCACCCCTTCTCGTCCTGCGGGTTCTGTTTCAGCTTGGCTTGCAGCTGCTGCAGCATCTGCTCGACGTTGGCCTGATTCTCCGCTGCGGTCTGCGCGGCTTTCCAGTCCCAGTTGCTCAGGCCCGCGTACATCGCCGCGGCGATGACCGGCACGAACAGCGCGATCACCACGGTCGAAGCCTGCCGTTCGCTGCGCGTCTGCGCCGCATCTTCGGCGCTTTTTGGACGCAGCAACGGCAACGTAACCCACAGCAGCGCCGCCGCCAGCATTGCGGCACAGACGATCACAAAAGCAGTCATGAAGCACCCGAGCTGGTTTCGGCGTCGTCATCCGGCAGGCGAGATTTGCGCACGATGACGACCGCGGCCACCGTGCCACCGATCACCAGCAGCAGCACCGGCGCCGCCCACAACAACCAGGTGGTCGAGTTCAGCGGCGGCTTGTACAGGATGTATTCGCCGTAACGGTCGGTCATGTACGTCAGGATCTCCTGATCGCTCTTGCCGGCCGCGATGAGTTCGCGAACTTCGCGTCGTAGATCGGCAGCCAGTCCGACATTCGAATCCGCAATCGACTGGCTGCGGCACTGGACGCAGCGCAACTCGTGGATCAGTTTGTTGTACCGCGCCTGCAACGCTGGATCGTCGAAAGCCGGCGCGGTATCGATCGCCAGCGCAGGTTGCACGCACAACGCAATGAAGACGGCGAGCAATAAAGCCTTCATCGGTGCTGTGCTCCCGCCTGCGCGAGCAACGGCACGAATTCGCGTTCCCAGATCTCCATCGTCATCGGCGCGATGTGCTTGTAGATCACCTTGCCCTGCGCATCGACCAGGAAGGTTTCCGGCGCGCCGTACACGCCCCAGTCGATGGCGGCCCGGCCTTCATCGTCGGAGGCGACCACGGAGTAAGGATTGCCCAGTTCCTTCAGCCAGAGTTGCGCCTGCGCGCGATCGTCTTTCCAGTTCAGACCGACGATGGGCACTTCACCGCGCTGTGCGATCTGCAGCAAGGTCTCGTGCTCCTGGCGACAGCCCACGCACCAGGTCCCCCAGACGTTCAGCACGTAAGGCTTGCCGGCGAAATCGCTACCGGCGACGCTGCGCGCAGGATCTTCGAGGTTGGGCAGTTCGAATGTCGGCGCCGGTTTGCCGATCAGTGGCGAGGGCAGCGTCTCCTTGTCGCGGTCCAGGCTGACGAAAAAGAACGCCACCAGCGCCGTGAACAAACCAATGGGAACGAGAAAACGCCACATAGGGATCAACTCACGCTCGCGGCCTTGGCCGCGCCTTCAGGTGCAGTGGCAGTCGCGCCGACGCGCTGGCGATAACGCCTGTCGCAAACCGCGATGACACCACCCAGCGCGATCACCAGCGCGCCGAGCCAGATGAAACGGATCAGCGGCTTGTACTGCAAGCGCAGGCTCCACGCACCATCGCCGAGCGGCTCGCCCATGGCGACGAACAGATCGCGGTTCCAGCGCACGTCGATGCCTGCCTCGGTCATCGGGCTGGTCTGCACCCGGTAGGTCCGCTTCTGCGGATGCACCACCGCCACCTGCTTGCCGTCACGCGAGATCACGATCTCGCTCTCGATGGCGTCGTAGTTCGGTCCGGCGACGTTGCGCAGGCTGTTCATGGTGAAGTCGAAGCCGGCGTGCTGCGCCGTCTGGCCTGGCCGCAGGCTCAGGTCCGTCTCGATCTTGTAGGACTCCACCGTGGTCGCACCGACGATGAACATCGCCAGCCCGAAGTGGGCCACGCACATGCCCAGCGTGCTGGCCGAAAGGCTGTGTCCCTTGCGCAGCCGCTCGATCGGCTCCACCAGCGCCGAGAACGCCACCCACAACGCCGCCGCGATACCGACGGTGGCAAGCACGGAATGCAGGTCGTAGGCGATCCAGAACACCGCGACCGCCAGAACCAGCGCCGCTGCCGCAAGCACCGTCAGCAGCTTCTTCTTGCGACCGAACGCTGCCTTCTTCCAGTTCGCGTGCATGCCCGGCGCCAGCAGGAACACCAGCGGCAGCATCGGGATCAGGAAGGCCACGGTGAAATACGGCGGTCCCACGGAAATCTTGCCGAGGTTCAGTGCATCCAGGAACACCGGATACAGCGTGCCGAGCAGGATCAGCCCGGTTGCCGCCACCAGCAGCACGTTGTTCAGCAGCAGGAAGGATTCGCGCGACACCGGAGCGAAGCCGACGTTGGATTTGAACAGCGGCGCGCGCCAGGCGTACAGCCCGAGCGCTCCACCCACGCAGGCCGCCAGGAACACCAGGATGAACAGGCCGCGGCCCGGATCGCTCGCGAACGCATGCACCGATTCGATGACCCCGGAGCGCACCAGGAAGGTGCCGAGCAGCGCCAGCGCAAAGCCGGCGATGGACAGCAGCAAGGTCCAACTCTTGAACAGCCCGCGCTTCTCCGTGACGGCCAGCGAATGGATCAGCGCCGTGCCGATCAGCCACGGCATGAAGGAGGCGTTCTCCACCGAATCCCAGAACCACCAGCCGCCCCAGCCGAGTTCGTAGTAGGCCCACCAGCTGCCCAGCGCGATGCCGATGGTCAGGAACAGCCAGGCCACCGTGGTCCACGGCCGCACCCAGCGCGCCCAGGCCGAGTCGAGCTTGCCCTCCAGCATCGCCGCGACCGCGAATGCGAACGGCACCGAGAAGCCGACGTAACCGGTGTAAAGCATGGGCGGATGGATCGCCAGCGCCGGGTCCTGCAGCAGCGGATTGAGATCGCGGCCGTCCGCAGCCGCCGGCCACAGGCGCTCGAACGGGCTGGAGGTCAGAAGAATGAACAGCGCGAAGCCGCCGCTGATCAGTCCGAGCACGCCGAGCACGCGGCTGGTCATCGCCTGCGGCATGTTGCTGCTCAGTGCCGCTACCGCGATGCTCCACAGCGACAGCACCAGCATCCACAGCAGCAGCGAGCCTTCGTGCGCACCCCACACGGCGGCGAAACGATAGAAGGTCGGCAGCTCCGAATTGGAGTTCTGGGCGACGTACAGCACCGAAAAATCGTTCTGGAAAAACGCGTACGCCAGGCATCCGAAGGACAGCGCAGTGAACACGAACTGCCCAGCGACCGCGCGGCTGGCAACCGCCATCCAGTGCGGACGGCGATACGCTGCGCCTGCCAGGCCGAAGAAGGCCTGCGGCAAGGTGAGGCAGAACGCAAGGATCAGAGCGAAATGACCCAGCTCGATGATCATGAAATCCCCCGCAAGGCTCAGTTCGCCGGGATGGGCGTAGTCACGCGCTTGTCGTGCTGCTTGCGCAACGCGTCGGCGACGTCAGGTGGCATGTAGTTCTCGTCGTGCTTGGCCAGCACCTCGTCGGCCACGAAAGTGCCGTCGGGATTCATCCGGCCGCGCGCCACGACGCCCTGCCCCTCACGAAACAGATCCGGGAGCACGCCGCTGTAACGCACCGTAACGTTGTGCGCGTAGTCGGTGAGCACGAAGCGCGCCTCCATGCTTCCGGTCGGACGATGGAAGCTGCCTTCCGTGACCATGCCGCCGATGCGGAACACGCGATTCTCCGGGGCCTTGCCTTCCGTCACATCGGAAGGCGAATAGAAATAAAGAAGATTCTCCTGGAACGCCGTGAGCGCAAACGCCGCCGCGCTGGCCACGCCAAGCACGATCAGCCCCACCAGCAGCATGCGTCGACGGCGCGGCGTCATGACTTGCCCTCCGCCATCTGTGCCCGCCGGGTGGCGCGGGTCAGCTCTTCGCGCAGGCGGCGGCGGCCTGCCCACTCGATGCCGATCAACACGGCCAGGGTCAGGCCATAGCACGACCACACGTACGCGCCATAACCACTCATCTGAAGAAATTCACTCAAGCTCATGATCTAGCAAGTCTTTCAGTCAACCAGGCCGTATTCCGCTCACGCTTCAGGATCTCGCTGCGGACCCGGTTGCAGAGCACCGCCACGAAGTAGAGCACAAACGCCAGCATCATGATGAGCAGCGGCCAGAGCATGGAGGAGTCGATCGACGGCGCATCCAGCTTGGAGATGCTCGGCCCCTGATGCAGGCTGTTCCACCACACCACCGAGTACTTCACGATCGGCACGTTGACGACGCCGACAATGGCCAGGATGGCGCTGGCCCGGTCGGCGCGCTGGGTGTCGTCGAACGACGCCCGCAGCGCCATGTAGCCCAGATACAGGAACAGCATGATCAGCTCGGAGGTCAGCCGCGGGTCCCACTCCCACCAGGTGCCCCACATGGGCTTGCCGTAGATGGATCCGGTGACGAGTGTCAGCACCGTGAACCAGGTGCCGATCGGCGCACACGAAGCCGCCACCGCGTGCGCCAGCTTGATCCGCCAGATCACGCCGATCGCCGCGGCTACGGCCATCACTACGTAGACCATCAGCGAAAGCGCTGCCGCGGGCGCGTGCACATAGATGATGCGGAAGGCATCCTTTTGCTGATAATCCGGCGGCGCCAGCAACAGTCCGCCGTATGCCGCAATCAGCATCAGCGCCACCGCCGGCCAGAAGAACCAGGGACGCAGCAGGCCCGCCAGTCGATAGGCGTGCGGTGGCGAGGCCAGCTTGAAGAACCACAGCCAGCGCGTGCCGGACTTCGGCTCTTCCCCTGTAATACGTGCTTCAGAAGTCATGATTCCACACTGATTCGCATGGCCGCGGCCATCGCAAACGGCCCGAGGCTGACGAACAGCAGCGCGAGCGCCGCCAGCAAGTTTAACGGACCGAGCGCTGCTTCGCCGTGCATCGCCAGGTCGACCGCGCGGGCGCCGAAAATCAGCACCGGCATCTCCAGTGGCAGCACCAGCAACGCAAGCAGCACGCTGCCGCGGCGCACTCCGACGGTCAGGGCCGCCCCGATCCCGCCGAGAATGCTCAGGCACGCCGTTCCCAGCGCCAGCGAACCCGCAAGCACCGGCCAAACAGACCGCGGCATCCCCAGTGCGGTTCCCACAATCGGCGCCATCACCACCAGCGGCAGCCCAGCCAGCAGCCAGTGGGTCGCGGTCTTGGCCAGCAGCATCACCGACAACGGCTGGCCCGACAGGGTCCACTGCTCCATGGTGCCGTCCTCGACATCGGGCCGGAACAGCGATTCCAACGCCAGCAGCGAGGCCAGCATCGCCGCCACCCACACCACGCCGGGCGCGATGCGCCGCAGCTCGTCCAGCGACGGACTGATCGCCAATGGAAACAATGTGGTGACGATGACGAAGAACACCAGTGGCTGGATCACCTGATCCCAGTGACGGATCGCCAGCCGCAGATCGCGCTGCGCCACCAGGCGCACCAGTTTCAGCAGTCCCGGCTGCATCAGTGCAGTTCCAGCGTGCGCACGTTGGGCTGCCCCTGCAGCAGCAGCTGATGAGCTGCCGTCAGGATCATGCCGCCCTCGCGCAAATGGTTCGCCATGCAGCGCTCGAACAGCGCGATGCCGGCGGCATCCAGGTTGGTGATCGGTTCATCGAGAATCCACAGGCGCGCCTGCGTGAGCAGGATGCGGGCAATCGACACGCGGCGCTTCTGCCCCGCCGACAGCGAACGCACCGGCAGATCGGCGCATTGCGCGATCTGCAACTGCTCCAACACAGCCTGCAGGCTCGGCAGCACGATCTCGCGCCGCACTCCGACCGAGAACCGCAGATTCTCCAGCGCCGTCAGATCGGGCTTGAGCGCATTCATGTGGGCGAGATACGCAAGCGCCTGATGATAAGTGTCGCGGCAACTGCGCAGCGGCGCGCCCTCCCATTCGATCTCGCCAGACTCGACCGGCAGCAGCCCGGCCACACAGCGCAATAGACTGGTCTTGCCAACCCCGTTCGGCCCGACGACCTGCAACAGCTCACCGCGGCGAAGCGCGAACGAGACGCCGCGCAGCAAATGGCGCTCGCCGCGCCAGAGATGCAGATCGCGAATTTCGAGCCGCGCTGTATTGGAATCGGCGACCGTGGTGGACATGCCGGCGGAGTGTTCCTCAGCCCTGATGAAATGTACTCGTTAGAATCCGACTCGCGGACGCGGGCGCAGTCTAACAGATCGATATCGACGGCCGGACGCTGCGAGCGACCGCAGCGAAAGGTAGAATCCGCGCGCGACACCTGGCGGTGTGGCGGAATTGGTAGACGCAGCAGACTTAAAATTTGCCGACGAACAGTCGTACCGGTTCGATTCCGGTCACCGCCACCAGACGCTGACGTCGCCGCAACGACACTGCGGGCCGGCCGGCCCGTAAGGGACTTTCATGAGTGGAGGCGTCGGCCGGAATTGAACCGGCGTACACGGTTTTGCAGACCGTTGCGTAACCACTCCGCCACGACGCCATAGCGCCAAGCATGACCAGCGAGCCCCAGAAACGCAAAGCCCCGGGGCTTGGACCCGGGGCCGCGTGAGAATCTGGAGCGGGAAAGGAGGCTCGAACTCCCGACCTCAACCTTGGCAAGGTTGCGCTCTACCAACTGAGCTATTCCCGCGGGGTCGCCGTGAGGCGGGCGCTATTCTAGGGCCGCGCGACGGCCTGTCAAGGCAAAGATCGTGTATCAGCGTGAACGCGATTCCATCAGGTCGGGCCAGGCTGCGCGCAGATAGATCACCATCGACCACAAGGTCAGCGCCGCCGCGGCCACCAGGCAGTAGACGCCCAGCTCGAAGGCCGGGATGAACCACACGTCGCTGCGGAACAGCATCATCGACAGGCCGGTCATCTGGAAGATGGTCTTCATCTTGCCCAGCGACGACACCGCCACCTTGCCGCGCGCACCCACTTCCGCCATCCATTCGCGCAGCGCCGAGATGGTGATCTCGCGACCGACGATGATCGCCGCGGTCAACGTGATCAGAATGTGCGGATTGAACTTGATGAACTCCAATGCCGGTGGATCGTGACTCACCAGCAGGATCAGCGCGGTGGCCACCATCAACTTGTCCGCGACCGGATCGAGGAATGCGCCGAGCGCCGAGATCTGCCCCAGGCGCCGCGCCAGATAGCCATCCAGCGAATCGGTGATCGCCGCCAGGATGAACACGCAGGCCGCGGCCGGATCGGACCACGAATACGGCATGTAGAACAGCACCACCACCAGCGGGATCATGACGATGCGCGCGAACGTCAGCACGTTGGCGATTGGAAAGGTCACCGTGCGTGTGCCCTGTGGAATGCTCGACTCGCCCATGCCCTAACCGCTCGCGTGCAATGTCTCGTAGATCGACTGTGCCAGCTTACGGCTGATGCCGTGCACTTTTTCCAGATCTTCGACGCCGGCGCGCGTGATGCCCTGCAGACCACCGAACTGGCGCAACAGCTCGCGCCGCTTGCGTGGCCCCAGGCCGGGCACGGTTTCAAGAACTGATTCCCTGCGGGCTTTGGCGCGGCGATGACGATGACCGGCAATGGCAAAGCGATGCGCCTCGTCGCGGATTCTCTGGATGAGATGCAGGGCCGATGAGTCCGGCGGCAGTATAGTGGGCAGCTCCTGATGCGCCAAGAACAGGCGCTCCTGCCCTGGCCGACGATCCGCGCCCTTCGCCACGCCCGCCAGCGTCACGCCGCTGATCTCCAGTTCGTTGAGCACCTCGACCGCCTGCGCCAGCTGACCTGGGCCGCCATCGATCAGCAGCAGATCCGGGAGCGGCACCTCGCCTTTCTTGATGCGCGAATATCGGCGAGTCAGCGCCTGCCGCATCGCGCCGTAGTCATCACCCGGCGCGATGCCTTCTATGTTGAAACGCCGATAGTCGGATTTGAGCGGGCCTTCGGGTCCGAACACGACGCAGGAGGCGACGGTGCTCTCACCCATGGTGTGGCTGATGTCGAAACATTCCATCCGCGCCGGAATTGCCGGCAGCGACAGCGCCTCGGCGACGGCTTGCAGCTGCTCGGTGGTGGTCGCTTCGGTTGCACGCCGCATCTTCAAGCCGACATCCGCGTTGGTGCGTGCCATCTCCAGCCAGCGAGCACGCACACCACGCACACCGGTGCGGATGCGAACGGCACGGCCCATCTTTTCGCTCAGCGTGGCTTCCAGCAGATCCGCATCCTCGATCGATTCGCTGATGACGATCTCGTTGGGTGCATCCCGGCCCAGGTAATACTGACCGAGAAAGCCGGACAGCAGCTCACCCGCCTCCGCCAGTCCGGCGCGCGGGAAGAAATTGTTGCTACCCAGGTTGCGACCGCCGCGCACGAACACGATCGAAACGCAGTGATCGCTGCCGTGGGAAACCAACGCCACCGCATCGATGTCGTGACTGGTGTTGCGCGTCACCGCCTGGGTCGAATGGATCGCCTTGATGCCGTGGATCTGATCACGCAGCCGCGCGGCCCGTTCGAAGTCGAGCACCTGCGATGCCTGCTCCATGCGCTGCGCCAGGTCGTCCAGCAGCTCCGCGCCCCGCCCTTCGAGAACCTTGATGGCATCGCTGACATCCTGCCCGTACTGCTGCTTGTCGATCAGTTCGACGCATGGACCGGAACAGCGCTTGATCTGGTACTGCAAGCAAGGTCGCGAGCGGTTGGAGAAGAACGAGTCGCTGCACGGCCGCAGCAGAAACAGTTTCTGCAACAGCAACAGCGTCTCGCGCGTGGCGCGAGCGTTGGGATATGGCCCGAAGAACTTGCCCGGCATGCGACTGCGGCTGCCGCGATAGAAACTGATGCGCGGATAGTCGTGGTCGGTGGAGATATATAAGTAAGGAAAGCTCTTGTCGTCGCGCAACGCGACGTTGTAGCGCGGCTTGTGACGCTTGATCAGGTTGTATTCGAGCAGCAGCGCCTCGGTCTCCGAGGCGGTGACCGTGACCTCGACGCTGGCGATCTGCGAGACCATCGCCATGGTCTTGGCGGTCTGCGCCTTGCCGACGAAGTACGTGGTCAGACGGTTCTTGAGATTGCGCGCCTTGCCGACGTACAGCACTTCGCCGTCGGTCGCGAGCATCCGGTACACGCCGGGCCGCTGGCTGACGTTGGCGAGAAACCGCTTGGAGTCGAAATCGGACATGAGCACATCTTAGCTGCTGGGACGGGTCGGTCGCCCGCCCCGGCAGTCAGCGTGCGTCGAGCAAAGCCGCGGCGCGGCGGAAGATGTCGGCAAACATCTCCTCGGTGAGACGCCGGGTCTGGGTGTTGTAGCGACTGCAATGATAGGAGTCGAGCAAAGTGTGACCGCCGGGCAGCGCATGCTCGGCGGCGTGTGCGAAGCGAAAATCGCCCGCTTTCAGTCCGAGCGTCTTCAACAGCGCGGCGTGACCGATCGAGCCCAGCGCCAGCAGCACCGAACGCGGCGGCAGGGTCTTGAGCTCCGCGGCGAGGTAACGGTTGCAGGTAGCGATTTCCTGCGGCGTGGGCTTGTTCTGCGGCGGCACGCACTTGACCGGGTTGCTGATGCGGCAGCGGATCAGCTTCAGACCGTCGTCGTTCGACAGGGACTCGGGACGGCTGGCGAAACCGAACTGGTGCAGCATCCGGTACAACAGCAGTCCCGCGTGATCGCCGGTGAACGGCCGCCCCGTCGCGTTGGCGCCGTGGAAGCCCGGCGCCAGGCCGACGATGATCAAGCGTGCCTCGGGATCACCGAACGGCGGAACCGGCCGACTGTAGTAGTGCGGATATTCCTCGAGTCCTTGAGCCAGGAAACGCGCCAGCCGCGGACACAACGTACAGTTGGCGTCGAATGTCACGCCGTCCGAGGGCCATGACGGCTCAGGACGAGTACGGGGCTGGGTGACGAGACTCTCGACGACCGTGCGTCGTGGCGTGGTTGACTTGGGCATTGCCGGCACAGTTTACCGCCCCAGCCACCCAGGTGCCGGTTCGGGTCTGCGGTGGAGCCGAAGCCAGCCTAAGCTGCCTTCAACTTCAAGCGCGCCGCGTGCAAGAGCGGCTCGGTGTAGCCACTGGGCTGCGTGCAGCCTTCGAAGATGAGACTGCAGGCGGCCTTGTAAGCGATACCGTCGTAGCCCGGCGCCATGGGTGTGTAGAGGGGATCGCCGGCGTTCTGCTTGTCCACCACCACGGCCATGCGCTTCAGCACGTCTTCCACCTGAGCGCGGGTGACCACGCCATGGCGCAGCCAGTTGGCGATGTGCTGGCTGGAAATACGCAGCGTGGCCCGGTCTTCCATGAGGCCGACGTTGTTGATGTCCGGCACCTTGGAGCAGCCCACGCCGAGGTCCACCCAGCGCACCACGTAACCCAGGATGCCCTGGCAGTTGTTTTCCAGCTCGGCCAGCTTCTCGGCGTCGCTCCAACGGGTGTCGGGCGCCAGCGGCGGATTGAGCAGGGTCTCCACCGGATCGGTATCGAGCGACTTCAGTTCGTCCTGACGCGCCTTCACGTTCACCTTGTGGTAATGCAACGCGTGCAGCGTGGCGCCCGTCGGGCTCGGCACCCAGGCGCAGTTGGCACCGGCATTCGGATGGGCCTGCTTGGTGGCCAGCATTTCCTTCATGGCATCGGGCTTGGGCCACATGCCCTTGCCGATCTGTGCCCGGCCCTGCAGGCCGCAGGCCAGACCGATGGACACGTTGCGCCGCTCGTAGGCAGCGATCCACTCCTGCTTCTTCACGTCTTCCTTGCGCACCACGGGACCGGCTTCCATGGAGGTATGGATTTCGTCACCGGTGCGGTCCATGAAACCGGTGTTGATGAAGATGGTGCGTTCGCTGGCCTGGCGGATGCACTCCTTCAGATTCACTGAGGTGCGACGCTCTTCGTCCATGATGCCGATCTTCAGTGTGTTCTTCGGCAGGCCCACCGCCTTTTCGGCAGCGGCGAACAGCTCGACCGCGAACGCCACTTCTTCCGGACCGTGCA
>Ga0182745_1001850_pt1 | contig 19645 bp, 15 predicted proteins | sample eDN3rd30CKraftBY_FD_128523 | JGI IMG/M metagenome (GOLD analysis project Ga0182745, IMG submission 128523) | Enriched backyard soil microbial communities from Emeryville, California, USA - eDNA 3rd pass 30_C Kraft BY (version 2) (version 2) | ecosystem: Environmental > Terrestrial > Soil >...
GTCGACCTCCTCGACGCCGTGGCCGACGAGGCCGCGCTCCACTCCCCCGACCTCGCGTTCGACGTGCAGATCGATCCGCTCGACCTCGTGGTGGACGGGGACCCGGAGCGGCTGCACCAGGTCATCGCCAATCTGGTCGAGAACGCGGCCCGCTTCGCCCCGGACGACACCGCGGTGACCCTCGCCGCCCGCCGGGCCGGCCCGCACGTGGTGCTCGAGGTGGCCGACCACGGGCCGGGCATCCCGCCCGAGTCGCTCGCCCGGGTGTTCGAGCGCTTCTACCGGACCGACGAGGCCCGCAGCGCCGACGACGGCGGCTCGGGGCTGGGGCTGGCCATCGCCCGCTGGATCGTGGAGCTGCACGGCGGCACCATCCGCGCCGAGACCGTCGAGCCCCACGGCTGCCGCATGGTGGTGCGGCTTCCTGCCCGATGATGCCGAGGGTCAGACCACCTTCAGGCCCTCGAGGCCGGGCTCCTCGGGCGGGAACTGCGGGTCGAGACCGGTCATGGTGGCCAAGAGGACCTGGAGGATGGCCCAGTTCCGGTACCACTTCCGGTCGGCAGGGATCACGTACCAGGGCGCGCCCTTCGTGCTGGTCTCGCTGATCGCGTCCTCGTAGGCCGCCTGGTACGCATCCCAGTCCTTGCGGACGTCGAGGTCGGCGGCCGCGAACTTCCAGCGCTTCGTCGGGTCGTCGAGGCGGGCCTGCAGCCGCTCGGCCTGCTCGTCGGGCGAGATGTGGAGGAAGAACTTCACGACCGTCGTCCCGGCGGCGGCAAGCGTCTCCTCGAACGCGCGGATCTGCTCGTAGCGGGCCTTCCAGACCGCCTTCGAGACGAGCTCGTCGACCCGCACGATGAGCACGTCCTCGTAGTGCGAGCGGTTGAAGACGCCGAGCTCGCCGTGGGCCGGCGCCTGCTTGTGGATGCGCCAGAGGAAGTCGTGCGCCAGCTCCTCGGGCGTCGGCGCCTTGAACGAGGCGACCCGCACGCCCTGCGGGTTGACCCCGGTGAACACCTTGCGGATCGTGCCGTCCTTGCCGCCTGCGTCCATCGCCTGGAGGACCATCAGGACCGAGCGGCTGCCCTCGGCCCACAGCCGCGTCTGCCACTCGCCCAACTGGGCGACGAGGCCCTCGACCACCCCGGTCGTGACCTCCTTGCTGCCCGGGGCTCCCGCCTTCGAGCGGGTGTCGATCCGGTCGAGGTGCACCCTGGACCCCGGCGCCACGCGCCAGCGCTTCGCCTGTTGCTCGAACTCGTTCGCAGCCATGGACCGACAAGCTACGCCCGAGCCGGCGGCGAGGCGTCGAGACGGCCGGGTCGCGCACCCGGCGTACGGCCGAGCGGCGCCCGCGCCGTCGTCAGTCGGTCTGGAGGTCGATGACCACGCGCACCGGGTGCTCGAGGCGCAGGACGCGGAACGGGACCTTCTCGGTGGTTCCGGCCACCCAGCTCAAGACGGACTCGAAGTCGCCGGTGCGGACGAGATCGGTGACCAGCTGCGTCTGGCCGGCGACGGGGATGCGATCGGGTCCGTCGTAGACCACCGTGAGCTGCGGGGCGCTCAGGTCCACCCCGGACGCGGGGGTCATCACGATCTCCAAGGAGGCGTCCCCGGTCACGTCGACGGGCTCACCGGAGCCGTCGGCCGTGATCGGGCCGTCGACCCACTGGACGCGGTAGCCCGGGGCCGACCGGCCGGCGAACTCGTACACGATGCGCTCGAACCCGGCGTTGCGGCCGACGCGGACGGTGCGCAGGAGCGCCGTCCCGGTGCCTTCGGCGGGAGCCGAGTGCTGCGCCTCGGAGAACTCGGGCAAGCTGGGCGCTGCCGTGGTGGCCGTCGCCGACGTCGCGGTGGGGGCGGCTCCCGTGGTGGTCGTCGCTCCCTCCGACGGCGACGCGGTCGATGCTGTTACCGCTGCCGCCGCCGTGGGCGACGACCCGGCACCGGAGCCCGAAGACCCGCTGCCGCAGCCGGTGACCCACCCGACCAGCGCGATCAAGGCCATTCCCGCCACCGCCGCCCGGCGTCCGGACGTCTCTCCCCCAGCGTTCATCGGGCCACCCTACGATGCCGGGCGGATGGCTCGGGGACGAGCCGTTCCCCCCCCCACTCGCCAGGGACGGCCCAGGAGCAGCACATGCACGACGTCATCATCACCGGAGGCACCGTCGTCGACGGGACCGGAGCACCGGCGGTGCGAGCCGATGTCGCCGTGTCCGGCGGCGTGGTCACCCACGTCGGCTCTGTCGAAGGCCCCGCAGCGCGCACGGTCGACGCCACGGGCAGGCTCGTCACGCCCGGGTTCGTCGACATCCACACCCACCTGGACGCCCAGATCTCCTGGGACCCGCTCGGCACCTCGTCGTGCTTCCACGGTGTGACGTCGGTGGTCATCGGCAACTGCGGGGTCACGTTCGCGCCCTGTCGCCCCGAAGACCGGCGCGGTCTCGCCGAGATGATGGAGTCGGTCGAGGACATCCCCGCCGACGCGATCATGCAGGGGCTCTCGTGGGAGTGGGAGACCTACGGCCAGTACCTGAGCGAGCTCGACCGGCGGCCCAAGGGCCTCAACGTCGGCGGCATGATCGGCCACAGCGCCCTGCGGCGGTACGTCATGGGCGACCGGGCGCTCGACACCGAACCCACCGCGGAGGACCTCACCGCCATGGTCGATCTCGTCGAGGAGGCCATGGCCGCCGGTGCCCTCGGGCTCTCCTCGAGCCGCACCATCCTCCACACGGGCGCCGACGGCCAGCCGATCCCCGGCACGTTCGCGGGGCTCGACGAGCTGCTCGCGCTGGCCGGCGTGCTCGGCCGCCACGGCCGGGGCGTGTTCGAGACCGCGGCGATGCTCGGCTCGCAGAACGGCGCCACGCCCGAGAGCACCGTCACCGAAGTCGGGATCCTCGCCGAGATCAGCCGGGTCACCGGAAGGCCCGTGTCGTTCGGGTTGACCCAGACCACCGCCGGCGGGGGCCTGCACCGCCAGGTGCTCGACCTGGTGGCCGAGCACAACGCGACCGGCGCCCGGGTCCACCCGCAGACCACGGTGCGATCCGTGGGCGTGCTGTTCGGGTTGGCGCACCACACGCCCTACGGCGGCTGCCCGGCGTGGCAGGCGCTCAACGGGCTGTCGCTGGAGGAGCGCCTCGCCTCCGTGCGAAACCCGGCGAACCGGGCCCAGCTGATCGCCGAGGCCGACGGGCGGGAGGGCGGGATCGACCCGTCCCTGCTCTTCCCGCTCGATGCGGTGCCGGCGGACTACTCGTTGCGGCCCGAGACCTCGCTCGCCGCCCGGGCGGCCGCTGCGGGCACCACCCCGGCCGCCCTCTGGCTGGACCTGCTCGACGCCACCGACGGCCGGTGCCTCCTGGTCTGGCCGTTCCTCAACCAGACGCCCGCCGAGGTCGAGCACCTGCTGGGCGACCCCAACGTGGTGCTCGGCCTGGCCGACGCCGGAGCCCACGTCGGCCAGATCATGGATGCCAGCCAGCCGACGTGGTTCCTGGCCCACTGGGTGCGGGACCGCCGCCTGCACTCGATCGAGGAAGGCATCGCCCGCCTGACGTCGATCCCCGCCGACCTCTTCGCCATGCCCGACCGCGGCGTCCTCGCCGTGGGTCGACCCGCCGACATCAACGTGATCGACCTCGATGCGCTCGCGCTCCCCCTGCCCACCTTCGCCCACGACTTCCCCGGCGGCGCGGGCCGCTGGGTCCAGGGCGCGGTGGGCTACGACCTGACCATGGTCAACGGCGTCGTCACCGTCGAGGGGGGCGAGCACACGGGCGAGCTGCCGGGCGTGACCCTGCGCAGCACCGAGGCCGTCTGACCGCTCGGGGCGACGTCAGCGGCGAGGCCGACGGGCCCGGTCCGATCAGAGCTCGGCGTCGAGCGCGAGGTTCTCGGCGACGATCGGGTCGGCCTCGATCTCGGCGTCGGTCGCCGCGTCGGTCTGCGCCGCACCCGAGGGGTCGATCATGACGATCGTGCCTCGCCCGATCACGGCACCGTCACCGCCCCGCTCGAGGTGTGCCGAACCGGCCGCCACGACGACGAACGCCGAGCCGTCGGCCTCGACCACCGCCAGGGCGGTGGCCCCCGGCTCGACCGTGAGCGAGCCCGCGGCCACGTCGATGCGCAGCGCAGCGGCGGCGCCCTCGCCGGGTGAGGCCCAGCACCAGCCCTCCTCGAGGGCGATCACGACGCCCGCGGGGCTGCCGAGCGCACGGGCGCGGCGGTCGCCGCCGATGCGCACGATCGTGCCCGGAGTCGCCACGAGGCCATCCTCGCCGATGGCGATGTCCACCGGGGCGGGGGCCGCCGGGGCGGGGGCCGCCGGGGCGGGGGCCGCCGGGGCGACGGGTGACGGCTCGGCGGGCTCGGCCGAAGCCGCCGGAGCGACGGGCTCGGGAGCGACCGGCGTCGCCGTGGTCGGCGCGGGACGGGGCGACACGACGGAGCTGGGGGTCACCGGGAGGTCGAGGCCCGGGAGCCGGTTCGACCGGGTCGGGAGGGCGGCGGGCTGCAGCACCGGGGTGGGCAGGGGCGACTGCTCGCCGCGATCGGCCCGGGGCTGCTGGGCTTCGGGCGGGGGCAGCGACGCCTTGGGGCGCTCGGCCGGACGGTCGCGCCGGACGCGGCGGCCGACCGGCCCGTTGACGAGGCTCCCCGCGGGCGCCACCGGCTCGACGATCACGGCGTCGGCCCGTGCCGCCAGGTCCGATTCGAGCCGGCCGGCCGTCGCCTCGGCGGCCGGCGACGCCGCCGCGGCCGCGGGGGCGGCGTCTGCGGCCGCCAGGTAGGTCGGGTCCATCAGGTCAGCCGAGGCCACCCGCTCCTCCCGGACCGGCTCGAACGACTCCTCGGCCAGGGGCGCCGGAGCCAGTTCGGCCGGATGCCACATCTCGCTCGGGCGGATGGGATGCGGCGCGGGCTGCACCCAGATCTGGTCGTCGTACTGCGACCCGGTGGCCGGGGCCTCCGGTGCCGGGGCCGGAGCCTCGCCCACCGGGGCCGCACTGGCTGCAGGCTCGGCGATCGGGGGTGCCGGCGGCGCCTCCACCACGGGAGGAGGTGGCGGCGGAAGGGATGCGGCCGCCGCGGCCGGCGGCGACGCATCGGCCGGAGCCTCGGTGCTCGGCCGGGCAGCGCGGGCCGGACGCGACGACGGCTTGGCCGTCGGACGGTCGGGCGTCTCGTCGGTGGCGTACAGCGAGGAGATCTCGTGGGGATCCTCGTACTCGCCGCCGTCGCGGAGGTCGGTCCAGATGTCATCGGCATCGACGACGTTGGCGACACCGCCCTCGTGCTGCTCGAGCGCGTCCTCACGGATCCCGTCGAGCTCCTCGAGCCACCCCGACCGGGACTTCCGCTGGAAGAGCGCGGCCGGGAGCATCGCAGCCGAGAGCGAGGTCAGAACCAGTCCAGCGAGCACGGGGCACCATCGGCAGCGCTCGGCCGGTCCTGAGCGACTCGGGCCCAGAATCTGGACGTTCCGAGCCGGCGCAGGTCAGCCCACCACAGAGGGTGACCTATCTCGCCTCCGGACCACGCTCAGCAGCGTTCGGGGACCGATCCGGTACCGTCGCCTCGTGCCCGAGCTGCCCGAGGTGGAGACCGTCCGTCGGGGCCTGGAACCGGTGCTCCTCGGCCGTCGCTTCGTCGACGGAGGCGCCCACCCGTCGGACAAGTTCAACCGCGCCCTCGGCGTCATCGACCGCACCGTCCGCTCGGTCGACCGCCGGGGCAAGTACCTGCTGATCGGGCTCGACGACGGCCGGCGGCTGGTCATCCACCTCGGCATGACGGGCCAGTTCCGGGTCCACGAGGGCGAACCGCCGCCTGATCCGCACGTGCGGGCCTGGTGGCTGCTCGACGACGGCCGCACCCTCTCGTTCCGGGACGTGCGCCGGTTGTCGCATCGCCGTGGTGGGCACCGATGTGAGCGCCCTCCCGACCCTGGCCGCGCTCGGCCCCGAGCCGTTCGACCCGGCGTTCACCGCGGCGTCGCTGCGCGATGCGGTGAACCGCAGCCAGACGAGGGTGAAGACGCAGCTCCTCGGCCAGCGGATCGTCGCCGGTGTCGGCAACATCTACGCCGACGAGGCCCTCTGGCGGGCCCAGGTCCACCCGGCGAGCCGCCGCCTCACCCTGCCCGCGGCCGGGCGGCTGCGAGGAGCGATCATCGACGTGCTGGCCGAGGGCATCGACCACGGCGGCACGACGCTCCGGGACTACCGGACCGTCGAGGGCCGCGAGGGCGGGAACCAGCACCGCCTCGACTGCTACGGCCGCGCCGGGCTGCCGTGCCCCCGCTGCGGCACCGAGCTGAAGCGATCGGTCATCGACGGCCGGGGCACCACCCACTGCCCCGCCTGCCAGCGCCGGTCCTAGCCGCAGCGCTGGGATACCGTCGGCGGCCATGACCGACGAAGGCGCTCCCACCCCCCTGTCCGACCTCTTCTCCGTCGACGGCAAGGTCGTCGTCGTCACCGGCGGCACCCGAGGGATCGGGCGCATGATCGCGGGCGGCTTCGTCGCCGGTGGCGCCACCGTCATCGTCTCGAGCCGCAAGGCCGAGGCCTGCAGGACCACCGCCGAGGAGCTGTCCGCCTACGGGTCGTGCACCGGCATCGCCGCCGACCTCTCCACCGAGGAGGGGGCGAAGGGGCTGGCCGAGGCCGTCGCCGCCCTCCACGACCACGTCGACGTGCTGGTGAACAACGCCGGCGCCACGTGGGGCGTCCCGCTCGCGGAGCACGACGCCGCATCGTGGAACCGGGTGCTGGACCTCAACGTGCAGGGCGTCTTCCACGCCAGCAAGTTCTTCCTGCCCCTCCTGCAGGCCGACGCCTCGGCCGACGAGCCCAGCCGGGTGATCAACATCGGCTCGATCGACGGCCTCCGCGCCCCGATGATGGAGACGTTCTCCTACGGCGCCTCGAAGGCCGCGGTCCACCACCTCACGCGGCACCTCGCGAAGCACCTGGCCCCGACCGTCACCGTCAACGCCATCGCCCCCGGCCCGTTCGAGTCGAAGATGATGGCGGCCACCCTCGACGCGTTCGGCGAGCAGATCGCCGCCACCACCCCGATGAAGCGGATCGGCCGTCCCGACGACATGGCCGGGACCGCGATCTTCCTGGCGTCCCGGGCCGGGGCCTACCTGACCGGTACGGTCATCCCCGTCGACGGTGGCATCTCCACCACCGCATAGGAGGGAAGCAGACCCATGACCGACGCTGACGAGCCCACCGGCGCCTGGACGCCGGCCGACGACGCCGACAGCACCCAGGCGTGGACCCCCGATCCCGCCGCCGGTGCGGGCGGTGCCGGCGATGCCGGTGGCCCGCCCGACGACGCCACCCAGATCGTGCCCGGTGTGGGCGGCCCGGCCACCGGCGCCGACGCCACCCCGCCCACGGGCATCTACGTGCCCCCGCCCGCCCCCGGTGAGGGCGGGTTCGGCGAGCCGCCCACCGACGAGCCCCCGGCCGACACCTCCGGCGGCGGCAACGGCAACGGCCCGCTCATCGCCGTGATCGTGATCCTCGTGATCATCGTCATCGTCGGCGCGCTCTTGTTGTTCACCGGCAACGACGGCGACAAGGGCGACACGACGACCACCACGACGACACCGCCCACCACGACCACCACGACCGCACCCACCACGACGTCGACCACCTCGACGACCACCACCACGACGGAGCCACCGACCACCACCACGACGACGGCCCCACCCACCACCACGACCACGACGACCGCTCCCCCGACGACCACCACGACGACGGAGCCGCCGACCACCACGAGCACGACCGCAGCGCCCTAGCGGCGCACCGGTCCCCTGGACGCGCAAGAGGGGCCCCGATGGGCCCCTCTTCTCGTTCCGGCGCCGGCCGGCCCGCGGTGATCAGGCGATGGCGGTGGTGGACTCCGCCAGCTCCGACTGGCCGAGGGCGAACGACTCGTACTCGTCGCTCGTGTCGGTGAGGTCCTCGAACTGGATCACGCCCAGCTCCTGGAACTTGGTGCGCAGCCAGCCGTCGCCGGCATCGAGCAGGCCCAGCTTCTTGCAGTTGGGCACGATCTTGCTGAAGAGCATCTGCTGGAACATCTGGCGGCCCGGGTCGTCCATCACGAACTTGACCGCTTCTTTCGTGTCGATGTCCATGCGGGCCAGGACCTCTTGCTGGAGCAGGCGGTCGCGCATGCGCACGGCGGCCTCGAAGGCGAACTCCTGGCGCTCGCGGATCTCGTCGAACGTGAGCTCGGTGTAGTACTCCTTCAGCGACAGCACGCCGAAGGCCACGTGGCGGGCCTCGTCGCTCATCACGTAGCGGAGCAGCTGCTTGAGCAGCGGCTCGGGGGTGACCATGTGCATCAGGCCGAAGGCGGCGAGGGCGAGGCCCTCCACCATGATCTGCATGCCCAGGTAGGTCATGTCCCAGCGCGAGTCCTCGATGATGTCGTCGAGCAGCAGGCCCAGGTGCACGTTGAGCGGGTAGTGGCCCTTGAGCTTGGTGTCGAGGTACTTGGCGAACACCTCCACGTGGCGGGCCTCGTCCATCACCTGGGTGGCGGCGTAGTACTTGGCGTCGATCCACGGGACCGTCTCGACGATCTTCGCCGTGCAGATGAGCGCACCCTGCTCGCCGTGCATGAACTGGCTGAGCATCCAGTTGTTCGACTCCATGCCGAGCTGGTCGAACTCCTTGTCGCCCCACTTCTCGAACGGCGTGCCGGCGATCTGGGCGGCCCGGGTCTCGGGCGTCTGGCCGAAGGAGTGCCGCTGCATCTCCACCAGCTCCAGCGGATCGACCTCGATCGACCAGTCCAGGTCGGTCTCGCCGTTCCACTGGCTGTGCTTGGCCTTCTCGTAGAGCTTGTTCAGCGCCGGGCGCCGGCCCTTCTCGTAGTCCCACGTGAAGATGGCGTCGGCGTTGTCCTTGACCGCCCGGACGTTCTCCTCACCCTCCTCGGCCGCCACGGCGAGGATCGCCTCGATGTCGTTGACGTCGGCGCGGCCGATCAGTGCTTCGTTGGATGAGCGCGTGTTGGTCGACATGACCCGGTTCCCCTCGTTCGCGGTGCAAGCGTCGCCAACCCATCGGCACGACGACGTCAATAACGAACGTTATTGCAGGTCGATGACCCAGGGAACAGGCCATCCGTCACACAACTGTTGCAAGCACCCGGCCCCACCCCGCGATTTCGGGTCACGCGTGCACCCCGGAGGTGCACAGACGACCCGAAATCACCCCACCCGCCGCACCCCATCGATTTCAGGTCACGCGTGCACCCGGGAGGTGCACAGGTGACCCGAAAGCTGGTCAGCCCGGATAGGGATGGGGAGCGCCGCCGAAGACGCGCTCGGCGTTCTCGCGGAGGAACTTCGGCCAGACCTCGTCGCGGAAGGGGACGTCGGGGAGCTCGGCGAAGATGCGGTCGAGCGTCAGGCCCGCGGCCCAGTAGCCGGCGTAGATGATCTTGTCGCTGCCCCGCGTGTTGGCGAAGTCGATGATGTCGGACGGGTAGTGCTTCGGGGCGAAGGCGGAGGTCGAGTAGTAGAGGTTCGGCCACTTGAGCAGCAGCTTCACCATCAGCTCGGTCCACGGCTCGGCGCCGTGGCGGGTGACGATCTTGAGCTCCGGGAAGAACCAGCAGACCTCGTCGAGCTGCATGGGCAGCTGGGCGTTCATGGGCAGGCGGGGCCCGGGGACACCGGCGTAGACGACGATCGGCAGCCCGGCCTCGGCGCACTTGGCGTAGATCGGGTACATCTTCTTGTCGTCGAGCGGGACCTGCGGGAGCAGCGCCGTCCCCCACGTGTGCACCGACTTGAGCCGGTCGCCCCAGGTCTCCACCGCCGCATCGATCTGGCGGAGCGCCTCCATCCCGGTGTTGGGGTCGACGTTCAAGATCCCCCAGAACTTGTCGGGATGGTCGGTCAGCGCCCGCTTGGCCAGGTCCTTCTCGGTGACGTTGGTGAGGAAGCGGGTGATGCCGAAGCGCTCCATCTCGGCCAGCACCAGCTCGAGCGGATCGTCGATCTCGTCGTAGGTCGGGATGTCCTTGAACATGTACCCAGCCGGCATCTCCATCGTCTGCGTCTCCTTGTCCAGGGACGCCTTGCGGATGTAGTCGTACACCTTCGCCTTCTGCTCCCGGACGTCGGGGAACGAGAGGAACGTGTCGGTGACGCCCCCCGCACGGGCGGCGTCGAAGGCGGCGTTGCCGGTCGGTTCGGGCATGTCCCGGACCCTAGCGCCGGAACTAGAACGCGTTCTCGTTTCCTCGCAGCTCAGCGGCGCCGGGATCTCACCGACCGACCCACCGCAGCCACCACGATCACCCCGATCAGGCCCCACAGCACGACGTCAGGGATACCGGTGTCGAAGCGGCCGAGACCCCGCATCAGTCCTCCGAGGATGACCAGCACGACCAGGACCCACGCGACGTTCTGGACCTCGCTCGACGCACCGGCCGCCTGTCGGCCCAACGCAGAGCGGATCAGCGCAGCGACGTCGCCCGGCGACGAGTCCCCCCTCGCCCACCCGGCTTGTCTACTCCACCGCCGCGCCGAGATCGAGACCCGAGCGGCTCACCAGGGATCCGGCTCCGGCTCGAACCCGAACGCCGGCCGAGCGACGCCGGTGGAGGCGGCGAACTGCTCCACGGCGTCTTGGATCCGGTGCAGGTTGCGACCGGTCAACCCGACCCACAGCCCGTCGACCTTGACCTCGCGGTCGTCGCTGGCGCCGATCATCAGCGCCTGCCCCCGGCCCCGGGCGGCCCGCACGGTGCGGACGCCGATGACCTGGATCTCGCCCCAGTGGAACGAGGCGCGGGACCCGAACAACGGGAGCACCGCCAGCCCCTCTCGATCCGCGGTCGCCACCGGCCGGGCGGCGAACCAGGCCACGAACGTGCAGATCGCCCCCAGCCCGATCCCGATGTAGCCGCCCTCGGTGTTGCCCGCCGACACAGCGACCACCCCGGACCCGAGGCCGGCGACCGCCAGCCCGATCCAGAGCAGCACGACGACGACCGCGTACCGGATGACGAGCCGACCCTCGGATGCCTCCGCCCGCGGCTGCACCAACCGGGACACCACCGACCGCTCCTGCGACATCGCAGCGACGCTACCGGCCGGCCCTCACCGCTCCAGCGTCGAGACGGCCCGCAACCCGGTCACGCTCGCGATGACCTCGAAGTCCCGGTCGCGGTGGAGCGCCTCCAGGCCCAAGCAGAGGGCGAACGCCGCCACGTAGCAGCCGACGATGCGGCGCACGTGGTGTATCGACGGGTCCGAACGCGGCCGGCCCGAGCCTCCGGCGGCCTAGAGGCCGTCGAAGGTCTGATCCAGGATCTGGGACTGCTCTTGGAGGTGGATGGCGTGGGAGCCGGTGGCCGGGCTCCCGGAGCCGGTGCGCGAGACCTGGCGGTACTTGACGCCCTCGCCCACCAGCGGCCAGAGGCGCTCGTTGACGAACGAGCGGGGGCCCATGTTGTCGGGCTCCTCCTGGAGGTAGACGACCTCGCTGACGTTCGGGTAGCGGGTCAGCAGCTCGGTGACCTGCTGGTACGGGAACGGGTAGAGCTGCTCGATCCGGACGATGGCGGCCGGATGGCTCTTCTCGTCGCGGCGGGCGATGGCGTCGTAGGCGACCTTGCCCGAGCAGAACACCAGGCGCTGCACGGCGTTGGCGTCGGTGACGCCGGGATCGTCGAGCAGCTCCTGGAACGACCCCGCGGTCAGCGCCGACAGCGGCGAGCGGGCGACCTTGGCTCGGAGCAGCGACTTGGGCGTCATGACCACCAGCGGCTTGCGCACCTCGCGGTGCATCTGGCGGCGCAGCAGGTGGAAGTACTGGGCGGCGGTGGTGGCGTTGGCGACCTGGATGTTGTCCTCGGCGCACAGGGTGAGGAACCGCTCCACGCGACCCGAGGAGTGCTCCGGCCCCTGGCCCTCGAGGCCGTGCGGGAGGAGCAGGACGAGCCCGGAGGTCTGGCCCCACTTGTCCTCGGCGGCCACGAGGTACTGGTCGATGACGATCATGGCGCCGTTGACGAAGTCGCCGAACTGCGCTTCCCAGCAGACGAGGGCGTCTTTGGCCACGACGGAGTAGCCGTACTCGAAGCCCATGGCGGCGTACTCGCTGAGCAGCGAGTCGTAGATGAAGAACTTGCCCTGTTCCGGCGACAGGTGAGCCAGCGGGGCGTACTCGGCGCCGGTGGAGTAGTCCGACAGGACCGAGTGGCGGTGCGAGAAGGTGCCGCGCCGGGAGTCCTGGCCGGCGACGCGGATGTCGGTGCCCTCGAGCAGCAGCGAGCCGAACGCCATGGCCTCGGCGGTCCCCCAGTCGACCTCGCCGCCTTCGACCATCTTGGAGCGGGTGTCGAACTGCTTCACCAGCTTCGGGTGGATCTCGAAGCCCTCGGGCACCGTGACCAGTCCGGCGTTGATCCGCTGGAGCTCGGCGAGCTCGACGCCGGTGTCCACGTGGGGCAGCACGCCGATGGCGGGCGGCACCGGCCGGGCGATGACCTCGGACTCGGGCTTGGCGTCGCGCGTCTCCGCGAGCACCGTGTTGAGCCGGGCGCTGAAGTCGTCGAGCGCCTGCTCGGCCTCCTCCAGGGAGATGTCGCCGCGCTTGACGAGCGCCTCGGTGTAGAGCTTGCGGACCGAGCGGCGGGCGTCGATCCGCTTGTACATGAGCGGCTGCGTGTAGCTCGGGTCGTCGCCCTCGTTGTGGCCGTGGCGGCGGTAGCAGACCATGTCGATGACGACGTCTTTGTGGAACGCCTGGCGGAACTCGTAGGCGAGCCGGGCGACCCGGACGCAGGCCTCGGGGTCGTCGCCGTTCACGTGGAAGATCGGCGCCTCGATCATCTTGGCGACGTCGGTGGAGTACTCCGACGAGCGAGCAGACTCAGGCGAGGTGGTGAAGCCGAGCTGGTTGTTGATGATCAGGTGGACGGTGCCGCCCACCCGGTAGCCCTTGATGGTGGAGCAGTTGAGCGTCTCGGCCACCACGCCCTGGCCGGCGAAGGCGGCGTCGCCGTGCAGCAGCACCGGCAGCACCGAGAACGCCTCGGGGTCGTTGATGGCGTCCTGTTTGGCTCGCACCATGCCGACCACGACGGGGTCGACCGTCTCGAGGTGGCTCGGGTTGGCGGCCAGCTCCAGCTCGATGGTGTGCCCGCGGCGGCCGGTGAAGGTGCCGGTCTGGCCGAGGTGGTACTTGACATCGCCCGAACCCTGGGTGGAGTCGGGGTCGATGTAGCCCTCGAACTCCTTGAAGAGCTGGTCGTAGCTCTTGCCGACGATGTTGGTGAGCACGTTGAGGCGGCCGCGGTGGGCCATGCCCAGCACGGCACCGTCCAGCCCGTCGGTGGCGGCCGCGTCGAGCACGGCGTCGAGGATCGGGATGGCGGACTCGGCGCCCTCGATCCCGAACCGCTTCTGGCCGACGTACTTGGTGGCGAGGAAGCGCTCGATGGCCTCCGCCGCGTTCAGGCGGCCGAGGATGTGGCGCTGCTCGTCGGGATCGATGCGGTCGTTGACCCCCTCGACGTGGGCCTGGATCCACTCCTTCTGCTCCGGCTCGGAGATGTGCATGTACTCGATGCCGATGGTGCGGCAGTAGGCGTCGCGCAGCACGTGGAGGAGATCGCCCAGCTTCATGCGGGTGGTGCCGGCGACACCGCCGGTGAGGAACTCGCGCTCGAGGTCCCAGATGGTGAGGCCGTAGGTGGCGGGGTCGAGCTCGCTGTGCATCACGGGCTCCTTCCACGCCAGCGGATCGAGGTCCGCGATGAGGTGGCCCCGGACCCGGTGCTGGTTGATGAGCGTCTGCACGTTCATCTGCTTCTCGAGCCGGGACTGCTCCCGGTCGACCGGGTTGTCGTCGGTCCGCCACTGGACCGCCTCGTAGGGCACGCCCAGCGAGTGGAAGACCCCGTCGTAGAAGCCGTCGGCCCCCATCAGGAGCTCCTGGACCCGCTTCAGGAACAACCCGGACTCGGCGCCCTGGATGATGCGGTGGTCGTAGGTCGATGTGACCGTCATGACCTTCGACAGGCCCATCTCGGCGAGGGCGTTGGGGTCCGATCCGCCGAACGCGGCGGGGAAGTCGAGCCGGCCGACGCCGACGATGACGCCCTGGCCGGGCATGAGGCGCGGCACCGACTGGACGGTGCCGATGGTGCCGGGGTTGGTGAGCGTGATGGTGGCACCGGCGAAGTCGTCGGGTGTCAGCTTGTTCGAGCGGACCTTGCGGATGACGTCCTCGTAGGCGCCGTGGAAGCCGCGGAAGTCCAGCGTGTCGGCCTCGCGGATCACCGGGACGAGCAGCGTGCGCGACCCGTCCTTCTTCTCCACGTCGACCGCGAGGCCGAGGCCGACCGTGGGGTTGCGCACGATGCGGGGCTTGCCGTCGGGGCCCTCGAGGTACGAGGCGTTCATGGCCGGCACCTTGTCGGCGACGGCGCGGACGATGGCGTAGCCGATGAGGTGGGTGAAGCTGACCTTGCCGCCGCGGGTCCGGCCGAGGTACCCGTTGATGATCTTGCGGTTGACCTCGAGGAGCTTGGCCGGCACCTCGCGGAACGAGGTAGCCGTCGGGACGGCGAGGCTCGCCTCCATGTTGGTGACGATGCGGGCTGCGGCGCCTCGCAGCGGCTCGCCGGGCACCTCCTCGGTGCCGTCGGGAGCGATGCCGGTGGTCTTGGGGGCGGCGGGCGCGGCCGGCGCCGGCGCCGCAGCCGCGACGGGAGCCGGCGCACCGGCCTTCACGACCGGGAGCTGGCCGGTCTCAGCCGTCCGGCCGGTCGCCGGGAGGGACTTGTCGAGCGTGCTGGCGGTGACGTCGGAGTCCCGCTGGTAGTCCGCGAAGAAGTCCCGCCAGCTCTCGCTGACCGCGGCCGGGTTCTCCAGGTACTGCTCGTACATCTCGTCGACGAGCCACGCGTTGGGCCCGAGTGCGTCGTTGCTGTGGTTCTCAGCCATCGCCGTCGATCCTAACGAGGCGCCCCAACCCCTCATCCGCCCCCAGCGCGAACATCCGTCGACGGCGAGCGCACGTCGCCCTGCTGGGCGTGTGCAGCTCCCCCACTACCCTGGCCCGCTGGCGTCGGCAGCCCGACGCCCCCGTCTCCAGGAGGTACCGCTCGCATGGCGGCCCAGTACATCTACACGATGCACAAGCTCACCCGGTTCTACCCGCCGGACCGCGAGGTGCTGAAGGACATCAGCCTGTCCTTCTACCCGGGCGCCAAGATCGGCGTCCTCGGCGCCAACGGCGCCGGCAAGTCGTCGCTGCTCAAGGTCATGGCCGGCACCGACGACGGCTTCACCGGCGAGGCCCGCCTCACCCAGGGCTTCACCGTCGGGATGCTCGAGCAGGAGCCGCACCTCGACGAGTCCAAGAGCGTCAAGGACAACGTGATGGACGGCGTGGCCGAGGTGGCCGGGCTGCTCACCGCCTACGACGCGTGCCTCGCCAAGTACGCCGACCCCGACGCCGACTACGAGAAGATCGGCGAGGAGCAGGCCCGCCTGGAGGCCGAGATCGCCGCCAAGGGCGCCAACGACCTCGACCGCAAGATCGAGATCGCCATGGACGCCCTGCGCCTGCCCCCGGGCGACGCCGACGTCACCAACCTCTCCGGCGGTGAGAAGCGCCGCGTGGCGCTGTGCCGACTGCTGCTGTCGGCCCCCGACCTGCTGCTGCTCGACGAGCCCACCAACCACCTCGACGCCGAGTCGGTGGCGTGGCTGGAGCGCTTCTTGCGCGACTACGCCGGCACCATCGTGGCCATCACCCACGACCGCTACTTCCTCGACAACGTGGCCGGCTGGATCCTCGAGCTCGACCGCGGCCGGGGCATCCCGTTCGAGGGCAACTACTCGGGCTGGCTGGAGCAGAAGTCCGCCCGCCTCGCCCAAGAGGAGAAGCAGGCATCGGCCCGCCAGCGCACCCTCAACCAGGAGCTCGAGTGGGTGCGGATGTCGCCCAAGGCCCGCCAGTCGAAGGGCAAGGCCCGCCTCGCCGCCTACGACAAGCTCCTCGAGGAGTCGAAGCAGGCCGAGGGCCGCGACGCCAAGCTCCAGATCTTCATCCCGTCGGGCGACCGCCTCGGCGACCAGGTGATCGAGGTCGAGAGCCTGTCGAAGGGCTTCGACGACAAGCTCCTCATCGAGGACCTGTCCTTCTCGCTGCCGAAGGCCGGCATCGTCGGCATCATCGGCCCGAACGGCGCCGGCAAGACCACCCTCTTCAAGATGCTGACCGGCCAGGAGCAGCCCGACTCGGGCTCGATCACCATCGGCTCGACGGTGAACCTCGCCTACGTCGACCAGAGCCGCGACAGCCTCGACGACTCGAAGACGGTCTACGAGGAGATCACCGGCGGCAAGGACGACCTCGTGGTCGGCGGCCGGGAGATCCACGGCCGGGCCTACGTGGCATCGTTCAACTTCACCGGCTCGGACCAGCAGAAGACCGTCGGCGTGCTGTCGGGCGGCGAGCGCAACCGGGTGCACCTCGCCAAGCTCCTCAAGGAGGGCGGCAACGTCCTGCTCCTCGACGAGCCCACGAACGACCTCGACGTCGACACCCTGCGCGCCCTGGAGGACGCACTCGAGGCCTACGCCGGCTGCGCCGTGGTCATCTCCCACGACCGCTGGTTCCTCGACCGCATCGCCACGCACATGCTGGCGTTCGAGGGCGACTCCCAGGCCCGCTGGTTCGAGGGCAACTTCTCCGAGTACGAGGCCTTCCGCCGCAAGGAGCTCGGCGCCGAGGCCGACCAGCCCCACCGCATCGCCTACAAGAGGCTGACCCGGTAGGGCGCCTCGATGACCGACCTGGTTCGCACGCTGATCGTGTGCGGCCTCATCAGCGGGACGCAGCCGTTCACGATCCTCGGCATGTTCCTGGTGCTCGGCGGCGAGCAGGGGACCCGCAACGTGTGGTGGTACCTGTTCGGCTGCTTCAGCATCCAGTTCGTGATCGTCGTCATCGTCGGCTCGCTCGTCGAGGGGACGGTCGCCGCGGACTCGACCGGTGGCCACTCGCTGATCGGGCTGCGGATCCTCGCCGGCCTCGTGCTGGTCGGGCTCGGCGCCTGGCTCCGGCGTCCACCGAGGAGGGAGGCGCCCGACACGCCGAAGGCCTTCGACCGGCTCGACAACGTCGGCGCCGGCGCCTCGTACATCGGCGGCATCCTCATCGCCGACTACCAGGGCTCGGTCCTCGCCGCCGGCGCGCTCGCCACCGCCCAGGTCAGCTCGGCCGATCAGCTCGTCGGCTGGGCGGTCTACTGCCTCTTCGCGACGGGCATCCCGGTCGTGGCCGCCGTCGCCACCATCCGCTCTGCTCGGGCCGAGGCCCGGCTGCACCGCACCATCGACTGGGTGGTCACCAACCGCCGGACGCTGGCGAGCTGGATCTGCCTGGTCGGCGGCCTGCTGCTCTTCGGCGACGGCCTCGCGAGCTGGGTCCAAGCCGGCAGCTAGCCCGACGGCTGCACCGCTCCCTGCTGAACCCATCCGGCCACAGCACCGCCGCCGTCTACGGTCAAGGCATGGCCGATCTGAACGTCGATGTGGTGTTCCTCGATGCCGGTGGCGTCCTCGTCGGCCCCAGCCGCGACGTGATCCGCGACCGGTTCGCCGCTGCTGGCTTCTCGATCGACCCGGACCTGCTGTTCGAAGCCCACTACCGGGGCGTCCAGGCGATCGACATCGCCGAAGCGGCCCCCGAGGTCTTCGACGACTACCACCGCGCCTACGCCGCCCACATCGGGGTCGACGAGGTCTCGGCGCCCTCCGCCTCCGCGGTGCTCCAGGGCCTGTGGGAGCTCTCCGGACTGTGGGGGGAGATCCTCCCCTGGGCGGCCGACGGCCTGGCCGCGATCGCCGCCACCGGCGTGCCGATCGTGATCGTGTCCAACGCCGACGGCACCGTCGAAGAGCTCCTGACCGGCACGGGCCTGCTCCAGGTCGGCCCGGGGCCCGGCACCGAGGTCGCCGCCGTCGTCGACTCGGGGGCACTCGGCATCGCCAAGCCCGATCCCGCCATCTTCCACCACGCCCTGGGCTTGGTCGGTGCGACGCCGGACCGGGCCATCCACGTGGGCGATGCCTACCAGTACGACGTCCGGGGAGCCCGGGCTGCCGGCGTCCGCCCGGTGCTGCTCGATCCGCTCGGCATCCGCACCGAGGCCGACTGCGACCGCGTGGCGTCGCTGGTCGAGGTCGTGGCCCTGCTGCACTGACGGGCCCGGCTCCCCCGGCGGCAGCCCGCGCTGGCCCGACGGTCGCCGAGCAGCGCCGTCGAGAGCACCCGGCCACCGCGAGCGCTGCCGTACTGAGCGTGTCGTCAGATGACCCCGCTCGGGGCTGACCCCCCTCCTCGGGGCAGAACGACCACAAGGACCGCCGCCGCTCGGAGCCTGTCGTCGGCGCGGCCCCGAAGGCAGTCCGTCGACAGGGACGGGCTCGCGGCGAGGACGAGGCGCCCCGGCTGCCACTGCTGTGGACGATGTCGGGTCCGCTGACAGGCGGCAGGCGATGGCGGCCCCCGACGACAAGACCACGGCCGGCCCGGGGAACCGCACGGCCCAGGCCCGCCGCTACTCCAGGCGGATGGCGACCTCGTTGGCCAGCAGGCGGCCCTCGGTGGTCAGCACCACGCGGTCGCCCTCCTGCGCCACCAGCCCGTCGAGCTGGCCGACGAAGCCATCGGGCACATCCGCAGCGGAGATGCCGTCGCGGGTGCGGATCGCCAGCTGGAGGTGCTCGATGCGGCGGCCGTCGGCGTCGAGCTCCTCGCTGCCGGACTCCGGCGAGCGGCCGCCCTCGATCGCGGCCAGGTACCGCTCCGGGGTGCGGTGGTTCCAGTAGCGACGGCCGCCCACGTGGCCGTGGGCCGCGCACCCGATGGCGAGGTACTCGCCGCCCGACCAGTAGAGGTGGTTGTGCCGGCACTCGTGGCCCGGCTTCGACCAGTTGGAGATCTCGTACCACTCGTAGCCGGCGGCACCGAGGCGATCGGTGGCCAGCTGGTACTCGTCGGCCTGGGTGTCGTCGTCGGGGTGCCGGGCCGCGTCGGCGGCCAGCGGGGTGCCGGCCTCGACGGTGAGGGCGTAGGCGCTCACGTGGTGGGGGTCGAGCGCGATGGCGGCGTCGAGGGTGGCGGCCCACTGGCCGAGCGTCTCGCCGGCCGCGCCGTAGACGAGGTCGACGTTCACCGACAGGCCGGCGGCCTGCGCGGCCTCGACCGCTCGGCGCACGTTCGCCGGGTCGTGCTCGCGCCCGAGGGCGGCCAGCACCTCGGTGTCCATGGACTGGACGCCGATCGAGATGCGGGTGACACCGCCGTCGGCGTAGATCCGGGCGCGCTCGGCATCGAGGTCGTCGGGGTTGCACTCGATGGTGACCTCGGCTGCGGGAGCGAGGGGCACCGCCTGCAGCACCTGCACCAGACGGTGCGGGTCGACGAGCGTCGGCGTCCCACCGCCGACGAACACGCTGGTGACCGGAGGATGCGCCGCCGACTCGGAGCGGACCTGGCGCTCGCACGCTGCGAGGTAGCGGTCCTCGAGGTGCTGCCGGTCGGTCCAC
>Ga0182745_1001852_pt1 | contig 19634 bp, 18 predicted proteins | sample eDN3rd30CKraftBY_FD_128523 | JGI IMG/M metagenome (GOLD analysis project Ga0182745, IMG submission 128523) | Enriched backyard soil microbial communities from Emeryville, California, USA - eDNA 3rd pass 30_C Kraft BY (version 2) (version 2) | ecosystem: Environmental > Terrestrial > Soil >...
CCCGGCAGCCGTGCCTGCAGCGCCGCCACCAGGGCCAGGGCGTCCGCTTCGCTGACGGCAAAATGCCCGGTGCCCTGCACGGGGTCGGGAAAGTGCAGATAGTAGGGCAGCACGCCGGCGGCAAAGAGACGCCGGCTCAGGGCGTCGAGCGTCTCCACATTGGCATTGATGCCCGCCAGCAGCACGCTCTGGTTGAGCAGCATCACGCCGGCTTCGCGCAGCGCGGCGCAGGCGCTGTCCACCGCGGCGTCGAATTCACGCGCATGGTTGGCGTGCAGCACCAGCACCACCTGTCGTTCGCCTGTTTGTTCCTCTTCGCGCAGCAGGCGCAGCAAGGGGGCATCGACCCGATCGGGCAGCACCAGCGGCAGGCGGGTATGCAGCCGGATGCGGCGCACGTGCGGTATTCGGCGCAGCGCCTCGAACAGCCATTCCAGGTGGGTATTGGACAGGGCCAGGGGATCGCCGCCGCTGAGGATCACCTCGTCGATGGCGGCATCCTGTTCGATATAGCGTAGACTCTGCTGCCATTGTTGCCGGCTTTGGCGGTTTTCCGTGTACGGAAAGTGGCGCCGGAAACAGTAGCGGCAATGGATGGCACAGGCCTGGGTGGCGATCAGCAGCACCCGGCCCCGGTACTTGTGCAGGATGCCGGGCGCCACGGTGGCGGCCTGCTCCTGCAACGGGTCGGTGCTGTAGCCTGGCGTATCCAGCAACTCGGCCGCGGCGGGCAGTACCTGCAGCAGCAGGGGATCGTGCGGATCGCCGCGTTGCATGCGCCAGGCATACGCCCGCGGCACGCGCAGCGCAAAGGCGCGCAGCGCGGCGTCGGCATAGCCCACCTCGTTGGGTTGCAACTGCAGCAGGCGCAGCAGTTCCAGCGGGTCGGTGATCAGATCGGCCAGTTGTTCCTGCCAGGTGGGAAGGGGATGGAGCGGAAGGGTCTGCGGCATGGCGGCATTATCCCGTGCCCGGCAGCCCCTTGGCAAAAACGTTTACGTGGCCGGCGCGTGCCGGCAATGGGGGGGAGACGCCATGCGACGCCTGGATCGGACGATGCACGTGCTGCGGCGCGGATTGGTTTTGTTGCACAAACCCTTATTGCGGGGATTCTCGCGACGAGGGGCGTGGCAGGGATCGTTGCAGAGATTATTGTCGCGGGGATTCGTGTTTCTGGGAGTGGTGTTGTGCCTCGGCAGTGCCGTAGCCGCCGAGAATGATGCCCAGGCACCGGTGATCCTCGCGGTAGGCGAGAGCACCACCGCCGGTTTCGGCGTGGCGCGCGATGCTTCCTGGCCCGCGCAACTTCAGGCGTTGCTCGACGATGCCGGCCACCACTATCGGGTGGTCAACCACGGCCGCAGCGGCAGCACCACCACCATGGCGCTCAGCCGGCTCGGCGAAGGCCTGGCCCTGCAACCCGCCTACGTGATCATCGCCCTGGGCGGCAACGACCGCAGCATGCGCATGAGCGCTGAGGCTACCAAGGAAACCCTGCGCCGCATGGTGGCGCCCTACGTCCAGAGCGGTGCCCAGGTGTTCCTGGCCGACCGCACCCCAAACACCGATGGCGGCGACGCCGGCCAAGGTTTGCTGTATGCCGAACTGGCCCGGGAAACCGGCGCTACCCTGATCCCTTCGCTGCGCGAAGGCCTCGCCGGCGATCCCGCGCTGCTGCTGTCCGACATGTCCCATCCCAATGCCGACGGCTATACCATCATCGCGGAACGGATGTTCACGCTGCTGCAACCCTACCTCGAACCATAACAAAGTAGGCACCTTCCACTGAACGTGGAAGCAGTCCAGCGCTGGTGCGAAACCCGCCCGGCAGGTATCATGCGCCCCTTTCCGTTTCCCCTGGGTGGCCGGGCCGCCTGGCCGGGCACCACCACCTAGAGGTATCTATGGCAGTTTATTCGACCAGCGAATTCAAAGGGGGCCTGAAAGTCTTACTCGACGGCGATCCCTGCTCCATTCTCGAAAACGAATTCGTCAAGCCCGGCAAAGGCCAAGCCTTCAACCGCGTCCGCCTGCGCAACCTGCTCAATGGCCGCGTATGGGAACGCACCTTCAAATCCGGTGAAACGCTCGACGGCGCCGACGTCACCGAATCCAGCATGGAATACCTCTACAACGACGGCGAGTTCTATCACTTCATGAACACCGACGGCAGCTTCGAACAGGTGGCTGCCGACCGCAACGCCGTTGCCGACGCGATCGACTGGCTCAAGGAGCAGGAAATCTACACCGTCATGGTGTGGAACGACGCGCCCATTTCCGTCACCCCGCCCAACTTCGTCGAACTCGAAGTGACCGAGACCGATCCCGGTATCCGCGGCGACACCGCCACCGGCGGCACCAAGCCTGCCAAACTCAGCTCCGGCGCCGTGGTCAAGGTGCCGCTGTTCGTGGAAATCGGCGACGTGCTGCGTGTGGACACCCGCACTTCCGAGTACCAGAACCGCGTCAAGAAGTGAGCCTTGGGTGCCATGTCGGCCACTGACTGGCGCCCCACCGCTACACTCGAGGCCCTGCGCGCCAGGGCCGCGCTCAATCGCCTGATCCGCGACTTTTTTGCCGCGCGTGACGTGCTGGAAGTGGAAACTCCGCTGCTCAGCCGCCACAGCGGCAGCGATCCCTATCTGCATCCCTTCTGCGCCCCTTACCAGGGGCATCCCGCCGATCCGGGCCAGCCGCATTACCTGCAAACCTCGCCCGAATTCGCCATGAAGCGGCTGTTGGCGGCGGACAGCGGCCCCATCTATCAATTGGGCAAGGCGTTTCGCAACGGCGAAAGCGGCTCGCGCCACAATCCCGAATTCACCATGCTGGAATGGTATCGGCCGGGCTTCACGCTGGAACAGCTCATGGAGGAAGTGCAGGCGCTGGTGCAGGCCGTGCTGGATTGCGGCGCGATCGCGCGGCTGTCCTACGCCGAGCTGTTTGCGCGCGGGCTTGGCATCGATCCCCACGCCTGTACGTTGCCCATCCTGCAAACCTTGGTGCGCGAACGCGTGGATGCCGCGCTTTGCCTGGACGAACGCGATGCCTGCCTCGATGCGCTCTATAGCCACGTGCTGGAACCGGCGCTGCGCGAGCCCGTGTTCATTTGCGACTATCCCGCCAGCCAGGCCGCATTGGCCAGGGTGGTACAGGACGAAGCGGGGCATTGGGTGGCCAGGCGTTTTGAATTGGTGATCGGCGGGCTGGAACTGGCCAATGGGTACGACGAACTGAGCGATGCCAATGAGCAGGCGCGGCGTTTTCAGGCGGATAAGACACGGCGCGAAGCGCTTGGCTTGCCGCCGCTTGCGGGCGATGCACGTCTGGTGGCCGCGCTCGAGGCCGGTTTGCCGCCCTGCGCCGGCGTGGCGCTTGGCGTGGACAGGCTGCTGATGCTCAAGTGCGGCGCGCGCACCATCGACGACGTGCTGGCGTTTCCACTGCAACGCGCCTGATTCAATACAGCTCGCCCAGCCGCTGCCCCATGCGCACCGCCTGTAGGCCTGCCAGCGTATCGTCCCAGCGCATCATGTCGGGGCCGAACACCACGATGACGGTGGAACCCAGCTTGAAGCGTCCCAGTTCCAGGCCTTTTTCCAGATGCACCGGCGGCATCGCCTCGCGATAGCGGTTTATCTGCGGGATGCCGCAGCCGGGCGCCACCTGTCCGCCCCACACCGTATCGATACCTGCCACGATCATGGCGCCCACCAGCACCACGGCCATGGGGCCATTGGCGGTGTCGAACACGCACACCGCGCGCTCGTTGCGCGCAAACAGGCTGTCCACGCCTTCCGCGGTGCGCTGGTTCACCGAGAACAGCTTGCCGGGCACGTAGAGCATTTCGCGCAGAGTGCCGGCAAGCGGCATGTGCACGCGGTGGTAGTCGCGCGGCGACAGGTAGACGGTGGCGAAACGGCCGCCGCGAAACGGCGCCGCAAGTTCGGGGTCGCCGCCCAACAGCGCGGTGAGCGAAAAATGCCGGCCCTTGGCCTGGAACAGCGTATCGCCCTGCACGTCGCCAAGCGCGCTCAGGGCGCCGTCGGCGGGAGACACGATGCTGTTGGGCGCGGCATCGATCGGGCGGGCGTCCTCGCGCAGCGCGCGGGTGAAGAATTCGTTGAAGCTGCGATAGGCCAGCGGATCCGTCTGCGCCGCCTCGCGCATGTCCACGCCGTAACGGCGCACGAACCAGCGGATGAACGGCCCCTTGATCCAGGATTTGCGGCTGGCGGCGGCGCGGCCCACCAGACGGGACAGCAGATGATGGGGCAGCAGGTGCTGCAATAGAACGAACAGCATGGATGGGGTCTCGTTGGCAGTGGTTCAGGCGAGCACTTCGATCGGCGTGTCGGGGAGGTTGCCCCATTCGCCCCAGGCGCCGGGGTAGGCCTGTACGCGCTGGCCCAGGGATTTCGCGGCCAGGTAGCTGAGCCCGGAACGGTGGTGGCTCTGGCAGTAGGTGATGATGCGTTGTTCGGGTGCGATGCCGGCCGCCGTCAGTTTGGCGCGCAACTGATCGGCGGGCAGCAGGCGCAGATTGCGCGCGTGGTCCATCAGTTCCAGCCAGTCGATGTTGACCGCGCCGGGAATGTGGCCGGCGCGGCGCGAACCGGAACGCAGCCCCAGGTATTCCTCGCGCGACCGCGCATCCCACAGGCCCACGTCATCGCGGCCAAGCGCGTCCATGACGGTTTGCCGATCGGCGATTGGGTCTTCGTGCAGGTTCAGTTCCACGGCGGTGGGCTGCGGCGTGACGATGGCGGTGGTGATGGGGTGGCCTTCCTTGAGCCAGCTGTGCAGGCCGCCGTTGAGGTAGGAATGGCGCGTGTGACCGATCACATCGAGTGTCCACAGAAAACGTCCGGCCCAGCCGCCGCCTTCATCGTCATAGGCCACGAGGTGGCGGTCGGGCGTGTAGCCGATGGCGCTGAACAGCGCGGCGAGCTGCGCCGGTTCCGGCAGTTTGCCGGGTGCGGGCGGCACGCCGCACAGCAGCGCGGTGGGGTTCACATGCACCGCGCCGGGCAGGTGCAAACGCTGCCAGTGCTGTTCCTGGCACAGGTCCACGATCAAGAGCGCGGGATCGTCCAGGGCGGCGGCAAGCGCGGCGGGTTCGAGCAGAAGCGGATAGGGTGTGGTCATCGGCGGGCTGAAGACTGCATGACGGGGCCACCGGGGCCGGAAAGCACAATGCTACTACAGGCTGTCGCGAATGAGGCGAAAGCTCTGCATGCGTCGCGGATCGATGGCGCCATTGGCCAGGGCTTCCTGCAGTGCGCAGCCGATTTCGCCTTCGTGGCGGCAGTCGCGAAAACGGCAGGTGCCCAGCCAGGGACGGAATTCCACGAAGCCCTCCAGCACCTGGCGCGCATCGATGTGGCCAAGGCCGAATTCGCGGATGCCGGGCGAATCGATCAACTGGCCGCCGCCGGGCAGATGGAACAGCCGCGCGGCGGTGGTGGTGTGGCGGCCCTTGTCCTCGGCCTCCGACAGCGTGCCTTCCAGCGTGTTCACGCCGGGCAGCAGCGCATTGACCAGCGCCGATTTGCCCACGCCGCTCTGGCCCACGAAGATCGTGGTGGTGCCACTCAGGAGTTCCTGCAACTGCGCCAGGCCGTCGCCGCGCTTGCTGGAACAGCGCAGCGTGGCGTAGCCGAGCGAGGCGTACAGCTCCAGCAGGGCATCGAGCGTGGCAGTGGTATCGGCATCGCGATCGAGGTCGCTTTTGTTGAGCAGCAGCAGTGGGCGGAAGCCGGCGGTTTCGGCCGCCACCAGGTAGCGGTCAATCAGGTTGTAGTGCGGCGGGGGCTGCGGCGCGATTACGATCACCATGGTGTCGATGTTGGCCGCCACCACCTTGCGTTCGCCGCTTTGGCCATGCCGCTGCAGCAGCGAACGGCGCGGCAGCGCCGCCACCACCACGGCGGTGGGTTCGCCCGGCTGCAGCACCACCCGGTCGCCGCTTACCAGCGCCTCGAGATTGCTGCGCTGGAAACAGCGCAGCACCTGCCCGGCCAGGTCGCCGTCGAGCACCTGTACTTCCAGCTGCTTGCCGAAGCGCGACAACACCAGGGCGGTGCAGGTGGGGCCCGTGGCGTCGGCGTCAGCCTCCAGGGCCCGGGCGTGAGCATTCTGCTGATGCTGGATGCGGGCCAACTGCTGTTTGCTGAGCTGTTTTCTGGACATGGCCGCATATTAAAGGCGGCTACCCCTTGCTACAATCCGGAGCATTCGCCTTTCGAGTAGTTTGCCCGCATGGACAAAAAGCAACACCTGATCTGGATAGATCTGGAAATGACGGGCCTGAGCCCGGACACCGATCGCATCATCGAAATCGCTACCATCATCACCAATACGGATCTGAAGATCGTGGCCGAAGGCCCGGTGATGGCCATTCATCAATCCAAGGCGGCGATGGACGGCATGGACGAATGGAACCAGCGGCACCATGGCGCCAGCGGCCTGATCGAGCGCGTCAAGGTAAGCCCCTACGACGAAAGCGAAGCCGAGCAGATCACCCTCAATTTCCTGGCGCAGTACTGCGACCAGCGTTCCTCGCCCATGTGCGGCAACAGCATCTGCCAGGACCGCCGTTTTCTGGCGCGCTACATGCCCACGCTGGAAGCCTTCTTCCATTACCGCAACCTCGACGTCAGTTCGATCAAGGAACTGGCGCGGCGCTGGCGGCCGGATCTGATGGATGGATTGAAAAAGGAAGGCACGCATCGCGCGCTGGAAGACATCCGCGATTCGATCAAGGAACTGCAGCACTACCGCGAGCATTTTTTCCTGACCCGCCGGCCCTAGCGGTTCGCCGCAAGACAGCGCCATTCTGGAAAGTCATTCCAGAATTGGAATTCTTGAATATCGTTCCAAAAGACAACCCCGGACCGGGCCTGTACCGATGCAATCTGGGGGAATCAGCGTGCACCGCAGGCCCGGTCCGGGACCGAGATAAGGATGGCTCGAAGGAGGGGGCTTCTTGCTCACCCGCGTAATAGTAAGCAAGTAACGGGCCACAATTGCCGGTGCGTTCCAGATTCAGCCCGGACGGCGTTCCCTGACGCGAAAATAGTAGTAGATGAAGTAGCCGAGCCAGGACAGCAATACCGACGCGGCGACCCACCACGCCTTGTTCCCGCCGCTGGCGCGCTTGGAGAAAAGCGCGGCCACGCCGGGCAACACCAACACCATCACCACCGGTGTGATCAGCAATAGATTCCAGAGTAGAGGCGGCAGCATGGTGTTTCCTTAAGTGACGTTCCAAAAAAGAAGCGTGAATAGGGGGAACAGTAAAGTGATACCTAACGTTTCATCAAAAATCGCTCAAGCGGTTCCGACTGATCGGTACGGACGATGGCGGACACTGTCCGCCCGCCTCATGCCAGGAGCGCGTCCAGGGTCTGCGGCAAGACGGTGAAATCGGTGAGCACGGCATCCGCGCCAAGTCCTTCCGCGTAGGTGCTTGGCAGTTCGAACGCCACCGCGATCACGGCAATGCCGGCGCCGCGTGCGGCGTTCACGTCATTGGAATGATCGCCCACCATCACCGCGCGGTCGCCACGCGCGGCATCGAATCCCATCAGCTGCAGCGTATGGCGCAGATGGCCGGGGTCCGGCTTGCGCACGCCGGCCGCATCGCCGCCGGCCACCGCGGCAAACAGCGGCAGGATGTCCAGCCGCTGCAGGATTTCCCGGCAGGGTTCGGTGAATTTGTTGGATGCCAGCCCGATTCGCCAGCCCTTGCCGTGCAGCGCGCTCAAGGTGGCCTTCACCCCGGCGAACAGCCGCGTGTGGCGATAGCCGGTGTGCTGGTAAGCCGCCAGAAAGGCAGTGGTATGCCGCTCCAGCGTGGCGTCGTCGAGCGTGATTCCCTGCGCGGCGAACGCGCGCTTGACCACCATGCGCATGCCGTCCCCGAGCATGGCCAGCAGTTGCGGCCGGCTCACGGGCAGCAGCCCGGCTTGTTCCAGCACCACGTTGAGCGAGATCACCAGGTCATCGACGCCGTCGATGAGCGTGCCGTCGAGATCGAACAGAAGGTGTTGGGCGGGGGGATTGCCGGACATGGGAAAACCACAGGGAAATACAAAAAAACAGGCCGTAAGTACACCACAATCAGTCTGTGCGGGCCACCGGAGGGATGGGCCGGCGACGCCGGTGAGCGGCCGCTCGCGCTGCTGGCACTACCGCGGGCGATTAGCCAGTGGTGCCGAACAGCAGTCCGCGCGGCACTTCGCCGTGCACGCCTACCTGGTTGCGGCCGCCTGCCTTGGCTTCGTACAGCGCCTGGTCTGCCTGGTGAATGAGCTGTTCCAGCGAGGCGGCGCCTTCGCGCGTGGCCACGCCGATGCTGACGGTAAGCTGCCGGTTGCGAATACCGGGAATCACGATCAGGCTCACCGCCTGGCGCAAGCGCTCCGCCAGCGCCTTGCCCTGCGCCTGGCTGGTTTCGGTGGCCACCACCAGGAATTCCTCGCCGCCGATGCGGCCGATCAGGTCGCTTGGCCGCAGCGAGGTCTGCAGCACCCGGGCGATGGCCTTGAGCACGGTGTCGCCGCTGCCGTGGCCGTAGGTGTCGTTGATGTCCTTGAAGTGATCCACGTCGAACACCAGGCAGCACAGCGGCCGTCCGAAACGCTGCGCGCGTTCCCATTCGCGCTGCGCCGCCGCCATCACCGAACGGCGGTTGCGCAATGACGTGAGCGCGTCGGTGTTGGCCAGCCGATGCATGTGCCTAGCGTTGTGGCGGGCATGCCACAGCATCGCCAGCGCCAATACCAGCAGTGTGCCGCCCAGCAGCAACACCAGCTGTTGCATATGCAGCAGCTGTTCCTTCACGGCCAGTTCCTGCCGCTGGCGCTGGCCAAGGGCCTGCAGGCGTTCGTTGGCGTCGGCATAGCGCCGGGTTTGCAGTTCCACCTGCAGCCGCTGGGTGCTTTCCTGGTTCTGCTGATTGAGCTCCAACTGCAACAGATCGGTATAGGCGCGCTGGAACACCAGCGCCCGCTTGAGCTCGCCAAGCGCCTCGTTGGCCAGGCTCAGCCCGCGGTACACCTTGAGGATGGCTTCGCTGTAATCGTTGTCGATCAGCGCCGGCAACGCGGCTTCGTAGTAGGCCACGGCGGCCGCCGGATGTTCGAGATCCAGCTCCACGTCGCCCAGGTGGCGCTTGACCACGGCGGCCTGCAGCGATTCGCCGAGTTGCTCGAATAAGGCCAGTGACTGGTCCAGCAAAGGCAGGGCGCTGAACGGCTGCTGCTGCGCCTGCAGGTTCACCGCCATGGCCTTGAGGGTATAGGCGGCGCCGCTCTGGTCATCCAGTTGCAGGCTCAGTTCCAGCGAACGGCTGAAATGCCTGGTGGCGTCACTGAAATCCTGTTGCGAGGCTTCGGCATGGCCAAGGTTGTACAGCGATACCGACAAGGCCGGCAGATCGCCGCCTGCCTCGTCGAGCGTGGCCAGTTCCTGATAGTAGTTTTGCGCCAGCGCGAACTGGCCGGTGCTGTAATGCAGATTGGCAAGCGAATTGAGCACGCTGCGCGCCTGCGGCGAATCCGGCGTGGCGGCGGTCAGGTCGTAAGCCTGGCTGAGCAGTTGCGCCGCCTGCGCGTAAAGCGTGCGGGTGACCAGGCTGTCGGCTTCGCGCACCAGGGCTTCCGCCTGTTGCTCGGGCGTGGCGGGGGCGGCATCCTGCGCCTGCGCGGGGGCAAGCCACCACAACAGGCTCAAGCACAAGGCATGACGAAGCATCGACGAATTCCAGGCGGCAAGCGGGCGCGGCAGAATGCCGCGCGGGGGCAGGGCCATGTGTCTGTAACGGCTGCGCCGCGCAAAACCTGAAGTGTGCGTGCTGTTGGTGTTGTGTCGCCATTGTGCTGTTCTATACTCCCTTGCCCATGCCAACCGCCACGGACTCTTGCTGCATCGAATGGAGCCTGATGGCGCCCAGGACCGATGCCTACAAGTCTTACGAGGATTTCCCATGGATACCCCAGTTTTTGCTTCCCGGTGGTGGCGCGTGCTGCCTTTGTGTGCCGCCGCGATGCTTGCCGCCTGCTCCGGTTCCACGGAACCCGCCGGGAATGAGACGGCGAACAATGCCACGCCGGAACCCACGCCAAGCGCCCCTGCGGCTGCGGCAAACCTTCCCCTCGGCTCGGGCGTGGAGCAGGCCAATTTCGACCTGAACGTGGCGCCGGGCGCGGATTTCTACCGTTACGTGAACGGCACCTGGCTGGCGAACACCCCCATTCCGGCCGACAAATCCAACTACGGCGCCTTTACCCAGCTCGATGACGAAGCGCAGGAACATCTGCGCACGCTGATCGAGGAAGCCGCGGGCGCCGATGCCCCGCTGGGTTCCGACGAACAGAAAGTGGGCGATTTCTTCGAAAGCTTCATGGATGAGGCCGCCATCGAACAGCGCGGCGCAAGCCCGCTTGCCGACCGGCTCGCCGACATCGCGGCCGCCGCCGACAAACCGGCGCTGTTGACGCTCAGCGGCATGCTCAACCGCATCGGCGTGCAGATACCGGCGGGCATCTACATCAACAACGACGAGAAGCAGTCCGACCAGTACATCACCTACATCACCCAATCCGGCCTTGGCCTGCCCGACCGCGATTGGTACCTGAGCACCGACAATGCCTCGCACCAGCAGGCGCGCGAAGCCTATGCCGACTACATCGACAAGGTGATGATGCTGGCGGGGCAACAGGGCGACTTCAGCCGCGCGGTGCTGGACATCGAAACGCGTCTGGCCCAGGCCCACTGGGACCGCGTGCAGAACCGCCAGGCCGAGCTCACCTACAACAAGCGCACGCGCGATGAACTGGGCACCATGGCGCCGCAACTGGACTGGGCCGCGCTGCTTGGCGCGCTTGGCGTCGACGACACTACCTTCATCGTCAACCAGCCCAGCTTCATCGAAGCCTACGGTCAGTTGTGGGAAGAGGTGCCGCTTGGCACCTGGAAGGACTATTTCAGCTTCAAGCTGGTGGATGCCTTTGCCTCCTACCTGAGCGATGCCTTCGTGCAGGCGCAATTCGATTTCGAAGGCCGCGTGCTCAATGGCGCCGAAAGCATCGAGCCACGCTGGAAACGCGGCGTGAGCGCCGTGGACGGTGCGCTTGGCGAAGTGGTGGGCCGGCTCTACGTGGAGCAGTATTTCCAGGAAGAATCCAAGGAACGCATGGATGAACTGGTGGATAACCTGCTTGCCGCCTTCCGCACCGGCATCGACGCACTGGAATGGATGACGCCCGAGACCAAGGCAAAAGCCCAGGAAAAACTGGCCAAGATCCATGCCAAGATCGGCTACCCCGACACGTGGAAGGACTATTCCGCGCTGACGGTGGATTCCGGCGACCTGGTCGGTAATGTGATGCGCTCGCGCCAGGTGGAGCATGAGCGCGAGGTACACAAGCTGGGGCAGCCGATCGACCGCGGCGAATGGTTCATGACACCCTATACCGTCAACGCCTACTACAACCCGCCGATGAACGAAGTGGTGTTCCCCGCCGCGATCCTGCAGCCGCCGTTCTTCAACGTGGAAGCCGACGATGCGGTGAACTACGGCGGCATCGGCGCGGTGATCGGCCACGAACTGAGCCACGGTTTCGACGACCAGGGCCGCAAGTACGACGGCGACGGCAACCTGAGCGATTGGTGGACCGAAGCCGATGCCGTGGCCTTCGGCGAGCGCGCGCTGAAACTGGCGGCGCAATACAGCCAGATCGAGGTGCTGCCGGGCAAGTTCCTCAACGGCGAGTTCACGCTTGGCGAGAACATCGGCGATCTCAGCGGGCTGGCGGTGGCCTACCGCGCCTATAAGATGTCCCTGAATGGCGAGGAAGCGCCGGTGATCGATGGCTTCACGGGCGACCAGCGTTTCTTCATCGGCTGGGCGCAGGTGTGGCGGCGCTTGTATCGGCCGGAGAATCTGGAAGTGCGACTGACCTCCGATCCGCATTCGCACAGCGAGGCACGCACCAATGCCATCTTGCGGAATTTCGATGCCTGGTACGAGGCGTTCAACATCCAGCCGGGTGATGCGATGTATCTGGCGCCTGAGGATCGCGTAAAAATTTGGTGAGGTATCTGGTCCGCATCGAAATCGCTAGCCTCTGACGTCCCTTTCTCCCTTCCAGGGTACGCCACGAGGGCATCCATGCCGGCTCGGCTCAGGCCATCCCTGGCCTTCGACGCCCCTGGAAGGGAGAAAGGGACGCCAGAGGCTTGCTTTGGACTTCAGTGTTCCGCACGAGAGGCTCAGTTGTTGAGCAGGTTCGCCGGCGCGTACTGATCGGTGAGCACGCGCTCCTTGGTGTTCCAGTCGGCTTCGGGGTTCAGGCGCTGGGGGAAGTCGGTCATGTCCATCCCGAAGCGGGCCACGCGGGGTTGCAGGGCCGGGGCGCGGGCTTCCAGGGTGGCGCGGTCGGGCAGGGGCTGCATGGAGGCGATGATGATGCGGTTGCCGGTTTCGCGCATGCGCACGTTGAAGATTTCGCCGAACACCTGCTGGTAGGTGTTGGACTCGGCGGCGTAGAGGCGGCTGGTGGAGAAGGTGTTGGCGATCACCATGCCGTTCTCCGGCAGCAGCTGCTTCACCTCTTCCAGGAATTCCGCCGTCATCAGATGCTCGGGGATGTACTCGCCGTTGAAGGCGTCGAGGATCACCAGGTCGTATTTTTCGCCACGCAGCCCCGCGCGCTTGATGAACACGCGCGCGTCCACCGCTTCGGTGTGGATCAGCGGCGTGTCCTGGTAATCGAAATATTCCTCTGCCACACGTACTACCGCTTCGTCGATTTCGGCGATGGTGATGCGTGCCTCGGGGAACAGGGTGGCGTAGGTGTGTACCAGGGTGCCGCCGCCGAGGCCGATGATCAGGATGCTGCCGGGATTGTCCTGCACCATCAGGCTGGCCAGCACCATTTTGGCGTAGGGGAACACCAGTTTGTCGTGGTCGTCGAGAAAGCGACAGCTCTGGTTCTGGCCGTTGAGCGCGGTGATGGTGAAGCGCATGCAGAGGCGGTTGGCATCCTGGGTGACGAGAATGTTGCGGTAGAGCGAGCGTTCCTGGTGAATGGTGCGCACATCGCTCTGCGCGGCGGCGGGCGTGGACAGTGCCAGCGCGTGCAAAATCAGGATGAGGGCGGCGGCGAGAATACGGAACATGGCGTGGCTTCAGCTCAAGGATGGCGAGGCGCGTGGCCCCGGACGAGGGGGGATGATAGCAAGAGCGTTCCTGCTTGCCAGCTTTCCTGGTATTACGCCGGACTCGGCGCGCCGCACCGACTTCGGCGCATTGTGGGGGTTCAGCACATTACGCCAAGCGGCCCGGCACATCGCACGGGTTCAGCACATTACGCCAGGCGGTCCGGCACATCGCACGGGTTCAGCACATGACGCCAGGTGGCTCAGCACATCGCACGAATTCAGCGCATCACGCCAGGCCCGGCACATCGCGCGAGGCGCAGCGCATGGCCAGACTCAACTCCCGGTGCGCGCCAAGTGCCTGCCCACACTGATCGCCAGCGCGGCGGCAAGTGCCAGCACCACGCACATGGTTACCAGGATCTGGTTCACTTCGAACCACAGCACCAGGTAGAACGAGGTGGCCAGCGTGCCGAGCGCGCTGCCCAGCGTGGACACGAAATACAGCGTGCCGGCGATGTGGCCGCTGCGCGTGGAATCCACCACCAAGAGGCGCACGGAATAGGGCGCGATCATGCCCAGCACGGCGGTGGGCAGAAAGAACAGGAACATCGACACCACCAGCGAGCCGTAGCGGGGATCCTCGATACGCAGAAAGGTGGCCTCCATGATGCCGTTGCCCCACAGCACCAGCGGCAGCAGCAGCACGGCAGCGGCGCCGAAGAAGCTGCCGTAGCGCACCAGGTTGGGGTTGTGCAGCGACAGCCGCCCGCCGCACAGATAGCCGATGGACAGCGACAGCATGAACACCGTGATGATGCTGCCCCACACATAGATGCTGCTGCCGAAGTACGGCGCCAGGATGCGTCCGCCCAAGAGCTCGATGGACATGATGATGAACCCGCTGACGAACGCGAGGCCGAGCACGAGCGGATTGCGGAAGGGCGGGGGGGCGTTGGTCATGGCGGCTCCTGGGGTAGCGCGGCAGTATAGCAAGGCTATCGCGGGTCCGGGACCGGTCCCGATAGGATATGATGACCCTTCGTGCTGAACCGGGCCGCGTCCCGCCAACCTGGAGAACCCTGTGGAAACTCTGTTGAACGTCGTCCTGAGTCCGGTCGGACTGTTGCTGTTGTTCGTGATCGTCCTGCTGAAATCGAGTATCAAGTTCGTGCCGCAGAACCGCGCCTACGTGGTGGAGCGCTTCGGCAAGTACCATTCCACCAAGGAAGCGGGGCTCAACGTCATCGTGCCCTTCATCGACCGCATCGCGGCCGACCGTTCGCTCAAGGAGCAGGCGATCGACGTGCCCAGCCAGGGCGGCATCACCAAGGACAACATCAGCCTTACGGTGGACGGCGTGCTGTATTTCCGCGTGCTGGACCCCTACAAGGCCACCTACGGCGTGGACGACTACACCTTTGCCGTGGTCCAGCTGGCGCAGACCACCATGCGCTCCGAGCTCGGCAAGATGGAGCTGGACCGCACCTTCGAGGAGCGCGACCAGCTCAACCACAACATCGTCAACTCCATCAACGAAGCCTCGGCGCCCTGGGGCATCCAGGTGATGCGCTACGAAATCAAGGACATCGTGCCGCCAGCCTCGATAATGGATGCCATGGAAGCGCAGATGAAAGCCGAACGCGTAAAGCGCGCGCAGATTCTCGAATCCGAAGGCGACCGCCAGTCCGCCATCAACCGTGCCGAAGGCCAGAAAGCCTCGGTGGTGCTGGCCGCCGAAGCGCATAAAGCGCAGCAGGTGCTCAAGGCCCAGGGCGAAGCCGAAGCCATCGTGGCGGTAGCCAGCGCGCAGGCCGAAGCGCTGCGCCAGGTGGGCGCCGCGGCCAACACCCCCGAAGGGCAAAAAGCCATCCAGCTCGATTTGGCCACCAAGGCCATCTCCGCCAAGGAAGCCATCGCCCGCGAATCCTCCGTGGTCCTGCTACCCGACGGCGGCACCGAAGCCGCCTCGGTAGTGGCACAGGCCATGACCATCATCAACCGAATGGGCGACAAGCAGGGAGACACCGACCATGGCATGGCTAAGCGCTAACCTCGTCAGTCTGCTCATCGGCGGCGGCCTCGCGCTGCTCGCCATCGAAGTGGGCGTGCTCGGCTTTTCCGTCTTCATCCTGTTCTTCATCGGACTCGCCTGCCTGCTCACCGGCGTCATGATGTGGCTCACCCTCATCCCCGCCACCCTCTGGGCCGCCTGCGTCTCGATAGCGATACTGACCCTGCTGCTCGCCGTCCTCCTCTGGACACCCCTCAAGCGCCTGCAGAACAGCGTCAAGACCACCGAAGTGAAGGGCGACCTCATCGGCCAGCACCTGATCCTCGACACCGCCGTCTCCCCCACCACTCCTGGCCGCCAACGCTACTCTGGGGTGGAATGGCAACTCCATTGCGACTGCGCGCTGCCTGCAGGTGCGGAGGTGGAAATCGTCAAGGTGGAGGTGGGGGTGTTGAAGGTGGCGCCGGTATAGCGATTACGGCAACTCTGGTCTGCCGATAATTGTGATCGCGGAAGGGATGCCCTGTCGCATGTGAACGGGTTGCCGTGGCGGAATTTCCTCAAGGTCTTCGATGGCGAGCTCCGCGTAGTTCGGGGCGGCCTGCTTTTTCTGTACTATTTAGGGCTGGCGGCTCTTTAACCCGGAAAGGATGTGACTGATCGTTATAATTTATTGAAAATACAGGGAGGTAGCGGGTAATCTCGGTGGCTACAAAAAATTAAAAGGCCGCCCGCTAATAATTATTAGAAGGCCGCAAAGGCCTTCTTTATGAACTGTTAGGGCGACAATCTTCGAGTCTCGTTGAGAAGAGTCCCTCAGCGAGCGCATTAAGGATAATGGACTTCAATGGAGGAAGATGAGATGTCAACAACTGGAGAGAAGCCTGGAAAGGGGACATATACTTGCACCAACTGTGGCACGAAGGTAACGCTCGACGACCATAGTGACAGGTTGCCACCTTGCCCAAAATGTAGCGGGACTGAGTATCGCCCGTAGTGAGTAAACCGACTTGGAGCTAAGGATTGATATAGATGTCTGTATGAGCATCTTGTTTGGGTTGAAAGTGAGCGTTGAAGCAAAAGTAATATCTTTGGTGGAGGTGTTCATGATTAATTCAATCGTATTGACTACATGCGTTTGGTGTGGGGTGGCGTTTCTGCGGGCCTAGTTGGGACACTTTCAACCCAAACGAGAGATTAGTACAGATGGCTGATCAATCTTATCCAGGAGAAACGAGAGGGGGTGCAAGTCCTCCTCCCCGCACCATATTTTTGGCCTTTCAGGATATGAAAAGCCCTAACAAAACCATCAAAACGGACGCCATAGACCCCGCGTCTTTTGCGCATGGCTTCGCTATTTTATGCGCAAAAGCCACTCCGCTATGGCGCCGTTTATGGTGGCGTTATGAGGCAGTGACGCCGTGACACCAGCTAATTTAATGAAGGCATATGAAGAAGCCCTTGCTAGTCAAAATTGGGCAAATGTTGCTCCACTTCTACACCCAAATGTATGTGTAACTTTCTCATCTGGTACATTCAAAGGAAAAGAGAATGTCAGGCAAGTATTCGAAAAAAATTTTGAGCTTATAAAGGACGAGAAATATTCGATTTCAAATATGCACTGGGTAATTGAGCAAGGAATGGCCATCTGTCTTTACATTTTTTCCTGGTCGGGTTTAATGAACGGGCAACCTGCCTCGGGCCAGGGGCGAGGTACATCTGTGCTGATCGAGGCTGATGGAGTTTGGCAAATAATAGCGGAGCATCTAGGGCCAAATGCCTCATAACAAGGCGCTCAATTTGCAGGCTACGCCTGCTGGGACACCGCTGGCGCGGCGCCCATTAGCTTTTCGTTATGCGTCTATGAAACCTCTGCGAACAATTGCCCTTACCGCATCGCTTTTCCTGTCTGGATGTGTTGCTCCAATTCCTCATACGTACTTTGTACCCAACCCAAGCGACGGAAAGCCAGTCAGATCAAGTTCCTGTGGTTACCTCAAGAACAACGAGAACTCTCTGCAAAGGCAGTTTGGCGATTTGAAGATCACTGTTTCTCCTGACTATCCAAGCGACAAAAGGCTGTACGTGAATTTCTTTCTTACTTATCCGTCGAAGGACATCACGTTTAATCCTGAGAAGGTTGAAGTGCGCGAGACAACCAAAGATTTAGTCCTTCATCTCGTCGATACTCGTGTGTCGAGCTATGGCCCCGATCGAACCCATCCTTATACGTTGTCTGTGACCTTGTATTTCTCGTTAACCGCAGCCGACATAGACTCACTCAGGGTTGCACTTGGCAAAGATGCTCTTTACGTTGGCGGTCAAGAAATAAGTTTGGAGCCATTCCGGTTTAAGCAAAACACTTCGACTGATCTCTACTATGCGTCAATCAACTGTTAGAAAAGCGCATCGTACTATAGTTCACACGGCCTTTTTGATGAGCTGTTAGGCATCACAACCCACATTATCGCGAGAACAAACATGGACGCAGATGCAGTTACGAAGCAAAGAAGGGGTTTGAGTTTGATAAGAAACATGGTTGTGTGCCGGACTAAACAGATGAGAGTGGAGCCTAACAAACCGATCCTGGGCGACAAAAGTATGTCGTCATGCCTTTTGCAAAAGGCGCAAAAGCCACGCCAACATACTTTCGCGCCAGATCAGGGGCGTTAGGGCTCCCAATGAATCTATTCTTGCGTGAATTTTTAGAAACAGATCGCAAAACGCTTCGTGAACTATTTGTCTCCGCACGCAACGCGGCGTTCTCATGGTCGGCATCTGACGCCCACAAGCTCGAAGACTTCGACATTGTCACAGAGGGGGAGAAAATTGTTGTTGCCGTAGTTTCCAGTGATCCGATAGGTTTCGCGTCGATATGGGAACCTGACAGTTTTCTGCACAATTTATTTGTACATCCCAACTTTCAAGGGCAAGGTGTGGGCAGAGCACTCCTGGCCTACTGTGAGAAGTACTTTTCTGACATTCCCACGTTGAAGTGCGTCAAAGCTAATAAAAACGCGAGGCGGTTCTATCAGGCGCAGGGCTGGACCGTGCGCAGTGAGGCGGTAGGTCCAGATGGCCCATATGTGCTGATGGAGAAGGCCAGCCCTAACAAGGTCACCAACTATGCGCCTTCGGCGCAGGACGCGGCAAAGCCGCGCCTGTTGTGAACGGCGTTAAGTTCCCATGGGCATAACCACAGATTCATACGAAAACATCCATAAGGACTATGCTGACACCATCGCATGGATTCGATCCATAGGCGTCAACATAACCCTTGGAAGAACACAATTTTACGAAAAGGTAGTTGGCAGCTGGACCAAGGAATATCGCACGGCCTCCGAAGAGCAAGGAAAGGAGGTCTTTTCCGACTTCGTAAGTTCTATGTACGAGGTCATGGATTTCATCGATATATACAAGTCTCTGAAGGATGTTCCGATAAATCAGCTTCGATCAATAGCGTCAAAGCTTCAAAAGGGCGTAAATGGCCCTGTAGATTTGGCGTCTGAAACGAATGATTCCTCGACCGCTAGGAATTTCATCTTTGAGGCGTTAGTCGCTGCTCGCTCCCATAGACCCGATAAGGGTGTTGAAACAATATTTGATGCTGCCGCTGATTCTGGCTTCAGGTTTAAACGAAAAAACGTGTGGGTTGAGTGCAAGAGAATTACTTCGCTCGATAAGCTTGAAGCCAACGTAAGGAAAGCCTGCAGCCAGCTAGAGTCAACCCTAAAGCGAGACAAATCGACACAGCATAGAGGATTGGTAGCCATCGATTTTACAAAGATCCTTCATTCTGGAGACAAGCTGTACGTTAAGCAAAACGACCAAGATTTTCTTTCAGGCATTAATTCAATTACAGATCAGATGGTAAGGCAGTGCTCTAATGAGTGGGAAAAAGTGTATCTGAGGAAGAGCGACAAAATTATCGGCACACTTCTCCGCTTTTCCACAATGGCAACTTCAGAAGAAAGGAATCTTATGATCAAGGCATCTCAATGGGCGGTAAATCCCCGCCGGAATGTATCCGCAGCAGATGAGAGTCTATTAAGCGATCTGGCTGTGGCTATGAATTAGGCTAGAGCGATGGATTCAGAACTTAACAAGGCGCCCAACAGCGACAAAGTAAAGCTGTCATGTCTTTTGCAAAAAGCGCAAAAGCCACGCCAGCTCCACTTTGCGCGTTGGCGGCGGCGTTATGGGCCAGGACCAATGAAGTTTCGGGCGTGGCGAGCTTGCTCGTAGCTCCCTCTTTTCTCCGTAGCAGGAAATTGGTAGCGTCAGGTTCAGCAGCCACGAGCGTTGTGGTGAGTTCCAGGTTGTCGGCTCCGATCAGGTTGGTTTCGTACTCGGCAAGTTTGGAAGGTATCGGGAAGTCAGGTAGTGCCGTTCTCAGCGGCGCCTTCAAATCAGGGATGGACATGGAGTTCAGCGATTTCGTTCTCAGTGGCAG
>Ga0182745_1001854_pt1 | contig 19627 bp, 23 predicted proteins | sample eDN3rd30CKraftBY_FD_128523 | JGI IMG/M metagenome (GOLD analysis project Ga0182745, IMG submission 128523) | Enriched backyard soil microbial communities from Emeryville, California, USA - eDNA 3rd pass 30_C Kraft BY (version 2) (version 2) | ecosystem: Environmental > Terrestrial > Soil >...
ATCGCGCAGCAGCGGTTTTATATAGCCGTTCAGCCGGCCGTTTTCTGCCTGGGCCTCGATGACCACGTCACCGTGCCCGGCATTGAAGTCGAATTTGCCGTAGGCGCTGGCAAAGTCATTCAGCTTGCGCAGCTCGATGCCGGTGGCGCGAAGCCTGAATTCGAAGTCATCGAAATCACTGAACGGGTCGAAGGTGGCACGGCTTTCTACCTTTGCATCCCCCGCGATCAACGCCGTACCTTCGAAACTGGCATCGCGACGGCCTTTCTGGTCGCGCACATTGGTCAAGTTGTGGATGCTGGCATTCAACCGGGTGGCCTTCAGGTCGACCGGTGGCTTGGAGTTGAAGTTACGGAACGTCAGCACGCCGTTGTCGATACGCACCTCGTTGAGGGTGATGGGCAGGAGTTTTTCCAGCTGTTGGCGCCAGTCGGTACCTTGACCGGTCTGCGATGCCTGTTTGCTACCACCGTCGACAAAGTTCAGTTCGGGGTGCACGAACGTCACCTCCGCTACCACTGCCTTGTCGTACCACAACGAACGCCAGCTCACCGAAAGGTCGATCAGTGGGGCCTCGAGAAGCGGTACGGGCACCTTGCCGGTGGTCTTGACGATCCTCAGCCCATTGATCTGATAGGCGCCGCGCCACCAGGCCAGGTCCACATCGGTTACCTGGCCGCGGTAGTCACCCATGTCGGCCAGCTTGTTGTTGAGGTAGTCGCGCACCAGGTAGGGCAGGGCCAGGTGCAGCGCCACCAGCAGTGCGATCAGGCTGGCCAGGCCGACCAGCGGCCAGCGATAGCGGGCTTTCATGAGGCGGTCTCCAAGGCAGGATGTGCGGTTGACCGCACCGCGGCGGGCTGAGTTCGAACAGGCTTTACGGGCCACTGCCGCGGGCTTACCCTTGAGGCATTTCCCTGCTTTTTCATGCCAAGGACCCCTGCCATGAGCCGTATCTTTGCAGACAACGCCCACTCCATCGGTAACACGCCGCTGGTGCAGATCAACCGCATCGCCCCGCGCGGCGTGACCATCCTGGCCAAGATCGAAGGGCGCAACCCGGGTTATTCGGTCAAATGCCGCATTGGTGCGAACATGGTCTGGGACGCCGAGAGCAGCGGCAAGCTCAAGCCGGGCATGACCATCGTCGAGCCCACCTCGGGCAACACCGGTATCGGCCTGGCCTTCGTCGCCGCTGCCCGCGGCTACAAGCTGATGCTGACCATGCCCGCCTCGATGAGCCTGGAGCGCCGCAAGGTGCTCAAGGCACTAGGCGCCGAGCTGGTGTTGACCGATCCGGCCAAGGGCATGAAGGGCGCTATCGAGAAGGCCAACGAAATCGTCGCCTCCGACCCGGAGCAGTACTTCTTGCCGGGCCAGTTCGAAAACCCGGCCAACCCGGCCATTCACGAAAAAACCACTGGCCCGGAGATCTGGAACGACACTGACGGCGCAGTCGACGTGCTGGTGGCGGGCGTGGGCACTGGCGGCACCATCACCGGCGTGTCGCGTTACATCAAGCATACCCAGGGCAAGGCCATCCTGTCGGTGGCTGTGGAGCCCGTGGCATCGCCACTGATCAGCCAGACCCTGGCCGGTGAAGAACTCAAGCCCAGCCCGCACAAAATCCAGGGCATCGGCGCCGGCTTCGTGCCGAAAAACCTCGACCTGTCGATCGTCGACCAGGTGGAGACGGTGACCGACGAAGAGTCCAAGGCCATGGCTATTCGCCTGATGCAGGAAGAGGGCATCCTTTGCGGTATTTCCTGCGGTGCGGCAATGGCGGCAGCGGTGCGCCTGGCCGAAAAACCGGAAATGCAGGGTAAGACCATCGTCGTAATCCTGCCCGACTCGGGCGAGCGATATCTGTCGAGCATGCTGTTCAGCGACATGTTCAGCGAGCAGGAAAACCAACAGTAATCGGCCTTGCCGCTGATCCGGCGCAACAATCGGCGGCCTGGTTTATTGCAGAATCTTCATGAATGCGATCCCGCCCGGGTTGTTTTTACCGCGGCGGGATCGGTTTATGATGGCAGGATGATTTTCTGGAGAGCAGGCAGCGCAGCCCTGGCTCTTCCCCAAGGAGTGAAAGCATGACCTTTTCCTTTGCAGCCAAGGCGGGTGTCTTGCTGGTGTTTTTCGGCAGCGTGCTGTTCGTGCACCTGCGCGGCAAGGCCCGCCTGCCGGTGTTGCGCCAGTTCGTCAACCATTCGGCGCTGTTCGCCCCCTACAACGCGTTGATGTACCTGTTTTCCGGCGTGCCGTCCAAGCCCTATCTGGACCGTCAGCGCTTCCCGGAGCTGGACGTGCTGAAGGACAACTGGCAGGAAATCCGCGAAGAGGCCATGCGCCTGTTCGACGAAGGCTATATCCGTGCCGCCGAGAAAGATAACGACGCCGGCTTTGGTTCGTTCTTCAAGAAGGGCTGGAAGCGCTTTTACCTGAAGTGGTACGACAAACCGCTGCCTTCGGCGCAAACCCTGTGCCCGCGCACTGTCGAGCTGGTCAGCAGCATCCCCAATGTGAAGGGCGCAATGTTCGCCCTGCTGCCCGGCGGCAGCCACCTGAACCCGCACCGCGACCCGTTCGCAGGTTCGCTGCGTTATCACCTGGGGCTGTCCACGCCGAACTCCGACGCATGCCGCATCTACGTGGACGGTGAGCAGTACGCCTGGCGTGATGGCGAAGACGTGATGTTCGATGAAACCTATGTGCACTGGGTCAAGAACGAAACCGACGTAACCCGCGTGATCCTGTTCTGCGACATCGAGCGCCCGCTGAGTAGCCCGTTGATGACGCGCATCAACCGTACGGTCAGTGCCTTCCTCGGCCGCGCCACCGCGCCGCAGAACACCGACGAAGAGCGCGTGGGCGGGATCAACCAGGCGTACGCCTGGAGCAAGCGCTTCAGCAACAAGATCAGCAGCCATGTGAAGCAGTTCAAGCGCGCCAACCCCAAGGCTTACCGCGTGCTGCGGCCGGTACTGGCGGTGGTGGTGGCGTATCTGCTGTATCGCTGGTTGTTCTGATTTTTGTAGTTTGTTCGGGCCTCTTCGCGGGGCCAAGCCCGCTTCCACAAGAGCATCACCCTCCTGAAGGATGAGCAGAGCCTGTGAAAGCAGGCTTGTGCCGCGAAGAATCACTCGCTATATTCCAGAACATTCACTTCTTCAAAGACCGCTGTCATGCCTGCCATTCCTTCCACCACACGCTTTGCCATCGCGCCAGTCGCGGGCATGGTCGTGCGTGGTAGCCAGCAGCCGGTCATGATCTGTCACTCCCCACCACCTGTCAGTGGCGTCGTAGGCGGCGTAGCTCCGCCTCATTGCGTGGTTGTGCTGGGCTGATCGGCTTCGTGCCGCAACCCTTCGCACGCGCAACCTACTGAACACGGTCGGCCACTTCTCACGTCGAAGCGCACGCCGTCCGTTTGGCTTATCTGCCTACTATCAGGTGGCAATTCATGTCTGTCTTTACCAAAGCGTCCGTGGCCTCTGCGGCCACTACCTGCCTGTTCGTCCTGCTGTGGAGCAGCGGGGCGATCGTCTCCAAACTTGGCCTGGCGCATGCCAGCCCGTTCGCCTTTCTGCTGTTGCGCTCGGCGCTGGCCCTGGCTGGCCTGTTGCTGATCGGCCCGTTGCTAGGGCTGCGCTGGCCGCGTACTCGCGGTAGCATTCTGCGCGCCCTGGGTACAGGCTGTGTGCTGCTCGGTGCCTATCAGATCTTCTATCTGTTGGCGCTTGATACCCATGTCACCCCTGGTGTCATGGCGACGGTGATGGGCGTCCAACCGATCCTCACCGTGGTGCTGATGGAGCGCCAGCGTTCCTGGAGCCGTTTGTTCGGCCTGGGTTTGGGGCTGGGCGGCTTGATCATGGTGGTCTACCAGGGCATCAACCTGGGCGGGGTATCGCTGGCGGGGATGCTGTTCGCCCTGCTGGCGCTGGTCAGCATGACCTTTGGCTCGATCCTGCAGAAGCGCATTACCGACAACCCCATGGGCACACTGCCGCTGCAGTACCTGGCCGGCTTTGCCATGTGCGCGCTGTTCGCACCTTTGCAACCGCTCCATGTCGAGTGGACCGGCGGCTTCGTCGGTGCGCTGCTGTGGATGGGCCTGGTGGTCTCGCTGCTGGCAACCTTGCTGCTGTACCGGCTGATCGCCAAGGGCAATCTGGTCAATGTCACCAGCCTGTTCTACCTGGTGCCGGCAGTGACTGCAGTGATGGACTTGCTGATCTTCGGTAATCGCCTGGCGCCGCTAAGCTTGCTGGGCATGGGGCTGATCGTTGTTGGGCTGCTGTTCGTGTTTCGCAAGCCCGCGGCGCGCCTGGCGGAAGCGTAGGCCCTAGCGGAATTCTTCGGGGATGGCGTGGCGCAACACGCCTTCCTCGAAGTCCAGCAGGCCGGCTTCGCGCTGGGTGAGCAGGTAGTAGAGCAGGGTGTCGAGCGAGCGTTGCGGCGGGACCTCGACCGCCAGCATCTTCACTGCTTGCTCGGTTTCACAGGCACAGCCGAAATCCAGCAATGCCGCACGTACCTGGTCGAGGGTTTCCGGAGGTTTGACGACCACCCGGAACACCGAGCTACCGCTGCTGTGGCGCAGTTCTGCGAACCAAGTTTCGCCTTCTTCCTCACGTGTGTCGATCACGTCGCCCGGGGCGATGCCATAGACATGGAAGGGGATGTTGTCGACGGCATAGCCGCCTTCTACGGCCTTGGCCCACAGCCCCTCGACCGAAGCCGGTGGGTAGCCGTTCTCGTCCTGTTCCAGGCGGAACAAAACCTTTTTGTACGCGCTGTTCATGCAGTACTCCGCTTCAGTTGCGCGCCGGGCGCAGCACCAGCCACAAGGCCAGGCCAATCAGCAGGCCGCCGTATAGGTGCGCCATCGACAATGGCTCATTCAGCAGCCATGCACCCCACAATACGCCGAATACCGGGATCAGGAACGTTACGGTGCTGGCTTTTACCGGGCCGATTTCCTCGAGCAGGCGGAAGTAAAGAATGTAGGCGAATGCCGTGCACAGCAGCCCCAGGCCCAGCAACGACAACCACACGTCCCAACCCCCCCAGCTGGCGGGCGGCTGGGAGAGTGCGCTCCAGCCGAACAGCGGGGTCAGCATCAGTGTGGCGCCGAGCATGCTACCCAGGGCGGAAAGACGGCTGTCCAGGCCGCTGATCCAGCGGCGGGCGAGGAACCCGGCAAAGCCGTAGCAGGTAGTGGCCGCCAGGCAGGCGAGGCGCCTTGCAGCAGGGCCATGTCCAGTGCCACCGGGCCGGCGCCGCTGAGGATGCCGACGCCGAACAGGCCAAGGAAGATGCCGCAGAGTTTGGCCAGGGTCATTGGCTCGCGGAAGAACAGTACGCCGACCAGCACGCCCATCAACGGGGTGGTGGCGTTGAAGATCGCCGAATAGCCGGCCGGCAGCACCTGGGCCGCCACCGAGTAGAAGGTGGCGGGGATGCCGGAGTTGATCATGCCCAGCACCAGGCAGGCACCGAGCTTACCCTGGAAGTCCCAGCGCACCCGGGCGGCGGCGAGTAGCACGATCAGGCCCAGGCAGGCGATGGACACCCGGAAGAACGCGGTCGGCACCGTGCCCAGTTCGGGGGCGATGATGCGCATGAACAGGAAACTCGCTCCCCAGACGGCGGCAAGGGTCAGCAGGCGGGCTAGGGCGATGGGGCTCACAACGGTCTCCGAAGGCAAGGCAGGGGCGCGAGTGTACGCCAGGGGGCGGGGGGATTCTTGTGCTTTCTTGCTGTGTAATTCCTCTCGGGCTGCGGGGCTCTGGGCAAGGCAGGTGCAACTACAGCTCGGGGCTTCAATGGCAGTAACCCATGAAGCCAAGGGCGGCTAAGCTCTGTACTCAATCCCAGCTCCGAGGCCCCACGCATGTCCCAGCCCTGGCCCGCTGTCGAAATCGCCCGGATGATCCTCGCCGGCTTCGACGACTACCGCGATCATTTCCAGCGCATCACCCTCGGAGCCCGCAAACGCTTCGAGCAGGCGCACTGGCAGGACATTCAGCAGGCCGCCGCCGCCCGCATCAATCTCTATGAAGAGAAAGTCGCCGAAGTCAACGGCTGGCTGCGTCAGGCTTTTGCCACGGAGGTGCTGCTGGACGTGGAACAGTGGCCACTGGTGAAAAACGCCTATATCCACCTGATCGACCCACGGCTGGACGACGAGCTGGCAGAGACCTGGTACAACTCGCTGTTTTGCAGCCTGTTCAGCCATGACCAGATCAGCGACGGCTGCATGTTCATCCACACCACCCGGCCTTCCATGCGCGGCCGCGAGCGCGCCGCGCAAACCCGTACCTATCGGCTTGACGGCAGTCTCAGGAACTTGCTGCGCGCGGTGTTCGCCGATTACCCATTCGACATGCCCTATGGCGACCTGGAGGGCGACCTGACGCGGCTGGAAGAACAACTGCGCGAATGCCTGCCCGACTGGGTGTGCAAGGACCCGGCGCTGGCCGTGGAATTGTTTGTACCCGTGCTTTACCGCAACAAGGGGGCCTATCTGGTCGGCCGCCTGTACAACAGCGATGAACAGTGGCCGTTGGTGATTCCCTTGCTGCACCGCGAGGGCCACGGTATCGAGGCCGATGCATTGATCACCGACGAGGCCGAGGTGTCGATCATCTTTTCGTTCACCCGCTCTTACTTCATGGCCGATGTACCGGTGCCGGCCGAGTTCGTCAATTTCCTCAAGCGCATCCTTCCAGGCAAGCACATTGCCGAGCTATACACCTCGATCGGGTTCTACAAGCAGGGCAAGTCGGAGTTCTACCGCGCGCTGATCAACCACCTTGCCAGCAGTGATGACCGCTTTGTCATGGCGCCAGGGGTGCGGGGCATGGTCATGAGCGTGTTCACCTTGCCCGGCTTCAATACGGTGTTCAAGATCATCAAGGACCGCTTTTCGCCATCGAAAACCGTGGACCGCGCCACGGTGATCGACAAGTACCGGCTGGTGAAAAGCGTCGACCGGGTGGGCCGTATGGCCGACACCCAGGAGTTTGCCGATTTTCGCTTTCCGCGCAGCAAGTTCGAGCCGGATTGCCTGGCCGAGTTGCTGGAGGTGGCACCGTCGACGGTGGTGCTGGAGGGCGACACGGTGCTGATCCGCCACTGTTGGACCGAGCGGCGCATGACACCGTTGAACCTGTACCTGGAGCATGCCACCGAGGGCCAGGTGCTGGAGGCACTGGAGGACTACGGCCTGGCCATCAAGCAGCTGGCGGCGGCAAATATCTTCCCCGGCGACATGCTGCTGAAAAACTTTGGCGTGACCCGCCATGGCCGGGTCGTGTTCTACGACTATGACGAAATCAGCTTCCTGACCGAGGTGAATTTCCGCCACATTCCGCCACCGCGTTACCCGGAGGACGAAATGTCGGGCGAGCCGTGGTACTCGATAGGGCCGCATGATGTGTTCCCCGAAGAGTTTCCGCCGTTTCTGTTTGCCGATATGGGCCAGCGGCGGTTGTTCAGCCGCTTGCATGGGGAACTGTATGACGCGGACTACTGGAAGGGGCTGCAGGCGGCGATACGTGAAGGGAAAGTGATCGATGTATTTCCGTATCGGCGCAAAGCCCGGTGAGTCAGGTCGAGCAGGCCTGTCACTCCTTCAAACACTTCATCTCACTCAAATGGGAACGTACCTTGCCCAACCGTTCCTGCAGGAACCGCCGCTGCTGCGGAGTGCTTTGCTGCACCAGGTCCACCAGCAGGCTGCGCGCCTGCCGTTCGGTATTCTGATACGCCGCCCGGTACTCGGGTGTCCACAAACTCTCCTTGCGCTGCAACAAGGTCGCCAGGCGCGGCTCGAAGCTGGAGTCGTTGCGCTGGTTCATCGCCAAGAGCAATTGCTGCTGCCAGTGGGCGCGGTTGGCGATCCATTCACGGTTCTGGTCACCCAGCGCTTGAGACCAGGTCTGGATGCGTTGCTTCTGTACCGCAGTCAACTCGCCAAACCAGGGTGCCAGGCGTTTTTCCATGCGCTCGCTACGGCGGGCAATCTGCTTCGGCAAGGGCGTATCCACATACTGCTTCTGCCGCTCACTGATGTCTTCGCGGAAGGCCTCACGCATTTTCGCTACCTGGTCGTCGCTCATGCCACGCAGCAGTTCGGTGGCTGACGGGGTGATTTCCTCGGTCACCCGACCAATCGCTTCACGCACGTCGAGGGTGCTTTGTTGCAGGGCCTGGTCGGTCACCTGGCCGGCGGCGACCATGCCACGTAGCCGATCGAGCCAGTCGAGGTAGCCGGGCAGTTGAGTCTTGCAATGCCAGGCCAGGTGCTCGCGCAACCGATCGTCCAGCAGCGCCCTTTGCTCGCGGTTCATGTCCAGGTAGTCGCTCAGCGACCACGGCACCAGGCGGTCGAGGTTGCGATAGGCCAGATCGATGCGGCTGCAGGCGGCCAAGGCCAGGGCGAAGCCGATGGCGATAAGCAGGGCTTTGGGCAGGCGTAGCGGCATGTGCTGTTCCTTCCTCAGGCTGGCCAGAAGGTAGATGCAAGTGCGGGCTGGCGGTTCCACTGCATGAGTGGTCGGGCCATGTGGTGGCTTCAGGTGTAGAATAGCCGCCTTGTCTTGAGGATCATCGGAAATGGCTCTGCTTGGGCGTTACAACAGTTTGCAAATCGTGAAACACGTGGACTTCGGTCTGTACCTGGACGGCGGCGCCGATGGCGAGATCCTGCTGCCCGGGCGCTACATCCCGAAAAACGCCGAGACCGAGGTCGATGACTGGTTGAACGTGTTCATCTACCTGGACAGCGAAGACCAGCTGATCGCCACCACCGAGAAGCCCAAGGTGCAGGTTGGCGAGTTTGCCAGCCTGAAGGTCAAGGACATCAACGGTGCCGGTATCTTCCTGGACTGGGGCCTGTCCAAGGACTTGCTGATGCCGTACTCGGAAGAGGCACGGCCGCTGAAGATTGGCGATTACTGCGTGGTGCACGTGTACCTCGACAAGCGTACCCGCCGGATCACTGCCACCTCGCGCCTGGACCGCTATCTCGATGTCACCCCGGCCGACTACAAGGTTGGTCAGCCGGTCGAGCTGCTGGTGGCCGGCGAAACGCCGATGGGCTTCAAGGCCATCATCAACAACCGCCACTGGGGCCTGATCCACAAGAACGAGGTGTTCAAGTTCTTGCGCTCGGGCATGCACGAGAAAGGCTTCATCAAGGAAATGCGCCAGGACGGCAAGATTTCACTGAGCCTGCAGCCGGTAGGCGCCGCCCTGGCGGACACCCTGCAAGAGCAGATCATGGCGCGCCTGGAAGCCGAAGGCGGGGTATTGGGGGTGTGCGACAAGAGTGACCCTGCGCTGATCAGCAAGCTGTTCAACGTCAGCAAGGGCAACTTCAAGAAGGCCATTGGCGGGTTGTTCAAGCAGGGTCTGATCGTCATCCATGACGATCGTATCGAGAAAGCCTGACCGCGTTACGGCTGTACGAAGTTGCGGAAGTCCAGCTGCTCGCCACCCGGACGGGTGTCGCGCAGCAGCGAGTCACGGTCGGCGCTGAGGGCCAGGCTGATGGTGGAGCGGCGCTTGCCAGGCTTGCGCACTTCCATCTGCTCCAGGTGAGCCTTGAGGAAATTGGTGGGTACCTTCAGGTGCTGCAGCTCATCGCTTTCTGGCGTGTGCAGCAGCAGGTTGACCCAGTCGGCCTGACCTTTGCCCAGCAGTGCCACTGGCACTTCGAACCACCACAGGTTGCGTTTGTTGTCCAGGACGGCGAACAGCGTATTGCTGCTGGTCAGCACTGGGCGGGCCAATGCTTCGTTGCGCCGGGCGATGGCGGCGGGTTTGTCGAGTTTCATGCAGGTTCCTGCGGGTTGACGCTATGAAGGCCTGCATTGTGAGGGGTGGCACGGGGCGGGGCAAGGTTTGTAACTGGCGGCGCATGTGCGAGCCTCTTCACCGGCTTGTGCGGTATTCGCCCGCAGTCTTACCGTCCGGCTTCTGACCGGGAAATCCGTTGAAACTCCTGGAGAAGGCGTTGGGTCCACCTAATGTCGACACGGTTCACGTGTCTCCATTTGCAGGAGTTTTGCCATGAGCGGTACTAAAGACAAAGCGAAAGGCTTGGCCAACGAAGCGATCGGCAACGTGAAACAGGGTGTTGGCAAGGTGACCGACAACGACAAGCTGCGCGGCGAAGGCAAGGCGCAGGAGTTGAAAGGCGAGGCGCAACAGATCAAGGGCAATGTGAAGGATGCGGTGAAGAAGCCTTGACTTGAGACGGCCTGTGCCGGCCTCTTCGCGGACGAACCCGCGAAGAGGCCGGCACTATACGTAAGCAAATTCTTCAACCACGGCCGGGAGCAGCACAGCACGGGCAGGGTCTATTAGACTTGTCTGTTGTAACGATCAAGCGGCGAAAGGAGACGCTATGATTTTCCCCGACCTGCGCGGCTTGCCCCTGCACCGCGTGCTGGTTCGCACCGTCAAGGAATTCCTCGACGACGAGATGTCCACCTATGCCTCAGCGCTGGCCTACCAGGCGCTGTTCTCGCTATTCCCCTTCCTGTTGTTCCTGATTGCCCTGATCGGTTTCCTGCACCTGCCGGACTTTTTCTCCTGGCTGCGTCTGCAATCGGAACTGGTATTGCCGCCCCAGGCGCTGGAGCAGGTGAATCCGGTGATCGACCAGTTGCAACAATCCAAGGGCGGGCTGCTGTCGGTGGGTATCGTGATCGCCCTGTGGACCGCCTCCGCTGGCGTGCGCCTGATGATGAGCGCCATGAACGCCGCCTACGATGTGCCCGAAGGTCGCCCGGTGTGGAAGCGTATCCCGCTTTCCATTTTCTACACCGTGGGCCTGGCTGGCATGCTGCTTGCGGCCGCAGCACTGATGGTACTGGGCCCCCAGGTGATGGAATGGATCGCCGCCCAGATCGGCATGCAGGAGTTCATCGTCACACTGTGGACCATCCTGCGCTGGCCGGTGATCATCATTCTGCTGATGGTGGCGGTGGCCCTGATCTATTACGTGATGCCTGATGTGAAACAGCAGTTTCGCTTCATCACCCCAGGCTCGGTGCTGGCGGTGGTGGTGTGGATCGTGGCCTCACTGGGCTTTGCCTACTACGTGAAGACCTTTGCCGATTACAACGCCATGTACGGCAGCATTGGTGCAATCATCGTGCTGTTGCTGTATTTCTATATTTCGGCCGCCGTGTTGTTGCTCGGCGCCGAAATGAATGCGGTGATCGAGCACATGTCAGCCGAAGGCAAGAACCCGGGCGAGAAAGACTTCGACGAGGATAAGCCCAAGGAAACCTTGACTGTACTGGGTCACGAGCACCCGAACCCGAGCAAGCCTCATAGCGTCGAGCCGAACCCCTGATGATCCGTGACATTCTCAAGATGGGCGATGAACGCCTGCTGCGCATCGCACCGCCAGTGCCCGAGCACATGCTTGGCAGTGCCGAACTGCAGCAGTTGATCGACGACATGTTCGAAACCATGCGTCACGTAGGCGGTGTGGGCCTGGCTGCCCCGCAGATCGGCATCGACCTGCAGTTGGTGATCTTCGGCTTCGAGCGCAGCGAGCGATACCCCGATGCCGAGGCGGTGCCGCAGACCATTCTGCTGAATCCGGTCATCACCCCGACCTCCAGCGAGGTCGAGGACGGCTGGGAAGGTTGCCTGTCGGTGCCTGGCCTGCGCGGCGTGGTGCCGCGCTTCAAGCATATCGGCTACCAAGGCATCGACCCCCACGGCAACCCGATCAGCCGCTTTGCCGATGGCTTCCATGCACGGGTGGTGCAACACGAGTGCGACCACCTGATTGGCCGGCTATACCCCTCGCGCATCCAGGACTTCGCCAGGTTCGGCTACACCGATGTGTTGTTCCCCGGGCTCGAGGTCAGCGAGGACTGACCTCGCTGCAGGGCTACCAGGCGTTTGTTGCGCTGATAGCGTTGCAGGCGGCTGGCCAGGGCTTCTGGCAGTTGCTGGGCCAGGTCGAAGCCCAGGCGCTGGTAGAAGGGCGTTAGCTCGGGATGACAGAACAGCCAGACAGGCCCGCCAACTTGCACCAGCGCTGCCTCGACCAACCGCGCGGCCACCCCTTGGCTGCGTCGCTGCGGGTCGACGAACAGGCCGGTCAGCCAGAACCCCTCACTCACCGCACTCAAGCTCAGCCCGGCGATGATGCCAGGCGCCCGTGCTACCCACAGTTCGGCGTCGTTTGCAGCGCGCATGCGTGAGCTGTGCTGGCGGTAGAAGTGGTCCAGCAAACGGCGTTCTGTGTCCGAAAGCTTCGAACAGGACAATTGTTCAGAAATGGTGAGTCCTACCCTGAAACGTGGCCAGAGGCTCTGGCCTGATGATTTGCGGCCACTTTGTCGCAGATTGTTGCAAAACCGGCAAGGGTGAATATCCGACTCCGGGGTTCAACTATTGCTGGCCGGGAGTAGAATTTTGTTCATCCCCCCTGGCAGTACGAAGCGGGATCGGTACTTCGTGCCATCTAGACCATAGATGACAACTTCTCCGCGCCGGATACGGCAATAGAAGTCAATCGATCAGCTTGAACGCGCAAAAGGCAAAACCACATGAAACCATTACTGATTCTTGCATTGGTCGGTATGTCCTCGTTCGCCCTCGCCGATGAGGCCAAACCCGTTTCCAGCGAGCCTGTGGCTCAGCAGTACGACTACTCGATGAACCTGGACATCAAGCGGGTGATCAACCTGTCGACCATCCCCAATGTCTGCGAAGTGGTACCTGCGACCATGACCTATGAAGACCATCAGGGCCAGGTGCACACCATTCAGTACCGGGCCATGGGTGAAGGTTGCCAGCAGGGGTGATAGATAGGTAGTGCGATGAAAGTTGCTGCTGGCTTCCATGTGATCGCCGCGGCATTTTCACCGCCCGTGGGATCGAGCGCCGCCCGCGCGGCGCATCGCGAGCAAGCTCGCTCCTACATTTGTTTCGGGCCAGTTATTCCTGAGGCAGAAGCGCGCGGCCCTTTGGCGTCCTCCTCGATATCGGGTGGCGCAAACAAGGCGGTCGCGCGCGTAGGCACAGGCAATACTGGCCCGAAACAAATGTAGGAGCGAGCTTGCTCGCGATGCGCCGCGCGGGCGGCGCTCGATCTCTCAGCTGCCCCCCGTCAAAATATTCTCCTCCACTGTCGATTTCCCCTCCCTCAGTTCGACCATAAGTGAAGGCACGCACGCAGTGTGCCAAAACACCCTGTCCTGTCGGAGGACCCCCGATGAGCACCGCAGCCGAAACCGAAATCCGCCAATTGATCGAGCGCTGGATGCAAGCCGTGCGCGATCGCGACATCCCGGGCATCATCGCCCCCTACGCCGACGATATTGTCGCCTTCGATGCCATCCAGGCCCTGCAATTCAAAGGCAAGTCCGCCTACACGGCGCACTGGGAAATGTGCATGGGCATGTGCACCGGCCCCATGGTCTTCGAACTTGCCCAACTTACCGTGCACGCCGCTGGCGATCTGGCCCTGGCCCATTGGCTGAACCGCTGCGGCCCGGGCGATGACGAAAGCCAGTGCGGCTTCATGCGCGCCACGGTGGGCTATCGTCGTCAAGGCGGCCAGTGGCAGGTAATCCACGAACACTGGTCGGCGCCTTTCGACATGGAAACGCAAAAAGCCCTGTTCGATCTCAAGCCCTGAGCCGTTATCGCCAAACGCACTTAGCCAAATGCCCTGGAGGCGACCATGAAATACCTGTGCCTGGTCTATTGTGACGAGGGGCTGTTGCACAGCCTGCCCGACAGCCCGGAAGACGCCGAATGCATGGCCTACGCCGAAGCCATTCACGGTTCCGGGCGAATGCTGGCGGCCGAGGCGCTGAAGTCGGTGCAGACTGCTACCACGGTGCGCATGCGCAACGGGCATATGAGCCTGACTGATGGCCCGTTTGCCGAAACCAAGGAGCAACTGGCCGGCTTCTACCTGGTGGAGGCCCGCGACCTCAACGAAGCGCTGAGTATCGCCAAGGGCATCCCTGCCGCGCGGGTCGGCAGTGTCGAGGTGCGACCAGTGCGCGAGCTGCAACCCTGACCGCCAAGGAGAACAATCAGCATGAGCCTTGCACCCATTGCGCAAGCGCAACACGAGTTGTCCATCAGCCGCCTGATCGACGCACCACCGGCCAAGGTATTCCGCGCCTGGACCGAACCCCAGTGGCTGATGCAGTGGTGGGGGCCGCACGGCATGACCACCCCGGAATGTGAAATGCAGTTGTGGGCCGGTGGCCTGTTTCGCACTCTGATGCGGGCGCCGGATGGCAGCGAGTACCCGAACCAGGGCGTTTTTCTGGAAATTGCCGCGCCACGCAGGCTGGTGTTCACCGATGCCTTCGGCCCCGGTTGGGTACCGTCGAACAAGGCCTTCATGACCGCCGTGATCAGCTTTGACGAGGAACAGGGCAAAACCCGTTACACCGCCCGTGCCTGGCACTGGAATGCCACTGACTGCCAGGCTCATGAAGAAATGGGCTTCTACCAAGGCTGGGGAGAAAGCCTGGACCGTCTTGTGGATGTGGTGACCCAGCGGATGCCCGACTGATGACAGCACCGGCACAGGTGCGCGCCGAAGTCGAGGCCGTGTACCGGCAGGAGTCGCGGCGCATCCTGGCGACACTGATCCGCTTGCTGGGTGATTTCGACCTGGCCGAGGAGGCCATGCATGATGCCTTCTTCGTTGCCGTCGAACGCTGGCAACGCGACGGCATCCCCGCCAACCCGCGAGCGTGGCTGGTCTCTGTCGGGCGCTTCAAGGCCATCGATGCGCTGCGCCGGCGCGCCCGCTTCGACCGCTCCCAGGCTGACTTGAGCATGCTGCTGGAGGGCCAGGCGCAGGACCCCAGTGAAGAAGAACTGCTGGCGGATGACCGCCTGCGGCTGATCTTCACCTGTTGCCATCCGGCCCTGTCGCCCGACGCTCAGGTGCCATTGACCCTTCGCGAAGTCTGCGACCTGACCACCGAGCAGATCGCCCGCGCCTTTCTGCAAAGCCCGACAACCATCGCCCAGCGCATCGTGCGCGCCAAGGCCAAGATCCGTGACGCCGGCATACCGTACCAGGTACCAGAGCTGAATGAGCTGCCTGAGCGCCTGGAAAGCGTGTTGCGGGTGATCTACCTGGTGTTCAACGAGGGCTATTCGGCGTCATCGGGCGAGACCCTGCTGCAGCAGGCGCTGAGTGATGAAGCCATTCGCCTGGCGCGGTTGCTGGTGCAGTTGCTGCCCGACCCGGAGGCGGTCGGCCTGCTGGCGTTGATGTTGCTGCAGGCGTCCCGGCAGCGGGCGCGTATCGATGGCCAAGGCAATCTGGTGGTTCTGGAGCAGCAGGATCGTAGCCTGTGGGACCGGCAGTTCATTGCCGAAGGCTGTGAACTGGTGCGCCAGGCCCTGCAGAGCCGTGCATTCGGGGCCTATACCGTCCAGGCGGCGATTGCTGCTGTGCATGCCGAGGCGGCGACGGCTGAAGAAACCGACTGGGGGGAGATCGTCGGGCTGTATGACGTATTGCAGCGGTATTGGCCATCAGCGGTGGTGGAGCTGAACCGGGCGGTGGCGCTGGCGAAGCGGGATGGGCCGGAGGTTGGCTTGCGGGAAGTCGAAGGGATCCTGGCGCGGGGGGAGTTGCTGGACTATCACCTGGCACATGCGGCGCGCGCCGAGTTGCATTGCCAGCTGGGGCAGGTGGACGCGGCGCGTGCGGCCTGGCAGCAGGCGCTGGCCTTGACACGGCAGGCGCCAGAACGGCGGCATATCGAGCGGCGCTTGCAGGCTATCGAATGATGTGGGGTGTGCCGGCTCTTTGCGGGCCAGCCCATATCCCACAGGATGCCCGCTAAATCAACGAATTAGCGGGTTACCCAGGAGAGCAGCCTTGAAGTAGGTGCTGGCTGCATCACACTTCAGCTAGCCACAAAGTTCGGCGGCGACACCAGCTCGACGGTCTGCTGTTTGCGCGGTGCCAGGATCTCGGCTTCACCCGCGACCACCAGCTCGTCGTTCTGGTTGTACACGTTGGTGGCGATGCGCACCTTGAACTTGGGCAGCTTCTCGAGGATTTCCAGGCGCACGGTCAGGGTGTCGCCGATTTTCACCGGCTTCTGGAAGCTCATCTGCTGGCCCAGGTAGATGGTGCCAGGGCCAGGCAGTGTGCAGGCCACTGCAGCACTGATCAGCGCGCCGCTGAACATGCCGTGGGCAATACGTTCGCGGAACATGCTCTTGGCGGCGAACTCGGCATCCAGGTGAACCGGGTTGTGGTCACCGGACATCGCAGCGAACAGCTGGATGTCGCGTTCTTCAACGGACTTCTTGTACTCGGCCTTCTGGCCGACTTCGAGGGCTTCGTAAGGCGTGTTGGTGACCTGGGACATCGATGCTTCCTTAAGCGTTGGGCGAGGGCGGCTATCATTCGCTGCGTGCAGGGCGGCCAAGGGCCAGCGCCTGTTCAAGCCAGCCGAGAATGTCGGCGATGACCTCGCCACGGTTGGTTTCGTTGAGTACTTCATGCCGCGCCTCCGGATAGACGCGCAGCTGTACATGTCGATTACCGGTCGCGCGCAGGGCGTCGGCCAGGTGGGTGAGACGCTTGCCGGCACTGACCGGATCACATTCACCGCCGATCACCAGCATCGGCAGGTTGGGATCGATTTGCGCGAGGTTACCCGGCTGACTGATCTGCGCCAAGCCTTGTAGCAGGTCGAGCCACAACTGGTTGGTGCAGCGAAAGCCACATAACGGGTCGTTCACGTACTGATCGACCTCGTCCGGGTCGCGGCTGAGCCAGTCGAATGCGGTGCGGTTGGGCTTGAAGGCGTTGTTGAACGAACCGAAGGACAACCATTCGATCAGTGCACTCTTGCCCAGTGGCCCCTGGCGCCAGGACTCCAGCCGGGCAATCAGCCGCGCAAAGCGGTACAGCACGGCCGGTTGGTAGTTGGAGCCGCTGAGGATGGCCCCGTGCAGGCTGCCACTGTGATGCAGCAGGTAGGCCTGGGCGATGTAGCTGCCCATGCTGTGGCCGAACAGGAACAGCGGCGTGCACGGGTACTGCTGGCCGATGTGCTGGGCCACACATCCCAGGTCGTTGACTACGGCATTCCAGCCATGATGTCGGGCGAACAGGCCGAGGCTGCCCAGTTCGGCAGTGCGCCCGTGGCCACGCTGATCGGCTGCGAACAGGGCAAAGCCGGCCTCGCTCAGGGCTTGGCCCAGGCGCTGGTAGCGCCCGGCATGCTCGGCCATGCCATGGGCCAGCAGCACCACGGCCTTCACCGGTGTGGCCGGCAGCCATTGGTGTACGTACAGGCTGCAGTGCTCACTGGCGGGCAGCCAGAAGGCGTCGTGGGGCATGGCGGGTCCTTGTGCGCGCGGTTACCCGAACAGTGTATGCACAACCGGCCGGATTGCAGGAGGGGCACAAATAAGATTCACAATGTTAATGGCGGCACTTGGCGTATATGCCACCTTGGGCTTACCTGCTAACGTCGGATCAACGCCTTTTCGCCAGCAGGCGATCAGGTAAAGGACTAAAGGACGCAGTGCAGGTCCAGGCAGAGGAACAATAATAAATGCAAGCCGACTTCTGGAATGACAAGCGCCCGGCGGGCGTGCCTTCCACCATCGACATCAATGCCTACGCCTCGGTCGTCGAGGTGTTCGAACGCTCCTGCAAACGCTTTGCCGACCGCCCGGCGTTCAGCAACCTGGGCGTGACCCTCAGCTACGCGGAACTGGAGCGCCATTCGGCTGCCTTCGCTGCCTGGTTGCAGCAGCACACCGACCTCAAACCGGGTGAGCGCATCGCCGTGCAGATGCCCAACGTGCTGCAGTACCCCATCGCCGTATTTGGTGCCATGCGCGCCGGGCTGATCGTGGTCAACACCAATCCGCTGTACACCGAGCGCGAGATGCGCCACCAGTTCAAGGACAGCGGCGCGCGTGCGCTGGTGTACCTGAACATGTTCGGCAAGCGCGTGCAGGAGGTACTGCCTGATACCGGTATCGAATACCTGATCGAGGCAAAGATGGGCGACCTGCTGCCGACCGCCAAGGGCTGGCTGGTCAACACCGTGGTCGACAAGTTGAAGAAGATGGTGCCAGCTTACCAGTTGCCCCAGGCGGTGCCGTTCAAGCAGGTGCTGCGCGAGGGCCGCGGGCTGTCGCCCAAACCGGTGTCGCTGAACCTCGATGACATCGCTGTGCTGCAGTACACCGGCGGCACCACCGGCCTGGCCAAGGGCGCCATGCTCACCCATGGCAACCTGGTGGCCAACATGCTGCAGGTGCTGGCCTGCTTCTCGCAGCACGGCCCCGATGGGCAGAAGCTGCTGAAGGACGGCCAGGAGGTGATGATCGCGCCGCTGCCGCTGTATCACATCTATGCCTTCACCGCGAATTGCATGTGCATGATGGTGACCGGCAACCATAACGTGCTGATCACCAACCCGCGGGATATTCCCGGTTTCATCAAGGAGCTGGGCAAATGGCGTTTCTCGGCCTTGCTGGGCCTCAATACCCTGTTTGTCGCACTGATGGATCACCCGGGCTTCCGTCAGCTGGACTTCTCGGCACTGAAGGTCACCAACTCTGGTGGCACAGCGCTGGTCAAGGCGACCGCCGAGCGCTGGGAAGACCTTACCGGGTGCCGCATCGTTGAAGGCTACGGCCTGACAGAAACCTCGCCGGTAGCCAGCACCAACCCTTACGGCCAGCTGGCGCGTCTGGGGACGGTGGGTATCCCCGTGGCGGGTACTGCGTTCAAGGTCATCGATGATGACGGTAACGAACTGCCGCTGGGCGAGCGGGGCGAGCTTTGCATCAAAGGCCCGCAGGTCATGAAGGGTTACTGGCATCAGCCCGAGGCAACGGCCCAGGCACTGGATGCAGAAGGCTGGTTCAAGACCGGTGATATCGCGGTGATCGACCCGGACGGCTTCACCCGCATCGTCGACCGCAAGAAGGACATGATCATCGTCTCGGGCTTCAACGTGTACCCCAACGAAATCGAGGATGTGGTGATGGGGCATCCCAAGGTCGCCAACTGTGCGGCAATCGGCGTGCCGGACGAGCGCTCAGGCGAGGCGGTCAAGCTGTTCGTGGTACCGCGCGAGGGCGGGGTGAGCGTTGATGAGCTGAAGGCCTACTGCAAGGCCAACCTCACCGGCTACAAGGTCCCCAAGCACATTGTGCTGCGCGAGTCATTGCCGATGACGCCGGTGGGCAAGATTTTGCGGCGTGAGTTGCGCGACATAGCGTGATACCAGGATGGCTTCTTCGCGGGTAAATCCGCTCTTACACCGCCCGATGTAGGAGCGGGTTTACCCGCGAATGCCTCTAAACTGCTCTAAAAGGCTGTATACAGCCTTATCTGCGACATTTTGGATAATTACTCTAAAAATGACTTGTATTGTTCATTGAGTCATTTTTGTGACCGTAAGGCCTATTTTGGCCTCTAGGCGACCCCAGGCAAAGCTGTTACTCTCGGCCCGCTTCCAGATGATCCGGTTTGCAACGAACCGTCATCTCATATCAATAATAAGCGCATCGACGCGTGAATCGAACTTCGCTGTTGCTGAAGGAGTGGGCTTCC
>Ga0182745_1001857_pt1 | contig 19600 bp, 21 predicted proteins | sample eDN3rd30CKraftBY_FD_128523 | JGI IMG/M metagenome (GOLD analysis project Ga0182745, IMG submission 128523) | Enriched backyard soil microbial communities from Emeryville, California, USA - eDNA 3rd pass 30_C Kraft BY (version 2) (version 2) | ecosystem: Environmental > Terrestrial > Soil >...
AGATTCACCGCCACCACGGCATCCCATTGCTGCGGTGTGATCTGCTCGAATGGCACCGGCGGGCCGGCCATGCCGGCGTTGTTGAACAGCAGATCCACGCGACCGAAGGCGGCAACGGTCTTCTCGAACAGCTCGTTCACCGATTGCGCATCGCTCACGTCGGTAACCACCAGCAGCGACTGTCCCGCCGGTATCAGTTCCGCCGTCTCACTCAGAGACGCCTGCGTTCGCCCGGCAAGTACCACCGAGAACCCGCGCCGCGCCAGCGTAACCGCAACATTACGCCCGATGCCGCTACCAGCCCCCGTAATGACCGCTACCTTGTTCACCGCCGATTCACTCCAAAGCAAATCTTGAGCGATCGTAATATCGAATGCCGCAGGCGGCAACGCCGCGAGGCGCACCTCACCCCAGCACGTGCCGACCCGCCAGGGCGTGCGCCAGCGTGCCGCCATCGACGTACTCGAGTTCACCACCGACGGGAACGCCGTGGGCGATGCGACTGGACTTCACGTTGTGACGCGACGCCAGTTCCGAAATCACATGTGCGGTGGCGTCGCCTTCCACCGTGGTATTGGTGGCGAGAATGGCCTCCTTGACGTGGCCCTGGACCAGCAACGCTTCGAGTTGTGCAAAACCCAACTCGTCGGGGCCGATGCCATCGAGCGGCGACAAATGCCCCATCAGCACGAAGTAGCGGCCGCGGTAACTGCCAGACTGCTCGATCGCGGCGACATCCGCAGGCGACTCCACCACGCACAACAAGGCTTGATCGCGCGCAGGTGACGCACATACCGGACAGAGTTCGGCTTCAGCAAACATCCGGCAGCGCTGGCAGCGCCGCACGTCGCCCACCGCTCTTTGCAACGCGTCAGCGATGGCCGCCGCGCCATTGCGATCTTTTTCGAGCAGATGAAAGGCCATGCGCTGCGCCGATTTGGGCCCCACCCCGGGCAGACAGCGCAACGCTTCGATCAGGCGAAGCAGCGACGGGGGATACAGCATCCTAGAACGGCAACTTCATGCCCGGTGGCAGATTCAAGCCGCCCATCAGGCTGGACATTTTCTCCTGGGTGGTGCGCTCGACCTTTTGCACGGCGTCGTTGATCGCGGCGGCAATCAGGTCCTCGAGCATTTCCTTGTCGTCGGTGCTGACGATCGACGCATCGAGGCTGACGCGGCGCACCTGGTGCTTGCCGGTCATGACCACTTTGGCCATGCCGCCGCCCGCCTCGCCCGTGACTTCGAGATTGCCGATTTCGGCCTGCGCGCGCTGCATGTTGGCTTGCAGCATCTGCGCCTGCTTCATCAGATTGCCCACATTGCCTTTCATAAAGTACTCCAGTTCATTCTATCGGACGGATCGAGTCCGGCTGCACGGTGGCGCCGAACACGTCGCGCATGGCGCGGATGTTGGGGTCGCTGTCGATCGAGCTACGTGCGTTCTGCAGCTTGTCGTCGGCAGCAACCTTCTGTTGCTGCGCCGGCGTATTGATCACGGCCGTGGCGAGCTGCATCTCCAACGTGATCTTCTCGCCGAAATATTCCGACAGCGCCTGCGCCAACCGTTCCTCGCGGGCGGGGCTGCGATAGTGTCCATTGCCCGCATCGAGCGACAGACGGATCTTGTTGCCCTCCTTGACCACCAGAGCGCTGTGCACGGCGAGTTGGCCAACCGGGCCGGTAAGATTCAGCTGCTGGACGATCTTGGACCAGTCACCCGAGGGCGCTGCGGCACCGGCAGCGGGTGCAGCCGACCGCTTGGGAGGCGCGGCCGATGGGGTTGCTGCGGGAGCGCGGACCGTCGCGCCAGGGCTTTCCTCAGCGGCGGTGAACGCCAGCATGCGCAGCAAGGCCATCTCGAAGCCCGCCCTGGCATCCGGTGCCAGTTCCAGATCGCGCCGGGCCACGATGGCGATCTGATAGAACAGCTGGGTGTCTTCCGGCGTAAGCACGCCGGCCAGGCGGCGGTAAGTCTCGATGTCGTCGGCTTCGTCCAGTTGCAGGTCGGACACCGCTTGCAGCAGCGCAATCTTCTGCAGCACGGCGGCCAGTTCGGCCAGCACTTCACGATATTCGGGGGCGCGTTCGTCCAGGAGCTCCACGCTGTCCAGCACCTTGCGCGCATCCCGTGCCGCCAGCGCTTCGACGATGGAAAACACCTGCGATCGGTCCAGAGTACCGAGCATGGTGCGGGTATCGGCGGCGGTCAGCTTGGCGCCGCCAAACGCGATCACCTGGTCCAGCAGACTGAGCGCATCGCGCATGCTGCCTTCCGCTGCTCGTGCCACCAGACGCAGGGCGTCCGGCTCGAACTCGAGCTTCTCGGCCTCGGCGATCTCGGTCAGGCGCTTGTAGATCATGCCCGGCGGGAAGCGCTTCAGGTTGAATTGCAGGCAGCGCGACAACACCGTCACCGGCAGTTTTTGCGGATCGGTGGTCGCCAGCAGGAATTTGACGTGCGGCGGCGGCTCCTCCAGCGTCTTCAACAGCGCGTTGAAGGAGTGCGTGGACAGCATGTGCACTTCGTCGATCAGGTAGACCTTGTAACGGCCGCGCGCCGGGGCGTACTGCACGTTGTCGAGCAGTTCGCGGGTGTCGTCGACCTTGGTACGCGACGCGGCGTCCACTTCGATCAGGTCGACGAAACGGCCTTCGTCGATTTCCTTGCAGGCCGCGCACTGGCCGCAGGGCGTGGCCGTCATGCCGGTTTCGCAATTCAGCGACTTTGCCAGGATACGCGCAATGGTGGTTTTGCCGACACCCCGGGTACCGGTGAACAGGAAGGCATGGTGCACCCTGCCCGACTGCAGCGCGTTGCTCAACGCCCGCATGACATGTTCCTGGCCGGCCAGTTCGGTGAAGTTACGCGGCCGCCATTTGCGCGCCAGTGCAAGATAGGACATAGAACTGGAACTCTACACGACCTCGCCGAATCGTCCGATCCCCGCCTCTTGAATCAGGCACAGGGATGTGCCCGCCGCCGCAGGTGGCGTTGCCTGCCTCTGGCAAAAATCACATTTTTTGCCAGAGGCAGCGAGGGTCGTGACAGGGAGTCCGACCCCTCGCATAAAGGAGGCGGCCCGCGCCGGCACCTCTCCGGCGCCCGATATCACCGCTACCGTTGCTCCCTTCCGGGCCTGGCGGGGTTTGCGGCTGATCGTCGCGGAGAAACCGACGCGAGCCGCCATAGACGACCGACGTTCAAGGGGGCGCGAATATACCAGAGTTCAGCCACGGCCGCGGTAGGCGCTGACCCCTTGATCAGGCAGCCAGAGGCCCGCCGGGGGCCGGCCGGTCTGCCAGAACACATCTATGGGGATGCCGCCCCTGGGATACCAGTAGCCGCCGATGCGCAGCCAGCGCGGCGTCAGCAGCTTCACCAGCTGATCCGCGATCGCGATGGTGCAATCCTCGTGGAACGCCCCATGGTTGCGATAAGAGCCGAGATACAGCTTGAGCGACTTGCTCTCCACCAGCCAGCGCCGGGGCACGTAGTCGATCACCAGGTGCGCGAAGTCCGGCTGCCCGGTGACCGGACACAGTGAAGTGAACTCCGGCGCGGTGAACCGCGCCAGGTATTGCTTGTCGGGATGCGGGTTGGGCACCCGCTCCAGGGTTGCCTGGTCCGGGGATTGCGGCCAGCCGACCGCCGCCCCCAGCAGCGACGTCCCGGCTTGCCCACCCTGCCCCGCTTTACGGCTGGCCATCGTCTCTCCTCACAGATTCTCGGAAGCGTAATCGGCCAGGCGCGAGCGCTCGCCACGCACCAAAGTGACATGCCCCGCATGCTCCCAGCCACTGAACCGGTTGACCACGTAGGTCAATCCCGAGGTGGTCTCGGTCAGATAGGGGGTGTCGATCTGGGCGATGTTGCCCAGGCAGACCAGTTTGGTGCCCGGCCCGGCCCGGGTGACCAGGGCTTTCATTTGTTTCGGGGTCAGGTTCTGGGCCTCGTCCAGGATCAGGAACCGGTTCAGGAAGGTGCGGCCGCGCATGAAGTTGAGCGAACGGATCTTGATCCGGTTGCGCAGCAGATCGTTGGTGGCCGCGCGGCCCCAGTTGCCGCCCTCCTGGCTCTGGGTGAGCACCTCCAGGTTATCCATCAGCGCCCCCATCCAGGGTTCCATTTTCTCCTCTTCGGTACCCGGCAGGAAGCCGATGTCCTCGCCCAGCGGAATGGTGACGCGGGTCATGATGATTTCGCTGTAGCGGTTACTCTCCAGGGTCTGGGCCAGGCCGGTCGCCAGGGTCAGCAAGGTCTTGCCGGTGCCCGCCGGGCCCAGGATGGTCACGAAATCGATCTCCGGATCCATCAGCAGGTTGAGGGCGAAGTTCTGTTCCCTGTTGCGGGCCGTGATACCCCAGATGCCGTGCCGATCGCCGCGATAGTCGCGCACCACCTCGATCACCGCGCCGTTGCCGTCGATCCGCCGCACCATGGCTTCGAGGCCATTGGCGTCCTTCTGGTACAGGAACTGATTGACGTGCCAGTCGCGCACCATCGGCCCCTGCAGGCGGTAGAAAGTGCGCGCCTGTTCCTGCCAAGAGGCCATGTTCTTGCTGTGCTTCTCCCAGAAATTCGGCGGCAGCTCCAATACGCCGGTGTACAGCAGATCGGCGTCTTCGATGGTCTTGTCGCTGGAATAGTCCTCGGCCTGCACCCCGATGATCGACGCCTTGATGCGCAGGTTGATGTCCTTGGACACCAGCGTGACGCGCGCTTCGGAGAATTTGCGCTGCAGGGCCAGGGTCTGGCCGAGAATGGCGTTGTCCGCGCCGCTGCCGGGCAGCGTGGCGGGCAGCCCGCCCTCCAGCACCTGGGTCTGGAAGAACAGGCGGCCGGTGGCCGGCTTCTTGTGACCGTTGGTGTACTTGGCGGGCGGCAGCTCCAGCCCCTTGTCGATCCGGCTTTTGCCGGCGTTGGCCATCAACTCATCGAGGAACCGGCTGACCTGCCGGACGTTGCGCGCCGCTTCGGACAAGCCCTTCTTGCCCGCGTCCAGCTCCTCCAGGACGATCATGGGGATGAACACATCGTGTTCTTCGAAGCGGAAAATGGCGGTGGGATCGTGCATCAGCACGTTGGTGTCGAGCACGAAGATGCGCCGTTGGCGGCCGTGCTTGCCGTCGCGGGCTGGACTGCGGCCGCGGCGGGTTTCGGAAGTGTCGCCTTTGATCATTCAGTCTCCTGCAGGGATGAGGTTCCCGGCGACAGGGTGTTCAGAGGGCTTTGACAGCAGTCAGCACCTCTGCGGCATGTCCCGGGACTTTCACTTTGCGCCATTCGTGCCGCAACACCCCTTTCTCGTCGATGAGAAAGGTGCTGCGCTCCACGCCCATGTACTTGCGTCCGTACAGACTCTTCTCCTTGTAGACCTCGAACAGCTCGCAAACCTTGTGTTCCTCGTCGGCCAGCAGCTCGAAGGGAAACGACATTTTGTCCTTGAATTTCTCGTGGGACTTCAGGCTGTCGGGCGACACGCCGACCACCACGGCACCGGCCTTCTTGAACGCCGCGTAGGCATCGCGGAAGGCTTCGCCTTCCTTGGTGCAGCCCGGGGTGTTGTCGCGCGGGTAGAAATACAGCACCAGCTTCTTGCCGGCGGCGTCCGCCAGCTTGAAGGTCTTGCCGCCGGTGACGGGGCCGGAAAAGGCCGGGACTTTTTTGCCGAGTTGCACGGTGATCTGGACCGCTGTTGTCAGGACTTCAGGGGTTCGAGGATGGCATCGAGATTGAACTGGTCGCAGAAATCCATGAATTCCTCGCGCAGCGCCGAGATATGAATCTTCGACGGAATATGCGCCACGATCTGCACGGAAAACATCGGTGCGCCGGTATGCGCGGCGGCATAGCTGCGGGTGTTGAGTTCGGCGATGTCGACGCCGCGCGAACTGAAGAACCCCGCCAGGTTGAACACGATGCCCGGCTGGTCCAGGCAGACCACGTCCACCGAGTAGGTCACCACGTCCTTGCGGGGCTGGCGCGGTTCGGTGCGCCGCAGGGTGACGGTGATGCCGGTGGACTCGCTGAGCTTTTTCAGCTCGGTTTCCAGCTTGGCCAGCGTATGCCAATTGCCCGACACCAGCAGCAGCATGGCGAATTCGTTGCCGAAAGCGCTCATGCGGCTGTCGACCACGTTGCCGGAACAGTCGAGCACCACCCGGGTCAGGTCGTAGACCAGGCCGGTACGGTCGCCACCGAGCGCGCAGATAACGATGAATTGCATCTTCCAGGACGTTGTTGAGTGACGGTCGGAGGGAAGTGTACAGCGTGCGCTCTGTTAATAAAGGACCTTGCGCAGCCCCGAGCGCGGCCAGTAGGATCGGAATCTTGTTTCCGCAAGATCTCCCCCAAGGATTCTCATGTTCAGCGGCAGTATCGTGGCCATCGTCACGCCCATGCAGGCGGACGGTGCGGTAGATTTCGGCGCCCTCGACCGGCTGGTGCAGTTCCACCTCGACAACGGCACCGACGGCATCGTAGCGGTAGGCACCACCGGCGAATCGGCGACCCTGGATGTCGAAGAGCACATCGAGGTGGTGCACCGGGTGGTGGCCCAGGTCGCCCAAGCTGTCAAGGGTGGCGGCGGCAGCCCGGCCAAACGCATCCCCGTGATCGCCGGTACCGGCGGCAACTCCACCGCCGAAGCCATCGAACTGACCCGGCGGGCCAAGGAAGCTGGCGCCGACGCCTGCCTGCTGGTGACCCCCTACTACAACAAGCCGACTCAGGAAGGCCTGTACCAGCATTTCAAGGCCATCGCGTCGGCGGTGTCCATTCCATTGATTCTCTATAACGTGCCGGGACGCACGTCCTGTGACATGCAGCCCGAGACCGTGGCCCGGCTCACCGAGGTGCCGAGCATCGTCGGCCTCAAGGAGGCCAGCGGCTCCCTGGAACGCAACCGGAAACTGGTGGCGCTGGTCGGCGACCGCCTCACCCTGCTCAGCGGTGACGACGACATCGCCGTGGAGAGCACCCTGGCGGGATTCAAGGGGGTCATTTCGGTGAGCGCCAACGTGGCCCCTCGCCTGGTCCACGACGCCATCGCCGCCGCCCTGGCCGGCAACACCGACGAGGCCCGGCGCCTGGACCGGCAGCTGGCCCCCCTGCACAAGGCCATGTTCCTGGAATCCAATCCCATTCCGGCCAAATGGGCCTTGGCCCGCGTCGGCCTGATCCCCGACGGCATCCGCCTGCCCCTGACCCCGCTGGCCCGGCCGTTCCACGGCCAGGTCCTGGAAGCCCTGCAGTCGGTTGGAATCTCGTTTGCCTGACCCCCGGCCGGCCGTGTAACCTTCGCGCCCCAAGCGGAAAGGTGGCCGAGTGGTCGAAGGCGCTGGACTGGAATTCCAGTAACATCTTCACGGGTGTTCGTGGGTTCGACAAAATCGCCCGGAGCGATTTTGGACAGCGCAGCTGGCGCAACGCGCGCCGGCCAGGGATGGCAAAGGCGCAATCCCACCCTTTCCGCCTTAACGCGGAAAGTGGCGCTAGCCAACGAAGGTTGGGAACAGTTTTTTGAATGCGGAAAGGTGGCCGAGTGGTCGAAGGCGCTGGACTGGAATTCCAGTAACATCTTCACGGGTGTTCGTGGGTTCGAATCCCACCCTTTCCGCCAGACACAACAAAAGCCCCCCTCGTGGGGGCTTTTTTGTGTCTGCCGCTTGGGTGGGATTGAGAACCCGCGAAGTTCGTGGGTTCGACAAAAATCGCAGGAGCGATTTTTGGACCGCGTCAGCGGGCGCAACGCGCGCCGGCCAGGGAGGGCAAAGGCGCAATCCCACCCTTGCCCCCCGCCGGGTTCACAGGTTCAGGTCGCCTCCAGCACCATATTGAGCGCGGTCTGAGCCGCCCGCCGGACACGAGTGAAACCGCCCGATCCGATCACCTCGGCGAGCCGCTTCTCTCCCGCCTGCGCACCAAGCGCGAGCCCGGTCTCCTGCGCCAGCGAAGTCGGAACGCAAATCATCGTCGACGCCGAATAGTAAAGCCGTCCAACCGGATTGACGTTCTCCTCCAGAGTGTCACCCGCCATCGGCTCGACCACCATCCATGTACCGCTCTCCTTGAGCGCTTTTCTGATATGCGCCGCCGCGGCTTTGGGATCACCCATGTCGTGCAGGCAATCGAAGCAGGTGATCAGGTCGAAGTCGTGCCCACCAAAATCCTGGGCCCTGCCGACCTCGAAACGCAGGTTCGTCAATCCGTGTGCCTGCGCGTGCGCGGTAGCGGCGGCAATCGACGCCGGATGAAAATCGTAGCCCGTAAATTGAGATTGCGGAAATGCCTGCGCCATCAGAATCGTGGACAGCCCATGGCCGCAGCCGACGTCGGCCACTGCCGCACCCGCCTTCAACTTGTCGACCACTCCGTCCAGTGCCGGCAGCCAATCCTGCACGAGAGCATTCACATAGCCAGGCCGGAACATCCGCGCCACCGCGCAGAACATGCAGCCCGCCTGGTCGCCCCAGGCCACACCGCGCCCGGTCTTGAAGGCCGATTGCACCTTCGGCTGGTTCTCGACCATCGCAGCCGCAGTGTCGAACGCGCCGATCAAATTGACCGGGCTGTCGGGCTCTGCGAACACGAATGATTGCTCGGGCGTCAGTGAGAATTGCCCGTGCTCGTAGTACACATAACCCGAGGCCGCCTGCGCCGAGAGCCACTCACGCACGTAGCGGGTCGCGCATCCGGCGGCATCGGCAAGCTCCTCGGCGTTCGCCGGTCCGATCTCCTTGAGGGTCTTGTAGAGACCGAGCGCATCTCCGATCCGCACCAGAGGCACGCTGACTGCTCCCCCAAGGTCGCCAAGAACGCGGCCAACGAGTTCATTGAGGGTGGTTTCGTTGAGTTGTGTCATGGTCTGGGCTCCTCCACATTTTTCGGCCAGCGTCATCCACTACATCGGCTCGAGGATGCACCCCGCGGTGGCGGCGCGCATGAGGCAGCAGTCCCGTGGAGGCGAAAAATTGGATAGCCGATTGGTATGGATGTCCCGCATGCGGGGCGGATGATGAGGTCAGTCGCCCAGTGACTGCCTCCTGCCGGCCAGCGTCATGACGATCGCCTGAGACCGGCTGTGCACACCCAGTTTGCTGAAGATCACCGACAATTGGTTGCGCACGGTCTTGACGCTCTTGCCAAGGCTTGCGGCGATCGCCCGGTTGTCGCGTCCCTCGGCGACGAGATTCAGGACCGCGACTTCGGCGGCTGTCAGGCCGGCTTCGCGAATTGCGCCGAGTGACGCGGACCGTTCCTGCCCGAGGAAGGCGGCAAGTTCGGCGTGAAATACCGCCCAGGCTGGCTCGTCCGGCAAGAGCACATGATTCTTGCTCTCGAGCGGCACGAAGCGCGCCCCTGGAATCGCGGCCGCGAGCTTGCAGCCCTCACCGAACGGGACGCGCATGTCGCCGCGGCAGTGCAGGATCAAGGTCGGAACACGGAGTCTCGCCGCAAGGTCGAGCACATCGAGCCCCTGCATGTGCCAAAGCAACTGCGCTGCAACATCGGCGCTCGCCGTCACGCGCTCGAGGTCACCCCACCAGCGATGCTGTTCCGGGGTTCCGTCCGGTATGAACAGATGGGTGAAGAATCGGCAGAACGCCGGATTTTCGCGCCCCCAGCCGATGCGAACGAAATTGACGAGAGTTTCGGCCTCCAACCGCTCGGCATCCGTCTGGGCGCGAACCCGCCCACCCTGGCCGTAGGCGTTGAGGAGCACCAGATGCGATACCCGCTCGGGATGCCGCAGTGCATATGTGACAGCAAGCGCGCCGCCTTGCGAAAGACCGAGGAGCACGAAGCGCGACTCGTCGATCGACGCGGCGACGGCATCCAGATCCGCGTTCCAAGCCTCGACCGACAGGTCGGCGACGTGCCGGTCGGACAAGCCGCAGCCGCGCGGATCGTATCGGACAAACCGGTTGCGGGCCGAAAGCGCCTGCAGCCACGGCCGCCAAACCGGGCTTTCGAGATCGTAATCCACGTGGCTCAGCCAGTGGGCCGCACGCAGGATCACTGGTCCCGCCCCGCACGAGGCAATAGCGATACGGGTGCCATCGGCGGAGGTACAGAACCGTATGCTCTGGCCGAGTTTCATCGCCGGAGGATATCGCAGGCGCGGACTGGGCGCGCCTGCGATATCCTCCCTACCCCATCCCCATGGCCTGCATATTCAAGCTCTGTTTCGCAAGCCGGCTCAGCTCGACGTCGGCCATCTGTTCCTGATCGGCGCATTCGGCGAATCGGGTGGCGTCCTCGAAGTAACCGAGCGCTTTGGCGTGGGCCGCGATCGTACCGTAGCTGGCAATCATGTGATGAATGATGCGCTGCATCGCAGCAACCCCCGCGGCGTCGCGCACGTTCTCGGCGCACGCATCAGGAATCCGCCAGATCTCCCGCACCAGCGCCCGCATGGCGCGATCCTGTTGACCGCCGCGCGACTCCAACCCCAGGCGCTCCAACAGAGCATCGAACCCCACCTGGCGCGAGCGCATCTGCATGGCATAGTCGCTGATGCGTTGCGACAGGGATTCATTGTGCATTTCCACCCAGATCTGCTCGGCGATCGTGGACACCTGCCGTTCCAGATCCTGCAGATCGAACAATTCCGCGTGATAGAGCTTTTCCAGATTGTCGATCAGTGGCGCCGCGACGCGCTGCTTGGCGGCAGTCAGCGCCTGATTCAGACCCGCCAACGATATCTGCATGGCCATGGCCGGCTCCTCGATGATTCCGGGCTACTGCCCACTGTTCTCCTCGGCGACAGACACGTCGGCGCGTGGCTCCAGGTCCGTGTTGTAGATGAGGCGATACAGCTTCCAGGCTCCGTTCGTATTGCGCCAGATACGTATGTACTTACCTTCCTCGATGTCCACGCCGCGCTTCAAGTTGCGTACCCGATACAAGCCCTGCTCGACGGCCACGTCGCGGCGCACCAATGTCATGTCATCATCGGTGTCGTACAAGGCAATGGGGGTCATCTGGTCTTTCAGATACCGCTCGATGGCGGCGTGACCGGATACTATGGGCCCGCGCTCGGGTAGAATTTGCGCGTCATCGGTGAACAGCGCCAGGCAGGCGGCTATATCGTTCTTGTTGAACGCCTGTTCGTAGGCCTCCATGACCGAGCGCGGCAAAGTCTCTTGCCGGGCGCAACCGGCCAGGGCAAGGAATAGCAGCCCGAAAATCGCGCCTGTGACCTTCATGTGAGCCTTCATACGCCCTCCCGGGCGCGCATGACGGCCAGATACTATTCCGTAGCGATGGCAGCGTCACCGCGGATATCCGAGAGGGGGGACCGCTGGAGACCGGTGGCGCGACGCGCGATAATCGGCGGTCAGTAAATTTCCGGCACCAGCATGTCGGCCGGCACGGGATTACGGAAGTACTCCTCATGACGGATGCGCTCCGGCAGGACGATGCTCGGACGCGCCACCTCGGAGTACGGGAACTGCTGCAGCAGATGCTGGATGCAATTCAGCCGCGCCTTCTTCTTGTCGACCGCCTGCACCACCCACCAGGGCGCCTCGGGAATGTGGCTGCGCGCCAGCATGACTTCCTTCGCCTTGGTGTAATCCTCCCAGCGACGGCGCGATTCCAGGTCCATGGGACTCAACTTCCATTGCTTCAGCGGGTCGTGGATACGTCCCAGGAACCGCAGGTACTGCTCGTCGTCGGTGATCGAGAACCAGTACTTCAACAGGTGAATGCCCGAGCGCGTCAGCATGCGCTCGAACTCCGGCACCGAGCGGAAGAACTCCTCGTATTCAGCGTCGTTGCAAAAGCCCATGACGCGCTCCACGCCGGCCCGGTTGTACCAGCTGCGGTCGAACAGCACGATCTCGCCGGCCGCGGGCAAATGCGGCACATAGCGCTGAAAGTACCACTGCGTGCGCTCACGGTCGTTCGGCGCCGGCAGCGCCACCACACGGCAAACCCGCGGATTGAGCCGCTGGGTAATGCGCTTGATGACACCGCCCTTGCCAGCGGCATCACGGCCCTCGAAAATAATGATCACCTTCTGGCCGGTGTGCGCCACCCAGTCCTGCAGCTTGACCAGTTCGCCCTGCATGCTGAACAGCTCGCGAAAATACAGCGCCCGCTCCTGGCGTTCCTCGGGCGTCTGGCGCTGCACGGTGTCGCTGCCCAGCGCGTCTTGCAGATCGCGATCCTCGATCTCCATCTCGAACTCCTCGTCGTAGCCGTCGATGAGGTCCAGTTCGATACGCTTGAGCAGTGATTGATGATCGATCAGGTTATTCATGGCAACGGCACGGCAAGGCTATACCGTCATGATGCCGGCGCAATGTTGCAGTTCGATGACGGTCCGGCCGGCCGCATTTATTTCCCGGGCACTGTCGGCGCCCGGCACGGTCCCACGTCCTTGCAGCGACAACCTTGTTCCAACATGCCTTTTTCAAGGAGCCACGATGAGTGCCAGCAATGAAAAGCCCGATGTTCTCGGCGGCGTAATCGCCTACCTGCAGGTCGAGGGCGCGGCGGCGGCGTCCGAGTTCTACCAGCGTGCGTTCGGCGCCAAGGAAGTGGCCCGCCACCCCCTGGATGACAAGGGCCGCACCATGCACATTCATCTGTACATCAACGGCAGCTCGGTGATGCTCGGCGATTTCTACCCGGAACACGGCCACCCGGCAGTCAAGTCCCAGGGTTTCAGCCTGGTCCTGGATGTGAAAGACATCGATACCTGGTTCAAGCGCGCGGTGGACGCCGGCGCGGAAGTCACCCTGCCGGTCCAGGTCATGTTTTGGGGCGATCGCTACGGCCAGCTACGCGATCCGTTCGGCGTCAACTGGTCGATGAATCAGCGCAGCTGATCCCGCGCCGAGTCAGTCAGCGGCGGGCGGCGAAGAAGCGGCGCAGCAAGGCGCTGCAATCCTCCGCCAGCACGCCCGCCGTCATTTCCAGGCGATGATTGAGCGCCGCGTGCTGCACGATGTTGAACACCGACCCGGCAGCACCGGCGCGCGGGTCGGTGGCAGCGTAGACGAGGCGTTTGACACGGGCGTGCACCATCGCCCCCGCACACATCGCGCAGGGCTCCAGCGTGACGTACAGGGTGGTATCGAGAAGCCGATAATTCTCCAACGCTTGCGCCGCGGCGCGCATGGCGATCATCTCGGCGTGCGCGCTCGGGTCGGAAGTGCTGATTGGGCGGTTCCAGCCCTCGCCCACCACCTTCCCGTCCTTGACGACGACGGCGCCCACCGGAACCTCACCCGCGGCCTCCGCCTCCCGGGCAAGCTCCATGGCGCGGGACATGAACCGAAAGTCCGAGTCGATCAAGCCGGGGTCGATCAAGGGGGCACCAGGAACGCGACAGAACGCGGTAACTAAGGAGTAACCCAGTTTACCCGGCGCGCCCCACCGGCGCCCAGCCGCAGCTCACCGGTAACCCCCACCGGGCTGCAACCTTCCCGCCGGCCGCCGCATCTGACTTCACGAACATCGCAATAACGCGGTGCCGATGCCAAAGGAGTCAACCATGTTTACCGTTAACACCGCCAGCCGCGCCCAGCGTCTCTGGTGCATGCTGATGGCCACCGTGGTCGTTGCAGGCAGCGTGGCTGTCGGAGCCTTCAGCTCCTATCACAAGACCCACGACAACTACTCGGTCACGATCACTCAGTTGCAATGACGGCCTATTTCCGTGGCGCGAAGCGGAAGCGGCAGACATGCCCGCCTCGCGCCATGCATTCGGTCAATTCGGCCTTCGCGCCGGTATAGCCCGACAGTAGCGCCAGGTCGAACTGGCACACCTCGGGATTGCGCATCGCCAACTCGTGAAACACACAGTTGTCAGCCTCGATCGTGGGGGCGGCGTCTTGCGCGGTACGCGCATCGTAGCCAAGGTCGTCCATCAATTCGGACAGCGCCTGTACCTTGTTGGCCAGCGCCGCGTGGTCTACCGGACGCTGCCGTTTCAGCTGGACAACGACGGTAGCGGCAATGCGCCCCAGGCGGGCGCGCAACCCTCCGGTGCCGTGCTCCTTCTCGATCCCCTCCACCAATAGCTGCGCGAACCAGGAATAGTGGCGCGGAAACGCTTCCTTGCCCTCCCCGGTCAATAGATACAGTTGCTGGGGGCGCCCGCCCGAAGCCCGAGTCGCCCCCGTGGCAACCAGGCCATCCCGCAGCAAGGACGCGAGGTGCTGACGCACCGCGGTACGAGTCACCCTCACCGCCTGCGCCAGCTCGTCGATGGCCGCCCCAGCCTTATGCCGCAGCAAATACCGCAACAAAGCCTTCCGACTCCTGCCAAACACCTCATTCATGACACACCCGATTCGTCAGGGACTTGGCCCAGGGACTTTTGACATACTAATATTTCATATCTACCCCTGTCGACGTATATCTGAGGGCACCTTCACCACAGGAGATCGCCGTGAATCGTCGCACCGCCCTCGCATTGACCGCCCTCGCCGTCGCCACTCCCGGGCTGGCCGCCAACGCCGCCGAAACCACCAGTCCAGCCGTACCCGCCAAAGTCGCCGCCACCAAGGCCGCGCTGCGGGATCTGTGGCTGGGACACATTTTCTGGGCTCGGAATGTCGAGGAAGCGCGTATCGCGAACAACGCGCCGCGCGCCAAGGCGTCGGAGCAGCAGGTGGTAGCCAACGCCAAGGCCATCGCGGGCGCCATCGAACCGTTCTACGGCAAGCCCGCCTCGGACAAGTTGTTCGAGCTCCTGGCCGGCCACTGGGGCGCGATCAGTGCCTATCTGGACGCCGCGGTGGCTGGTAACCAGGCGGCGCAGGAGACGGCCATTCAGAAGATCAACGCGAACGCGGATCAGATCGCCAAATTCCTGGGCGGCGCCAACCCCCACTTACCGGTGGACACGTTGCGCAGCCTGCTGGTCGCGCACGGCGCGCATCACGTCCAGCAGATCGGGCAATTGAAAGCCAAACAATACGAGGCCGAAGCGCGCACCTGGGAGGCGATGAAAAATCACATGTATGTGATCTCGGATGCTCTGGCGACCGGCATCGCCGCACAGTTCCCGGATCGCTTCCGCTAAGCATCACAGCCCTCCCCCCTATCCAGGGGAGGGCTGTACTCGCTGACGGGGATCAGAACTTCGCGCGCAAGGTCAGCACGTAGCTCGCCGGGGTGCCGTAGCCATTCTCGGTGTAAGTGCTGCCCAGCACCGCGTAATAGCGCTTGTCGAACAAGTTGTCGCCATACAGACCCAACGACCAGGTGTCGTTGAAGCGGTAGCTGACCGACGCATTCCACACCGCGTAACCACCCTGCCGGAAGCGGAACGGCACGTAATTGTCACTGCCCACCGGCACCGGCACCGTTCCTTCGACCCAGTTCTCGGTCTGCGCTATCACGCCCAGATTGACGGTCATGCGCGACCACGCACCCGGTAACTGCCAGGTACCCCACATCTTGAGCATGTGCTTGGGTGTCATGTTCAGGAAGTAGCCACCACTGGACCAGAAGCCGTCCTGCGCTCCTTTATATTCATTGGTGTTGTAGGTGTAGCCGGCGAACAGTTGCAGTCCGGGCACCAAGGTACCGCTGATCTCGGCATCGAAGCCCTTGCTGGTCACCTTGGCATTCGGAGCGTAACAGCAAGCCTCGCCGTTGGCCGCACCTGGCAACGGCGCCATGCCAACCTGCACACCCTGCCCGCGGCGCTCCAATTGATAGACCGAGAATGCGGTATTGAAACGGCCGATCTCGCCTTTCACGCCCAGCTCGAAACTGTCGCCCACCACGGGGCTCAGCGGCTCGCCCGGAGCGCGCAGCAGGTTCGCCTGCGGCTTGAAGGTCTCGCCATAGCTCACGTAGGCGGTCCAGTCCTGAGCGAAGTCCCAGCTCAACGCCGCGCTGGGAATGAACTTGTCATCCTTGTAACGCACCCGCCACGGCGTGTTGTACGGCACTTCCGGCATACGCGAGCGGTACTCCTGCTCGAAGTCGTAATTGCCAAAACGACCGCCCAAGGTCAACCGCAACGGCTCGGCCAGTTGTAAACCCAAAGTAGCGTAGACGCCGTGCTGCTTCTGACCATTCTTCGGATAGTCGCCGAGAATGGACAGGCTGGGACGCGGATACAGGGCGGGGTCGAAGGGTGCGAATACATCCACCGACGGTCCCGGATACACGTAACCATTCATCTGACGGGATAGTTGGCCGCCACCGTCGATCTCGGAATAATCCGCACCCACGGTATAGCGGTGCTCCCGGCCAAACAATTCAAACGTACCGTTGGCCGACAGGTCCAGCAGGTTCTGCTTGGACATCAGCGCGCTGGAACGGCCGTAGGAGACTGGGCCGGTGCGGGTCACTGGATCCACCGCGCCATTGACGATGAACTGCACATTCTCGCTGTCCTGCTGCAAGTGGGTGTAGTTCAACTTGAGCACGCCCTTCTCTCCATAACCCTGCTCGACACGCAGGAACGCCTCTTTGCTGGTCAAGTACCAATGGCTCCAGTCCGGAGCAAAGCTCTTGCTGCGCGGCTGGTGCAGGTCCGTGCCATCGGCATAGCGCGGAAAACCCTGGATGAAATAGCCGTCTTCCTTGCGCCGCTCGTAGCTGGCGCCGACGATCAGCAAAGTGCGGTCGGTGAGGTCGTACTCGAGGGTGCCGAAACCGATCTTCTTGTCGGACTCGCCACGGTCGTAGAAATAGTCGCGGTTCTCGTAGGCGCCAACGATGCGGCCGCGCAGCCGGCCGTCGTCGGTGAGCGGACCGGTGGCGTCGACTTCGACACGGCCGAAATTCCAGCGGCCGGCCGAGACATTCACATTGAGCGATGGGGTCGACTGGGCGCGCTTGCGCACCAGGTTGATGACACCGCCGGGTTCGCCGGCGCCGGTGTACATGCCGTCGACGCCGCGCAGCATTTCAACGTGGTCGTAGACCGCCATGTCCGGCGTCAGGAAGGCGCCGAAGTCGCCGGTGTAAGCCGCCGCCCCGCCATCGAGCTGCATGGTCTGGACACGGAAGCCGCGGGAGAAGAAGAAGCTGTCGACGGTGCTGTAGCTGGCCAGCGTGACGCCAGTGGTCTGATTCAAGGCATCGACCAGCGACGTCAGATTCTGTTCCTCGATGCGCTCGCGCGTGACGATGGTGACCGACTTGGGAGTTTCACGCAGCGACTGGCCGGACTTGGAACCGATGCTCAGGGTATTTTCCAGCGTGCCGAACACGTTGACGGTTTCGATGGTCTCGTTGTCGTTGACGGCCCTGCCGTCCTGGGCGAATACCGTGAAGGGTGACAACAGAGCCATCATGATAGTGCTGACGGAGAAACCCCGGCGGGCCTTGGCCATGGCAGTCCCCGCGGCGCCGCCGGAAACGCGGCTGGAGGCATCGATGGGCGCCAGCACCACCGTGTGCTCATCGACAAAACGGTGCCGCAGGCCGCTGCCCGACAACAGGCGCTGCAGCGCCTGGTCCAGCGTGAGCCACGCCTGCAATGCGGGGGCGCCGTGATTGCGAACCAGTTCGCGATCGATCAGTATGTTGGCACCGGTGGTTTTACCTATGGCGCGCAACGAGTCTTCCAGCGCCTGTGCCGGCAAATCGAATCTCACGCTCTCCTCGGCGTAGGCCGCGTGACTGGAAATCAGGCCGTACGAAGCCACCATCGCCGTTGTGCCGAGCACACCGATGTTCTTGCTCATGGATCTACCCCCCATCTTGGTTAGTCGTGCCAGTGTCGAGAACCAGCGCGTAACTAGACGGGCGGCGCACGTCGTAACCTCATCGAGGTGCGCAAAGATTTTCATCGAGCCGTTCGTTCTATGGTGTCGATCCCCTCGACGTTGCCGGAGTCCCCTTGAGCACAATGGCGTTCTGGGTGGTCTCCACGGTGAGTCCGTAAGCCGCGGCCAGGGCGGCTGCGAAGTTCGCCGTATCGCCAGTGCGAAATATGCCATTGATCTTGATGCGCCGCGCCTCCGGCGAAGCCACCGACAACTTGACCTCGCTGTAGCGGTTCATTTCATCGACCGCGGCCTGCAGTTCGGTGTCCTCCAGTTCGAGCTGGCCCCAGCGCCAGGCGGTGACTTTCTCCAGCGCCGGCCGGTCGATGACCGGCGGCTGCGCGCTGCTCTGATCGTTCGAAAATTTCAGACGCTGCCCCGGTATCAATACCTGACCGGCCGGTGGCTGTTTGACGGCGCCGGGTTTGGGCCGCTCCGCATCGGCGGCCGCCACCATCACTTTGCCTTCGAACAGCACCACCGAAGTGCCGGTGGCGTCTTCCCGCACCACGAATGAGGTTCCCAACGCGGTAATGGTCCGGTTGCCGACCAGCACCACGAACGGCCGGGAAGCATCCTGCTTGGCCACGTCGAACAATGCTTCACCCGACTTCAGCTCCACCCGGCGCTGGTGCTGGTCGTAATCCGCCACGATGCGAGTCGCGGTGTTGAGGGTGATGCGGGTGCCGTCCTCCAGAGTGACCATCCGCTGTTCGCCGACACCGGTCGCCACTCCCCGGTGATTGAAATAGATCACCAGCGCGACCGCGACGGCCAGCGAGGCAATCCCCGCCACGGCGGCGGAAGCCCGCAGGAACCCTTCACGAAAGCCAGCGCGCTGCCAGCGACTGAGACGAGGGAAAGGCTTGCGCTGCAACATCCCGGCCAGCTCCCAGCCGGCGGAGACGGTCTCAAAGGCGTGGGCGCGGCCGGGGCTGCCCGCCAGCCAGCGCCGGAAACCCCGCTCCACCTGCAAAGTCCGGTCGGGAGCATGCAGGCGCGCGATCCAGACGGCGGCTTCGTCGATCTCGGCGGGAGTGCAGTTCGGGGCGGCTTCCTTTCTCATGATTGCAGCATCCTTCGACCGATCGCCGACATGGCCTTGGCGATATGCTTCTCCACCGCGCTCACGCTGATGTCGAAATGATCGGCGATCTGGGCATAGCTCAAACCGTCCACCCGGTGCAGGAAAAAGGCCTCGCAGGTGCGTGGATTGATGGCATTCAAGGTCGCGCGCAGCTCGCCCAGGCGCTGCTCGGCGTCCAGTACTTCGTCAGGCCGCGGCGCGGTGTCGAGGATCATCAGCTCTTCGACCGGGCTGGCGGCGTACAGATCATGGTGGGCGCGCTGGTGCACGTCGCGGGCCAGGTTCAGCACCGAGCGGACCAGAAACGCTTCCTGCTCCCTTACTTCGCCGCCGCCGTCGCAATAGGCTTGTACCCGCAGGAAGGCATCCTGGATCAGATCCTCGCTGTCCTCACGGCTATGCCCCCGCCTGCGCAGCAGCAGCTGAAGACGGGACAGATGGGCCGTGAACCATTCCATGCGCTCAAGATGACACAGCGCCGCAGGCGTGCCAATGGCTTGCACGGCGCACTGAAAATATTCCGGCCGGCCGCGTCGGCCAGGTGAGGTTTCGCCTGGCCTCACCCGTCTAGCTCCCGATATCCGGGCGCCGTACCATGAAAATTGAAAGGCTGCCTTTCGATTTTCATGGTACGCATGGACGCGGCTCGAGTATCCCTGCCGAGTTTCGATCAGCCGCGAGCGCGCCAGGCGCGATTCAGACCAAGCGCGGCCAAAGTGGCGAGCGCGCCCGACAGCAAGTAGACGCCCACGAACGCCA